>Ga0315288_10000496_pt1 | contig 49445 bp, 30 predicted proteins | sample YL17G11_20_MG_FD_203454 | JGI IMG/M metagenome (GOLD analysis project Ga0315288, IMG submission 203454) | Sediment microbial communities from Yellowstone Lake, YNP, Wyoming, USA - YL17G11_20 | ecosystem: Environmental > Aquatic > Freshwater > Lake > Sediment | place: USA: Wyoming | collected... | reverse complement strand
GGAAAGACCAACGACTCCGTGAACCAGATCCTGGTCCATGTCAAGGACCCGACGAGGTCCAACGATGTCAAGAAGTGGATAGAGAGGACCTTCCCAGCATTGCAGGCCTTCACGGTGGAGGACTTCCTGGGGGAGATCGACCAGGTCACCCAGGTGTTCCGGGGCTTCGGCGAGATGATACTGCTGGTCACAGGCGTCATCGTCGTGCTGTTCGTGGCCACGGTCATGATGATATCGGTCCGTGAGAGGACCTCGGAGATCGCGGCCCTCCGGGCCATAGGGTTCACCAGGAGCTCCATCTTCAGCAAGGTCCTGCTGGAGGCGTTCCTGATCATCATAATAGGCGCCACAATAGGTGTCATCATCGGCATAGGCATGGCTCTGGGCCTGGACAATTACCTGTTGAACATGCTGGGAAATTCGAGCCAGGGCGGCCTCCCGGCCGGCTTCCATTTCGTTGCCATCACGCCGCTGCTGCTGGTCCAGATGGGCGCGGTGGCGGTGCTCTTCGGCCTCGGCTGCGGGCTCATACCCGCGGTCTGGGCCGCTCGCCTGAACATAGCTGACACCCTCAAGAGGGAGTAAAGAAATGCCGAACCTGAAGAACCTCGTCAGGAGAGGGGGCCGGACGGCTATGACGATAATAGCCGTGGCCACGTCCATGGCCCTGCTGTTGTCCATGCAGGCCATCTCCGAGGGGCTCCTCCAAAACGCCAAGGACAACATCGAAAAGAGCAAGGTCGACATAGGCATAGGCGTCGGCGAGGGCAACGGCATCGAGGGCGGGCACACGCTGATGGAGACATTGAAGAAGGACCCCGAGGTGCGCTACGCCGGGATCTACAGGACGGAGTACCTGGCCTTCAAGAAGCTTGGCTCGAACAAGCAAAGCTGGGCCATAACCGAGGGCATCATCCCAAAAGAGACCATGCCCATACTCACGCCCGACGAGGCCAAGCGGTTCCCCAAGGAGGGGTACTTCGGCTTCAAGGAGGGCGGCGACCCGCATTACGGGAACAACTTCACGGGCCCGTGGACATACGAGGTCCTTATCGATAAGAACATACAGTCCGCCCTGGGCCTTAACAAGGGGGACCAGATAGAGATCGGGAGGACGGCGACGGGCCCCTACATCACATTCAACGTCAGCGGGGTGTTCGATTCGCAGCTGACCGGGGCCGGCATCGGAGCGAAGCTGTTCTTCATGTCCATACACCTGAGCGAGCTGCAGAGCCTGACGGGAAACGATGTCATCAAGGAGGGTAATACAAGCCGGGTGGTCGACAAGGTCGACTCTGTCTCCGTTGGGCTTTTGCCGGACATCAGGACCGATGTGTCCAAGGTCGAGGACTATAAAAAGAAACTCGAGGCCAGGTACCCGTTCTACATCGTGGTGACGAAGAACGACCGGCTCATCAGGATGGAGCAGCAGATGACCATCGTGAACGGCTTCTTCCTGGCCATCGGCGGCGTGTCGCTCATGATAGGCATGCTGTTCGTAACATGCATCATGTTCATGTCCATACTCGAGAGGACCAACGAGATCGGGATGCTCCGGGCCATAGGGGTCTCGAAACGGACCATCTTCCTGCAGATCCTGGCGGAGTCCATGGTCATCGTCGTGCTGGGGGCGGCACTGGGCATTATACCTGGCTACTTCGGGTCCCTCTGGGGGGCTGCGTACATCAAGTCCACCATCGGGACATCGGAGACCCTGGTGCTGTTCAAGTTAAGGTCCGTCGGTCAACTATTTGTAGAGGTAATCCTCTTGGGAGGTCTGGTGTCCATGATCCCCGCATGGAGGGCCATGAGCATGGACATAATTAAGTCCCTGAAGAGGGCCAAATGAGGGGTGTCCGGCATGAAGGAAGGGAAGTCCAAGGGCAAGGCGAAGGCCGCCAAGGAAGTGCTGGTTGAGCTCACGAAGGTGTCCAAGCGCTACAAGATGGGGGACACCATCGTCAAGGCCCTGGACAAGCTGGACCTGACCATCACGGAAGGGGAGATGATGTCCGTGATGGGCCCATCGGGCTCCGGCAAGTCCACTTTACTGAACATAATCGGATGCATAGACAACCCGACCGATGGCCGGGTCTGCATCGACGGGCGGGACGTGTCCGAGCTCAAGGATGCGGAGCTGACGAGGATACGCCTGACGGAGATCGGCTTCATCTTCCAGCAGTTCTACCTGATACCGACGCTCACGGCCTACGAGAACGTGGAGCTGCCCATGAGGGAGGCCCGCGTTGGAGCCGACGAAAGGCGCGAAAGGACCCTTGGGCTCCTAGAGCTCGTGGGCCTCAAAGACAGGGACAAGCACTATCCGAACCAGCTCAGCGGCGGGGAGCAGCAGCGCGTTGCCATCGCCAGGGCCCTGGCCAACAACCCCAGGCTCATACTGGCCGACGAACCCACGGGCGAGCTGGACACCAAGACCGCCATGAGAATCATTGAGTTACTAAAGGAGCTGAACAGGAACAAGGGCATCACGGTCATCATAGTCACGCACGACCCGCGCGTGGCCAATGAGACCAGGCGTGTGGTGTCACTCCAGGACGGTGCCGTCGTCGGGGACACGCCCCCGCTTGCTGCGAAGGAATAGTGCCCGTTCCGTGGGAGCTCAGCATTCTACGGCGACGATCAGGTTCTTGACCGTCGTCCATGTCTGGTCAGAGTCGGGATAGTCCTTATGGGCCGCGACCTCAGAGGCCTTGAAAGTGCCCGCCGCGAAGGTGTAGCCGTACTGGGCCGTGCCGGCCACGGCGATGATGGTCCCGGTCTCGGGGCACTTCCAGACCTCGCCCCGTATCTTGAGCTTGCCGCCGGCGACCATGTTCGAGAACCTGGGGTCGGTGGGGGTCGTGTCGATCTGGCCGGTGTAATCGAAGTACTGTGTCGGGTGGCCGTCCCGGGTGGTCCGGGTGCCCGTGACCTTGGAGGCCGTGTTTATTGTCAGACCCTCGTAGTCGAAGTTCAGTATCTGGGCCTCGAGCTGGCGCTTGGCCTCCTGCTCGGCATAGTCCGAGATCTTATATCCGTTCGTGTAGGGGCTGCTCTTGACGGTTATTATGAAGATGAGGCCTGGGTACGGCGGCTTGTCGCCTGTGTCGTACATGTAGGTCCTGCTGCTGACCCGGGCGAGGCCCCCCTGATCGATCCTGTCCCAGGTCAGTCCCGGGTCATCGTCGAGGTTCCAGCCGTTGTGGGCCCCGGCGTCGGTGTAGGCCTTCGGGAGCTTGGCGGCCTTGTATACCGCCGTATCTGCGACAAAGAAGCCGTACAGACAGGGGGCCACGATGATGATGGTCACGAAGAAGATGAAAAGGCGGCCGAGCCTCCCGACGGGTTTCTTCCTGCGCTCCTCCCAGATCCTTTGGCCGGACCCCAGGGCGATATAAAAGATAATGATAGGCGTCAGGAACAACAGTAGGAGCACGTAGTAGGATACAAGCAGCAGGAGTATCACGAGGATGACGAGAGTGATGAACTTCCTGGGCTCCGAGAGTAGGCCCGAGAACAGGCCCTTGAGGCCGGCTAGGGCCATCCTGAGGACGTTCCGGGAGGCCTTGTCGAACCGCTGCATGGTCGTGGGGCCGGACATGGTGCTGGACCTTTCCTCATCGAGACCGTGCTCGAGATTAAGGAACTCTTCGGACCGTTAAGAAATTTCCGGTCCTGTCGTTTAATCTGTCTATGATATGAATAACTAGTAAAAGGAAAGGACCAAATTGGTTAAATATTGGGTCCGCAAATAGGTTCTGTTGCTCTTCCAATAATCTTGATATGGTACCATGGAGGCATGAGGTCCTTGCCGAGCAAGATGGGAATTCGCGGGCCGGCCAAGAAGGCCGCGGCCCTAGGTATAGTAGTCGTGTTCTGCGTCCTCCCGCTCCTGCCCGTGGCAAGCGCGGCATCGGTACTGGTGACCACCATCAGGCCCTTCGACGGCGAGAAGGTCTCGAGGATAATAACCATCCACGCGGCCGTGAACTCCCAGCCCACGACGATGGGCCTCTATATCGACGGTATATTCTACTCGGACCTGACCTTTTCCACATACGACGGTAACTATTGGCACTACACCTATCCGCTGAACACATGGGGCCTCAAGGACGGGGCGCACATCTGCACGATCAAGGCTTTTGTGGGGGGGATCGGCTATTCCAACGGGACGACCTTCTTCGTGGACAATTTTGCGCCCACGATCACAGGATTGGCCGTCAAGTACCCCGAGGGCCAGAAGGCCGCCAAGAAGGGGGACCACCTGGTCATCGTGGCCAACGTGACGGACACGGTCTCGGGCATCGACAAGGTCTACGCTGACCTCAACAAGCTCCAGACCAGCGACGACGGCCTCATGTACGACGACGGGAACCACAACGATACCATCGAGAACGACGGGACATACGGCACGAACTCGTTCGTCACGAACGCGCTCACGAACGGATACAACGTCATCCATGTGACGGCCACCGACAGAATCGGTAACAAGAGGACCACCTCAGTGCTGGTGGCCATGGACAACCATCTGCCGGACATTCTGGACTCGACCGTCATATACCCGACGGGCCAGCTGGCATACAAGCTGGGGGACCAGGGGCGCATAGTGACCACGGTCCAGGACCAGGGAGGGGGGGGAACATTGAGGATCGGCTCGGACATCGTGCTCGTGCTCGATAACTCGGGCTCGATGATGCATGGCTCCGATCCGCCCCTGGCCAGGCTAAAGGAGGCGGTCTACAACCTGGTCAACATGACCCACTCCGAGGACCGCGTGGCCATCTTCTCCTTCGCGGAGAACGATGCGCCCCAGGGCCAGCATCAGCTCTCCGAGAGCGCCAAAATGTACCTCCCGTTCACGTCCATGGACCAGAATGGCAAGGACCAGGTCACCACCTTGCTCGACAACTCTAACACGGACTTCAACACCGCCCACAACACGCCCATCTGGGACACCATAGGCGAGGCCATAAGGTACGCCATCTCGGACAGCCAAAATCAACCCGTGGTCGTGGCCATGACCGACGGAACGGACTATGGCTACGACTGGTACGAGCGGCCAGACAACACATGGTGGCAATCGGGCTTTTCGAGCGGCTACTCCGGGATAGGCTTCGAGCGAGGAAGCGAGAGCTACTGCCCGTGGAACGACTGGGCGACCACGGTCCATTACACGACCCACTGGGGCGAGTACCCGGCCCCCTGGGCCAACGACCCGGAGGTCCACTACCTGGATGCGCCCATTGACGACACGGTGGGCTTTGACTACTACGCGAACGGGAATCCCGAGCAGTGGGACTACTCGGACGGGAATCGGGCGGGCCTGCTCACCGCGCCCATCCCCGTGTTCACCATCGGCCTCGGACTGCCGCATCACAGTCCGGTAATCTCGAACACCACCGAGTATGACCTGTACCGTATCGCGACGACCTCCAACAATACCGTGGTGAAGGGCAAGTACTATTATGCCCCTGACGCCGGGGAGCTCGAGGGCATCTACAACGAGATAAGCTTCTTCATCAACCTCGCCGGGGACATAAACGTGACCCCGCCCGGCGGCGTCAAGGCCATGACCATGGACGGCACGAGCCTGGGCGTGGAGGTCAAGAAGCCGCTATACGACGACGGGGCCCATGACGATATCTTCAAGGACGACGAGGTCCTCGGGACCAACCTGTTCGACATCAAAACGAGGGTCACCGACTGGGTCAATGTCACATTGGACGCGACCGATGTCGCGAGCCACAAGAGCCAGAAGCTGGTCGGCGTGCTCGTGGACAACACACCGCCGGTCATAGAGGGCCTTGTGGGCCACGTGGTCGATGCGGGAACCCTCCAGCCAGAGACCCGGGCCTATGCCAAGGATGGCGACAGCATCTACTTCACGGCGAACGCCTCGGACTGGGGAAGGGTGGCCGGCCTCACCAAGGGCCTCCTCGACGCGACCGTCCTGGGCGGCGACCCGGGGCTTCCTATGAAGGATGACGGCAAAGCCATGGACACCTTCGGAAGGGACGGCGTCTTCACATCCCCCGTGTTCACCGTTAAAAGCGGCGGCACGAACGGCTTCGTGAACGTCACCGCGACCGCTTACGACATAGCCCTCAACACGGCCAAGGTGTCGGGGCCGGTGTGGCTATTGAACGGGCCCGATGTGCTGGGGCAGATCGTGCAGCCTTTGAACGGGTCCTACGTCAAGGGCGTGATCGATGTGCGGCTCGTGGTGAGCGACGACACGAACCTTTTGGGCGCGGACCTCATCATCGGGCCGGCGACGACCGGCGGCCCGGCGCAGCGGATCATGATGTTGATGGGCCACGCGGAAGAGGTCAACGTCTATACGGTCAAGTGGAACACCTCGGCGTTCCCGGAGGGGCTCACAGAGCTGTATTCCATCATGGGCCACAAGGGAGGGTTCAAGATCCAAACCCCGTCGATAGTGGTCATCGTAGACAACACGCCCCCGGTGGTGGACATCCAGGTTCCGAAGGAAGGGGCCATCCTGACGAACAAGACCGACCTGCTGGCATTGGTCTACGACCCGCCCAGGACGTACGTCGGAGGCATGAACCTGTCCTACGTGGACTACATCCTGGACAACGGGGAGCCCACGCTCATGAGCCTTGTCGGAGGCCTCGATCAGAACGGGCCGCATTATGTGCTCAAGGTCGACCCGGCGGCCATGCAGGACGGATTGCATACGGTCGTGGTCAAGGCCATGGACAAGGCCGGCCTGACGGGCATGGACAATGTCACGTTCTTCACGGACACGATGCCGCCCAAGGTCACGCCGTCCAACATACCGTCGACTTCAGAGAACACGACGGGCAATTTCATGTTCGCATTCCAGGCCGAGGACGCCACGGGCATAGTCAGCGGGCAGCTCACCTTGGACGGAAAAGGGGTCAATGGTACAAGCTACCCGTTCTACCGCAACTCCACCACGGGCCTGTGGGAGTTCCCGATGGACACGACGCTGATCAAGAACGGGAACCACACCTATTGCGCCGTGTTCAAGGACAGGGCTGGCAACGATGCCCAGTACTGCAGCAAGTTCATCGTGGGCAACGTCATCCCGCCGAACAAGCCCAAGGTCCACCACGAGCTCGAGATACCATGGTGGTTGATCGTCGTGCTTATCATCGTTGTCAGCTGCCTTGTGTTCACATCCAGCATTCTCCTCCGCGAGTGGTACCTGAAGAGGACCGGGCGTGTGGAGGACGAGGAGGAGATGGTCGATAAGGCCACGAAGAGGGCCAGGAGGGATGCCGCCCAGGAGGAGGTGCCCATCATGCCGGGCCCGAGGATGGAGGACCTGGACGAGGGGCCCGAGATCCCGGCGGAGCCTCCCGCCGTGCTGCCGCCGCCGCTCAAGTCGACGAGCAAGGAGAGGCCCCGGACCCGAAGGCCCAGGGTGCTAGACGACGGGATGGTCGTGTCCAAGGGGGCCCCGGTGGCCGTGAGCGGCCCCGTCAAGGACGTCTTGGACGAGGAACCGAAGAAGGCTTCCAAGAAGGTCATCAAGTGCCCCATGTGCATGTTCAGGATCCCGGTGGAGTCCGACGAGAGACCGCTGGTGCTGGAATGCCCGAAGTGTGGGACCAAAGGTAAGCTGAAATGATCGGGATCGCCGATCAGTTCGTTCCTTTGATCAGATGCATTCTTGCTCACGGTATTTTAGCGCCGCACGCCGGGCAGAACTTGGCATCTGCCCCCAGGTCCTTGCCGCAGGTCGGGCACTTCTTCCCGCCAGCCCCGCCGCCCGTCTTTGCCCCGCACTTGGGGCAGAAGCTGGCGTCGGCCGGGACCGTGGCACCGCAGCCCGGGCACGGCGTCCCGACGACCTGCGACGCTCCGCACTTGGGGCAGAACTTCGCGTCCTGGTCCATCAGGGCCCCACACTTGCCACACTTGATCTTCACCTCGGTCCCGCCTGGGCCCCGCTGCAGGGACATCGAGTTGCCCATGGCGGCGCCCATGCCTATGCCCGCGCCCATGCCGACGCCGGCCCCGGCCAGGTTCCCCCCGCTGCCGGGGTTCTTGGCCGCGTCCCGCATGGCCTGCCCGGTCTGGTAGCCCATGTAGTCGGTCCCCAGGACCGTCATGGAGGCCTTGGCGTCCACGGCCTTCTGGACCTCCTCCGGGATGCTGATGTAGATGCTCGATATCTTCTGGATCTCGAGGCCGTACATCTCGAAATGGTCCTTGGACTTCTGGATGACTATCTGCTCGATGGTCGTGAGGTTCGTGGAGATGTCAGCCACGCCCATGCCCCGGTCCTTCATGTGGCCGATGGCGTCGTAGGCCAGCACGACAATCTGCTCGCGTATCCTGCCTTCGACCTCTTCTGCCGTGTGGTAGTTCTCGGTCCCGACGAACCGGTTGATGAAGGTGGAGCAGTCCTTGACGCGGTACCGAAACTCCCCGAAGACCCGCAAGTTGACCATGCCGAAGTCTCGGTCGCGGAACTGGTAGGGCTGCTTGGAGCCGAACTTGCCGTCGAAGGGGTTCCTCTGGACGTAGTAGACCTCGGCCGACTGGACGACGCCCGTAAGCAGCTTGACAAGGCCGCCGATGATGGGGGCGTTGATGGAGGTCAGGGCGTACCTGTCGGGCCTGTCGATGTAGTAGATGGCCTTGCCGTCTCGGTAGAAGACCGCGTACTCGTCCTCGCGGACGACTATGTTGTCGCCGTACTTGATGTTCCGCGGGGCCTTCCAAAGCACGACCCCGCGCTTGGAGGCGTCGTCCCAGCCCAATGTCGTTGCGCCGATGAGGCTCATTGTCAGTCCTCCATGATCAGAAGTTGAATATCCCTGCCGAGCGCTCGATGCGCTCGTCGAAGGAGCGGTCGAAATCGGCCAGCCGGGCCCTGATGGCCCCCAGCTGTGCCTTGATGCCGGCCTCGTTGCGTCCGTCGATGACGGAACGCAGGTCCGTGATGCACTTTTCCAGGGTTATGACGTAGTCTATCATGGCCCAGTCGTACTCGTAGAGGTGCTCCAGTGTGGCCTCCTCGATGCGCACCGCCGGTGAGATGCCTGTGTAGCCCTGTTCTGCGTGGCGCACCTTGCCCTCGAGCGTCTGGAGCTTGTTGATGAGGCCGCCGATGTCCTCGAGCTCGTCCGTGTCGTACTCGGCCACGAGGACCCGTCTGCACTCTTCCAACCCGTCGCGCACCTCGCCGAGCCTCTTCGAAAGCTGGACCCGGAGGAGGTTGTCCGAGGCCCGTAGGTCCTCCTTCCTGCGGTAGCCGGCGAAGCCCGGGATGTGGAGCTGTATCCTCTTCAGGAGGCCCCTGTCCTCCTCGACCCGCTTCCTTATGTCTGGCATCCTACTCCCTCGCTGATACGGGATGTCCGTTGGCTCTGAACCTAGGGACGAACCGAATTAATATATTTATCCCAAGGGGCCCGTGGGAGGTCCCTTCTATAGTAAATTATTACCTAGACAAAACATAAAAAGGTAAAGGAACATATTAAGGTCGTTCTGAAGAAGGTGCGATTCTCCAATGGCAGGCAAGGAAGGAACCGGCGAGGCCCTGGTCGAGGACATCATGCAGAGCGTGGCCGCCGAGCATCCATTGCACGAGATGGACCTCACAATAGAGATCGACGTCACCTTCGAGAGCGGCGTCATACTATACGGCGTTCGCGTCGAGAACAGGACCGGCAAGGTCATCCGCAAGGTCCTCATCGCGCCGGACATCGACGAGAAGTTGTTCGCCATGGAGGAGAGGGCCAAGACACTGGGGCCCCTGCCACCCAACACGGCCCAGACTGCCATCTTCAGGATAAAGCCGCAGCGCGAGGCCTGGGACTTTGGCGTGGAAGGCAAGGTCATCGGCGGGAGGGACGTGGCCCTGAAGGCCGTGCTCACGGTCTCCGACGGCAAGCCCAAGTACGAGATGACCGTGGAGAACAAGAAGGGCTACTCGATGAGGTTTTTGAAGGTCAGGCCCCTGCTCCCGGTGGACTTCGTGGCCCTGGAAAAGGAAAAGACCATAAGCCTTCTTGCGACGGGCGAGAAGAAGACCGTCTCGTTCGAGCTCATACCCAGGACGGTGTTCGAGGCCAAGCGGAGGCACCAGGAAGGCCTTCGGAAGCCATGGCTGTTCGAGGCCGAGAGGCCCCGCAGGAAGAGGCGCGCCTATCCGAGGGCCTACAGCCGCGAGGAGATGGCGGAGATCAGAAGGTTCATCCTGTTCACCGAGGCCGACGTGGAGCTTTTGAAGCTCATAGGGGATAAGGGCATCTCCGAGGAGGCCGACGAGGTCGGGCTCATCTTCGCATATCGGGACACCATCGAGGAGCTCGCCCAAGAGGAGGACTATCAGCTCCGTAAGTACAGGATCGGCGAGCCCATAGAAGAGGTGGGCCTGGAGCTGAACTTCGACCTCAAGCCCCTGATAAAGCTGAACGTCAGGGACGAGGACCCCGCCGAGATGGACTTCGACATCGAGGAGATGAAGGATGTCAGGCCGCTGGAGTTGGAAGGGGCCCAGGCCGAGGATATCGAGATAGAGCCCATGGAGATGGACATCTAGGGATTGTTTTGATTTATATTGTCAGAATCCCATTATTGACTAATCAGTTTATATACTAGAAAATGGGGAATCAGTATCTTGGAGGGCCGTTCCTTGCTCGGCAAGAATAATGGTCGCAGATTGTCCCTGCTGCTAGCGGCCATCTTCATTGCCGGACCTTTGCTCATGGCATTTATGCCAGGCAGCCATGTAACAGCACAGAGGCCCACAGGTGTATTGGACACCACCGCGGAGGGCTGGAGGTCGGTCGACCTGGCCTATAGCTACAGGGACCAGCCTCTCGCCATGAACCTCAGCATAAGCAAGTACTGGAATATCCAGAACGCTAGCGTCGGGGTGTCCGGGGACTATTTCATTACGGACCCGGGAACACAATGGGAGAAGGCCAACTATCCCGAGCGCCCCAGGCTGAACGTGGGCGGTTATGGGGACAACTGGGTCTGGTACGGCGTGCTTGGCCAGCAGACAACCTTCCAAACGGGGGACAGATTCGTCGAGCTCGCTTTCGACAAACAAAGTGTGAGGCAGTTAAAGGTCCCCATCCCCGCCGGGGCCAAGATCGAGAACATCTCCTTCGTTGTGAAAAACAACCAGGTCGGCAGGTACGATTACACGCTGAACATAGGGAACAGCGATAAGGCCGCATGGACCAGAAGCGACACGGCGTTCTCAAAGGGGCCGCACATCTCGACCATAGACCGCAGCACGATGGGAAATATCAGTATCAGCTCGGTCTGCGTGGAGAATGTCGACTACCCGTTTGATTATACCAGGGACATCGTCGGTGCCGGGAACAATGGAGAGGTCTTCGTAGTTAAGCACAATGGTTCGCTGAAGTACGGGTTCGACCTCAACCCCGGTCCAATCATCATCGGACAGGGGAGCCCGCGGGCCAGCATCCTGGATTGTGCCCTTGGCGACTATGACCAGGACCCCGGGGTCGATCTTGCCCTGTCGACGGCCGACGGCAAAATGTACGCTCTGCATAACGACGGCCTAGGGAACTTCAGGACGCCTGGCCAGGTCCTCAGCGCAAACATAAGCCGCGTGGACAGCGTCGCGATAGGGGACGTGAACGGCGACGAATGGGGAGACCTGGTCGGCGGCTACCTCGACGGGCAGTTCTGGGTCTCGACCTACAACCCAGGGCTGGCCAGGTTCAATTCGCCCTACGTGATTCGGGCCGGGACCGGCTCGATCAACGGCATCACGGTGGCGGACATAGAGAACGACGGCCGATACGACATCATAGGTGCCTCCGAGAACAGGCACTGGTACATCCTCAAGAACAACGGCACCGCGCTGAACATGACGATCCCGGTCTCCTGCGGGACGGCGTCGCTCACCTCGCTGGCGGTGAGGGACCTGAACTGGGATAATTTCCAGGACCTGGTCTCGGGCAGCATCGACGGCTCGGTCTACGTCGCCTACAACCTCGGGGAGGGGAGGTTCAGCGATTCCCAGAAGCTCATTGGCGGCTCGGAGACCATGAAGGATGTCGTCACCGAGGACGTCAACCTCGACGGCTTTCCGGATATCCTTGGCCTCAACGGGGACGGATGGGTCTATATTTACAGCAATAACAACGGGAACCTCGAGGAGGGCAAGCCCATCCTCCATGTGGGGGCGGAGCAGGCGACCATCGCCACCGGTGACCTCAACAACGACAACGCGCCGGACATCGTCGTGGGCGGGAAGAACGGCATGGACATCTACTGGCACACCTTGATGTTCCAGAATGAGACCGTCGGCAAGAGCGATGGCGGCCTGCTGAAGAGCGAGGTGCAGAGGTACCTTGACAGCTACAAGCCCCGTGCAAGCGACTATGACCAGTACGGGAACCTTGTCGTGAACGTCCCGTTCAACATCACATCCGCCTACCCGGGCAGCCTCGGAATAGACTATTTGAACGTCACATATTCGTTCATGCGGACCGTCGACATCAGGACGGCGGTCGAGGCCTATGTCATCTCGAACAGGAACAAGGCCGATCATGAAGGCTTCGTCAACGTGCCCATACAGTTCATGACGGACAGCCCAGGACGGCTCGTGATATCTGATATCAACATCAGGTACGACATCGGGCTCGGGGCGATCATCGACAGTCCCGCCCAAAACTCCAGCTTCAACATGTCCGACCAGGTCTGGCTAAGGGGACATTCGAACCTGGACCTCAACTGCTCCCTCCCTGGGTTCCAGTACACCTGGATGGTCGACGAGAAGCTTGTTGGGACCGGTTGCCAGTTCAGGGTCAATGCCTACGGGAAGATCGGCGGCGTAGGCGACCACAAGGTCAGGCTGTTGGTCCAGAGGCTGGCCAACCAGGATATCGCCTTCGCTGAGGTAGACGTCAAGGTGCTCCCGCCGACGCCGCCCAATGTCCATGTGGAACCTGTGGTGAAGGTCAGGTCCGGCAAGGAGATAAGCATCAAGGTCCAGGCCACGGACAGCGATCCTAGGGACCAGGCCAACCTCACCTACGGCCTCTGGAGCGCGCCGCAGGGCATGACCATCAATAGGACCTCGGGGGAGATCAACTGGACACCGGGGAAGGACGATGTGGGGAGCCATATGGTGGTCGTGAACGTCTCCGACGGCAAGAACACGACTATGGCGACGTTCAATATCAAGGTCGAGAGGGCGGCCACGCCCGTCGCCGTCAACCAGTGCTTCGGCTGGCCGGCCATCTTCACAATAGTAATCGTAGGCCTGGCATTCGGCGTCGTCTTCGTGGAGACCGAGGTCGGCATCTTCGCGCTATACTCGCTGGCCTTCCTGCTTTACACGCGCCTGAAGCAGGAGATGGTCCTGGACAACTTCGTCCGCGGGCAGATCTACGGGCACATATGCGAGAACCCGGGCCTGCACCTGGCCGAGATCCAGAGGAAGCTCAAGATATCGGCCGGGACCCTCATTTACCATCTCAAGACCCTCGAGCGGGAAGGCCTCGTAAAGTCCTTCCCGAACGGCAGCCTGCGGGTCTTCTTCTCGTCCTCGGTCAAGGTCCCCAAGGAGCTCATGTCCCTGACCAAGGCCCAGCGCTGGATATTAAAGGCCATTGAGGAACGCCCGGGAATATCCCAAAAGGAGCTGTCGGAAAGCACAGGCCTGAGCGACTCCACGGTCAACAGAATCGTGCACGAGCTGGAAGAGAGAGGCATGGTCAGGATCGAGAAGGGAAAGATGACTCAGTGCTTTATCGTCGACAATTGAGGTCCGACAGGAGGCCTTGGCCCAGTCGCTCCTTTTCGTGCGAACCTTAAAATACAATGACCAATTTACTAATTCTCAAATAACACGAATAGAGATGAACCGAATGAACAATGATGAATACCGGGCGCTCAGCGCCCGACTGCACTCGATAGATGATGTGAAGAGAATAGCGAAAGAAGAAGGATACCACGAGGACATGCTCCTCGTGATATACTCCCACCGCGTGACAAGGAACGCGACCAAAAGCTTCTACAAGGTCAAGGCCAAGATCCAGCACCTTCTCCGGGAATGGGAGCAGGGCGCGACCCTGTTCGAGCTGGCCAGGAGGCACGACTTCCCGCCCGTGCTCATGGCATTCCTGCTATTGATGGAGAAGAGGATCGGCCGCAAGCTCTTTTGGAAGTACGTCAGGGATCCCAGGTGCATCCAGAACAAGAGGATAAAGGCCGAGATACAGGAGGTCGTGGCCAAGGACTACATCTACTCCCCGTCCGGGACGGACATACAGGTCAAGAGGGGTAAGGACGGCGAGGCCACCATGTCCATAATCCTGGACCATTACAAGATACAGTACCTCGTGGAAAAGGAGCTCCGGGGCGTCTCGACGAAGACGCCGGACTTTCTGCTCCACAGGCCCCTGTGCGTGGACGGCACCGTCATTAACTGGATAGAGTCCAAGGCCAACTTCGGCGACCTTGTGGAATGTCGCAGGAACTACAAGAAGCAGCTCGCGCCCTATGTGAAGCTCTTCGGGCCCGGCATGGTCGTATACTGGTTCGGTTACGTCGAGGATGCGCCCCGGGAGCAGGATATCATAGTGGCGGACGGGGAGTTCATAGAGGAGCTGTTCGCGCAGCACAACTGGGGCAAGAGGATCAAGATCGTCGAGGGCGTCGAGAGCCCCACCAAGAGGCTGAGGGGCAAGGCCGGCCAGGCGCCTAGTACAACGCTTGAGGACTTCGAGTCTGGGGTCTCGGCACCGGCGGTCGAGGACGTGGACGAGGACAAGGCAGCGCCGTCGGCAGACGAGGCCGCTCACGCCTACACGCACTCGCACTCGGAGTCGGCGACCCAGGCCCACGAACATACCCATTCGCACGATCAAGGGCAGGCCCACCAGCCATCCCACGCCCCGCAGCGTGACGGGGGGCGCGACAGGCCCAGGGACAGGTACGGCCGCCGCGGCCGCGACAGGCGCGGTGGACAAAGGGGGGGTGGTGGCCAGCGCACCGATGGGCGGCAGGACAGGGGCCGGCCAAAGGAACAGGGCCAGCAGAAGAATCCCAAAAAGCCGGAGAAGGACGAGGGCGACTGGACACTGGACCTTATGTGAGAACAGGGGTCCCGGAAAACATTATCACCATGATTTGAATCCGACAACCCTGAAATGTAGGGATCGTTCGATTAATTTTTAAGTAAATCTTTGAAGGCCTTACCGCCGATGAGCTCGCAGATCGTGTCCGGGATCCTCGCAATCTCCACCCTGACCTGCTCCGTCGAGTCCCGGTCCCTGATGGTCGCCTTCCCGTCGGTCTTCGATTCGTAGTCCACGGTGACGCACCAAGGGGTCCCGATCTCGTCCATCCTGGCGTAGCGCTTGCCGACGGTACCGCTCTCATCGAAGTATGTCCTGAGGCCGCCTGCCTTCAATGCCTCGTTGATGTCCCAGGCCATCTCCGACAGCCCGTCCTTGGCCATGAGCGGGAAGACCCCGGCCTTGATGGGCGACACCCCCGGCCTCAGCCTGAGGACCAGGTAGGGCTCGTTCTCCTTCTTGGTCTCGAAGAAGGCGTGCTCGATGAGCGTGTATATGATGCGGTCGATGCCATAGGACGGCTCTATTACGTGAGGTGTGACCCTCTTGCCCGAGACCTTCTCCTCGCGCTCGACGATGTCGTAGCCGTCGGCCGGAACCTCGAGCTCTTTATCCCCGACCTTGACCTTGATGGGGGCCTTCTTGCCCTTTTGATGCTTGGATATCTTCTCTCCGTCGAGGGCCTCCAGGGCCTCCTTGACCGCCTTGGCATCCTTCTTGAAGAGCGGCCCCAGGATGTTAGGTTTCGAAACGACCTTCGTGACCTTCTCAACCTTTGGCTCCTCGAACCGTATGAACGCCTGCATCTCCTTGCCCGAATGCTTGGCGTGCTCGCTGAGGTCGAAGTCCGTTCGGTCGGCCACGCCCACGAGCTCGATCCATCCGAACGATGTGTTGGCCTCGGCATCCCAGCAGTCCGACGCGTAGTGCGCCATCTCGTCGTCCCCGTGCTGCCGGAAGCGCAGCCTCGCAGGGTCGATGCCGACCTCGAGCAGGTATCGGGCCGTCAGGGCCACGTAATATGCCACGATCTCGCTCTTGATGAGGCCCTTCTTCATGGCCTCCTTGATCGTGTAGTCCCCTTCCTTGCCGTGGGCCGGGACCAGGTGGAGCTTGTCGTCGGCCACGGCCGGGAAGTTCCGATGGCTCTTCTCGTCCGGGTGGATGAACACCTCGGCCTCGGCCTGGTTGAACTCCCGGAGCCGGAGCATCCCCTGGCGCGGGGAGATCTCGTTGCGGTAGACGCTGCCTATCTGGACGACCCCGAAGGGCAGCCTCTCACGGCAGAACCGGTAGAGCGTCATGAAGTTCACGAACATGCCCTGGGCCGTCTCGGGCCGAAGGTATCCCGGCCTCCTGCCGCCAGGACCGATGTTGGTCCGGAACATGAGGTTGAACGGGACCGCCTTCGAAAACTTCCCACCGCAATTGGGGCACTTGACCCCGTGCTTTTCGATGAGCGCGTCTATCTCCGCCGCCGGCAGCCCGTCTGCGTTCTCGACCTTGTCCTTGATCAAATGGTCGGCCCTGAAAGGCTCATTGCATTTCTGGCACTCGACCAAAAGATCCGAAAAATGCGACAGATGGCCCGACGCCTGGAAGACCTGCTCGGGCGCTATGTGCGGACACTGGATGAGCTCGAAGCCCTCGCCGATGACGTAGTACCGGCGCCAGATGTCCTCGATGTTGACCTTGATCTGGGCCCCCATGGGCCCGTAGTCGAAGAACCCTGCCGTCCCGCCGTAGATGTCGAACGACGGCCAGACGAGGCCGCGCCTCTTGGCAAGGGACATGACCTTCTCGAACATCTCCGGCTCGGCCATGCCATCACCTGGTCACAACGGAGGTCCGCCCTACATCAAGGTCGATATGATGTCCAGGTCGGACACCATGTTCACGAGGTTCTCGCTGTTATCTATGATGGGCAGGACGCGGTAGTCGTTCTTGTACATCTTCTCGGCGGCCTTGAAGGCCGGTGTGTTGATGAAGACCGTCGAGGGGTCCTTCCTCATGTATTCCTTGACAGGCTTCCCGGGCATGTCCATGTCCGTGACCTCGTAATAGATCTTCATCATGGGCTTGAGGGACTCCCAGGTCCACGTGTCCTCGTCCTCACCAACGCCCAAAGACTCGGTCTGGACCTTGTGGCCCTCGCGGCCGGCCTTGAAGAAGTCCCTGTCGGTGATTATCCCGACGAGGAAGCCCTTCTTGTCAAGTACGGGCAACGCGTAGGACTGTGATATCTTTAGTATCCTCCATGCGAGGAAAAGGGGCGTCTCCTCGTAGATCGGGACGCACCGCCTCTTGACGAGGTTGACCACGGGCGTCTCGACCTGCTGCTTGATGACCATGGGCAGGATGTCGTGCGGGGTGACCATGCCCATGACCATCTTGTCCTTTTCGATGATGAGCCTGTGGATGTGGTTGTCGACCATGAGCTGGACGGCCTTCTTCAGGTCGGTGCCCGGCTTGCATGTGATTGGCTCCTTGTTCATGATCATGGCGATCTGGGTCTCTTTCGACTTCCGGAAGAGGTCCTTGCTCGTCACGAGGCCCACAAGCTCCTTGCTGTCCTTGCGGACCACCGGGAACCCGGACACCTTGTGCTTGTTGAACGTCTTCAGCAGGTCGTGCCTGTTCCCTGGGACCTCCACCAAATGGACTTCCTTGGACATCACATCGTCGACCTTCATGGCAACCACCCGGTCATTTTATACGACCCTCGCCTTCGGTCCGGCCTCGGTCAGGGCCTTGAGGGGCCCTTCCGTTACCATCTCTACGATGGTCCAGCCGTTGGCGGGTCCGTTATTGTGCAACAGGTCCTTTCGATTTAAAAGTTTCCATGAGCTCTCGATGAGGCCCCATGCCTCGAGGGCCGTGAGGCCCAATGAGCGGGCGGCGGAAAGCTCGCCGAGCACCGAGAGGTCGGTCAGCATGGCGTTGTCTGTCCCGAGGCATACCTGGACGCCGGCCTTAAGCATGGCCTTGACCGGCGGCTGGAGGCCGAAGTATGCGTTGGAGCGAGGGCATACGACGACGGGAATCCCCAGCACGGACAGCCGGTGGAAGTCCGACGGCGTCCCCTTGACCATATGCACGAGAAACTGCGGGTCCATATCGAGGATGCCATCTAAATCCTCCCGGACCGCCTCGCTGGCGTGCAGCGCGAAGACCTTGCCTTTGCGTCGGACATGGGAGGCCAGGGCCGACAGCTCCCCGTGGTCCCAGTCGCGCACTGCGCTGGCCCCGATGCCATCGCATATCGACAGGATCGCATCGACCTCCTCGCGGTCGAACCTCAGTCCCTTGGGCCTCCCGAGGATGGTGGCTCTGAGGCCGTGGCCGCTCGTCACGAGGGCCCGGGCCATGGCCTCCACGCCCGAAATGCCGCCCTCGCGAAAGTCGCAGAACGGCCCGACGCCGGCCGTTCGGAGGACCTGCAGGGCCCCGGAGATGCTATCGACGGTATCGACCTTTGATAGCAACTTGTGCTTGAGGCCGTCCGGCGGGGCCACGAGCTCCTCGACGGTCATGCCCGGCCTCACCTTGTCCTTGAGCAGGAAATCCCCCAGGTGCGTGTGGGCGTTGGGCAGGGCCGGGAGCGCGATGCCGTTCACGGCCTTGCATTTGGGCGGGCTCGTCGAGGCCTTTCCGGTCTCGATGAGGCGCGGGCCGTCGAGCAGGGCCCAGCCCTTTGTGAACCTGGCCTCGGTAGCTGGGTCGTAGTACCAGCCCTTGACAACGGTCCGGGTCATCGTGGTCTCGGAGGGATTGGCCGTTAAAAAAGGTATCGGGAATCGGGGCCAAATGAACATGAAAAAAATTCGCGGTCGGGCACCACGGCCAGGGCCATTCTTCCGTTATTTTCGCGTTGATGAGCACCCCTCCCCGAAAAGTGAAAGTAAACCCGATCCCAAGGCTGCCCCATCGTCGATAAAAGTTCCCTGGGCCAGAAAAGTGAAACTACCGCCCCACCCCCCCTATAATATATATACCCCATCCCACAATGTTAATATAGTGAAACCCGAATATTACAGCACTAGGCGCGTCCGTGCTCGACGACAAAGCGGGGGAAAGCTGTTGGTGGTCAAGCATAGCGACAAGAAGAAGGTCTGGCTCAAGATCGACCGCAACGACCCGGGAGTTACGCTCAACGATGTTGCGGAAAAGATCCGGGAGCTACAGATGTCACACCCAGACCTAGATGTCTTCTTCGACGGTGACGAGTTCGCCATCTGCAGCCGACCCATCCAGGAGCACGGAGCTAAGAGGCGCCCGGTCCAGATGACGCTCAACTGAGCGCGGGCGCCCGGACCTTTCTGCGGATATTTCCACGGATGTAGCTGGCCTCAGACCGTCTCGAGCCCGTCGAGCATGGCCTTGACCTTTCTGGCCTCGGAGACCATGCCGATGTCATCGAAAAGCGTCATGGCCCTGTTCAGATGCAGCCGCGCTTTATCCCGTTCGTCGATCTTGATATAGAATCGGCCCAGGTTCCTCTCGGCGATGGCCTTGCGGTCCGGCACGTCCAGCTCCATGGCAACCCCCAGCCCGGCCTTGAGCTCGACCTCGGCGTTGTTGTACCTGCCGTCCATCATGAAGGACAGGCCCATGGCCTCGTGTATGTCCCCGAGGCCGACCCTGTCGCCGATGCGCTCCATGAAGTCCTTGGCAAGGATGATGTTATCCCTGGCCAGCGCGACCTGCCCGAGCTCGATGAGCGCAAGGGCCATGTTCCCCCGGGCCCAGGCCACGCGCGAGAAATTGCACGAGTCCTCGCCGAGGTGTACGGCTATCTTGAACTCCTCGATGGCATCCATGTATCGTTCGAGACGAAAAAGCGCGTCCCCCAGGTTGTTGTGCGCGCGCGACTCCTCGGCCACGTCCCCGGCGTCGTGCAGCAGCTCGATGGCGTCCTTGTACTCCTTGATGGCCCCCTCGAGGTCCCCCTTGAAGTTCACCAGGTTGCCGTACTCGATCCTGACCTTGCCCAGCAGGGCCTTGTCGCCAAGCTCCGTGGCCCTGACCATGGCCTCCTTGTAGTAGTCGGCGGACATGTCATAGGTGCCGGTCTGCCAGTGCACCGCCCCAAGGCCCCTCAGTGCATCCGTCGCCATGGCGATGTTGTCGATGGCGGTGCTTATGTTCAGGGCCACCATGAAGTGCCTAACGGATTCCTCGTAGTCGGCTCTGCGCAGGTCGGCGTACCCTTTACGGTAATAGGCCATTGCCAGGACCAAGTCGTCGTCTATCTCGATGGATGCCCGGATGACGTCGCCGTAGATCCTCGAGACGCTGGCCCAGTCGCCCTTGCCGAAGGCCACATCGCCTTCCTTCAGAAGCTCGGCTATCCCCATGGCTTAGCTCTCCTTGCCATCGGAGTCCTCCGGCGGCGGGAGCTCTTGTATGGTCGCGGCCGGCGCATCCTCGGGGTACTCGGGGTAGCCTCCAGGCTTGGCCTCGGCGGCCTCGGGCACCACCTCGGGCTCGGCCTCCCGCTCGTCCTCGACCTCGTCCTTGGCCTCCTGCTTCCAGGGCGGCCAGAACCGTCGGACGCCCTCCTTTTCGAGCCGCTTGCGCCTCTCGAGCTCGGCCTTGGTCACCCGCATGGGCCTGCTGGCCCTGATGAAGAGGTAGAGTATCACGAGGCCCGCGACGATGCAGATGAGACCCAAGACCAGCGCGATGACCCGCGTCCTGTCCGGCGCGGGTATGCTCGGCCAGGGCTTTTTCTCGACGACCTTTATCTTGACCATGGCCGTCGATACAGCGCCCCTATCGTCGGTCACCCGGAGGGTCGCGTTGTAGTACGGCGCCCCGTGCTTCGGGAGGGACTTGTAGGTGTGGTAAACGGTCACGCTCTGGTTGGAGCTCCATTCGAACTTGCCGTCCCCGTCGAAGTCCCACTCGTAGCGCACGATGGTGCCGTCGGGGTCCCAGCCTCTAGCGAAGAGCTTGGCCTTCCCGCCTTGCGTGATGGTCTGGTCATTGCCCGGGTAAGGTATCGGGGGGAAGTTGGCCCGGTACGGGACCCGAAGCTCGTTGTCGGTCTCGTCGAGCTCGGCGATGGCGCGCGCGCTGTCGACGATAATCTTGAAGATGTGGTCCTCGGCCCTGCCGTCGTAGTGCACCGTGACCGTCCGTGAGCTGTTGGCCTTCATGGGGCCCACAGGGACCTCGGTGAGGACCTTCCCGTCGACAAGGAACTTGACCTTGAAGCCCGAGACGTTGATGCCCGTGTTCTCCACCAGGGCGTCCAGGACGAACTCGTACTGCGGCTCGCCGTACTGTGTGATGTTCAGGGAGGTCAGGGCCAGGTCGATATCCGGCGGGATGTAGCTGTCGTTGCCTGTGAGGTTTCTATCGAGGTAGTTGTTCAGCTCGTTGGACTCGGGGATGGCGTTGCCGTCGTCGGCCAGGGCGGCCAGCACGGCGATGTCCGTGCTCGGGAAGGCCCAGGCCAGCACCACGGTGCCGTTGCCCTGGAGGCCGCCCACTGTGCTCGGGCCCCTGTCCTTGCCATTGACGAACATCCTGACCGAGAAGGACGACCCTATGCCGTAGCCGGCGTTCCTAACCTGGGCGAAGGCCGTGGTCATGCTCGCGTTGGCGCGCTTTTCGGCCCAGAGCTTGGTGACCTGCAGGTCGGGCCAGCCCAGGCTAATGTTCGTCAGCTTCGTGCTTGAGCCGCCGGCCGCCTTCCCGCCGGCCTCGGGGCCCAGCTCCACGAGAAGCTCCTTCTGGCCCCAGCCGTGCGTGACCTCCATGGCCACGGTCGTGTTCGCCCCGGCAGGGAGGCCCGAGAGGGCCTCCGAGGCCACGAGGGCCCCCTCGACGCTGACCGCTGCGGAGAAGCGCCTGAGCGTGTCCCCCGCGCCAATGTTCCCGACCCTCACGAAAAGCGTCCTCTCCTCGCCAAAGTAGCCGGTCGGATAGGAGACGTTGAGTATCTTCAGCGCCGGCGCGGAGACGTTCAGCCACACGGACTGGTTGTTGTTGGACCCGACCGCGTCGGGCACTGCGCCACCCGCCGAGACGCTCACCGTGATGTTCATGTCCTGGCCAGCCTTCACGATCCACTGGAAGGGGATCACGGACGCCCCGCCCTCGGGCAGCCCGGACACCGATGATTGGCCCACGGAAACGTTATCGACCCGCAGGTCCACGACAGCCCCACCCAGCATCGTCATGTTGCCCACGTTCTCGACGATGGCGAAGAACGTCGCCGTCTCGCCGTCCACAGGCGACTGCGGGACCCAGAATATATCCGAGACCGTCAGGTCCAGAGCGCCCCCCACGGTGTCCGAGACGAGATGAGCGCTCAGCCCGTTGTTGCTCTCGTCCGTCTCTGGCACGGCGCCCTCGTTGTCTGCCACGACCCTAACGTTCCCAGTCCCCGAAGGGACCATGAGCATTACCTGGGTGGAGGTCCTGGACGGCAGGCCCGGCACCGAGGCCCGGCCCGCAAGCTTCCCGTCCGCGTAGAAGGAGACCAGGAAACCGGAAAGCAGGTGCGAGGCATTGTTGCGGACCCTTGCGAACACCGCGATGCCGTCGGGGGCCGTGAACGAGCGGATCTCGATGACCTGGAGGTCCGGGGCCAGAACGGTATAGGTCGTGACCTGCGCGTTGTCCATCTCGTTGGACTCGGCCACCGCGTTGTCCTGGTCAACCTGGACCCGGACATGGTGCTGGCCCACGGCGGCTATGGCCATGAACTGGACCGAGGCCACCTCGCCCCTGGGGATGCCCCCAAGGCGCGTCGTCCCCGCGAGCGAGCCGTCGATGTACAGGTTCACGAAGAATGGCGTGCGCACATCGGCCCCCAGGGCCTTTAGCTCCGCCGTGATCCGGAGCTCGCCGCCCAGGACCATGGGCCCGCCCACGTCCATCTCGTCGATGTAAAGGTTAGGGTATGGTCGGAAGGGCGTCCCCATGACCAACTGATTGTTGGACTCGTCCGATTCGGCGAGGGCCCCCTCCGCGTCGACCACGACCTTGAGCCTCCTGCTGCCCGGACCTAGTGCCATCTCGTTCACGATGGTGGTGTTGTAGCCTCCCGAGAGCCCGTCCAGCGTTCCCGTCGAAACGCGGACCCCGTCGAGGAAGAAGCCGACGTTCACCGGCCTGGTCGTCGTGTTGCCCCGGTTGGTGATGGTGGCCTGCACGAAGGTGGTCCTGCCATCCGGGGGACCGAATGTCACGCTCACCACCTTGAGGTCGGAATAGGTGACGTTGAGGCCTGGCCGGGACATGACATTGTTCGCCATGGTCAGCTCGCTGACGGCCCCGTCCTGGTCGACCACGGCCCGCACGAAGTGCTTCCCCGGCACGGGCGAGATGGACATGGAGACCACCGCGTCAGCGCCGGAAGGCAGCCCGGCGATGGTCTGGCTCCCGAGAGGCGAGCCGTCGAGATAGATGTTGAGGGTAAAGGGCCGGAGGGTGCCTCCCTGGCCAACGTTACGGACGCGGGCCGTGACCGTTGCCTGGGTCCCGTCATCGACCTGTGCCTGGGCCTGGAGCGATGCTAGGGCGAGGTCCGGGACCTTGATCGAGAGGCCGCCGCTGAGGATGTTGTTCCGCTCGTTCGTCTCCCTGATGAGCCGCTGCATATCGGCGATCACCAGGACCGTGTGCGGGCCCGGTGTCGCGGTCCAGCGGTGCAGGACCGTGGTCGAGCCGTTCAGCGATGCCCCCTCGACGGCCTCGTAGCCCGATGAACGGCCGTCGACGAAGAAATGGACCTGGACCTCTCGCATGGTCCTGTTGGCTATGTTCCCGACCTTCACGAACATCGAGATGGTGTTCCCGTCCTGGGCGCCCTCGGTCATTATCTTCAGGTCGGACAGTGTGATGTCGGCCGCGCCGACGGAAAGGTCCATCTCGGCCGCGTTGTTGGTCTCGTTACCCTCGTCCACCAGCATGTCCCAGTCAACGACAGCGACCACCTTGTGGGTCCCGGCCTCCGCGATCCACGAAACGACCACGACCCCGTCCGTGGAGAGCATCTTGATGGAGTTCTCGGAGACCCTCGCGTTGTCCACGAGAAGGGATACCACCGGCCGCAGGGCCTTCGAGCCGTCGGGGCCCGGGTCCGGGACAGCGCCCGCGTTTCTGAGGGTGACTATGAACGAGACCTCCTCGCCGTCGGCAGGCCTTGTCGGCAGCCAGGACAGGTTCGTGATCGCCAGGTCCGGGCCCGGCGGGTTGGCCACGAGACTTCCGTCGGGGAAGGTCCTTTTCAGGTGGTCGTTGGTCCTGTTCGCATCCGGAACGTGCATGGCCCTGTCCACGAAGGCCTCGATCGTGCCTTCGCCGCCGACCACCGTGTAGAACACCCGGACGTTCACGTTGCCGACCAGGGCTGGACCATGGACGGTGGCGTAGGCCACGGGCGTCCCGTTGGCCAAAAAGTCCACGAAGATGTCCCGCATGGTCGGCCTGCCCACGTTCCTCAGGACGGCCGTAAGGGTCACGGCCTGGCCCACGAGCGGGTTCGAGGGAGTCCAGAACAGGTCCGCGACCTGGACCTCTGGCATGCCGACGCTGATTGGCAACAGAGCCATGTTGTTGGTCTCGTCGGCCTCGTGAACTTGGTCGTCCGGGTCCACCCGAGCGGAGATGTAATGCGGTCCGCCCACGGGCGCGAAGTCCAGGCTGAGCAGCTTGGGAACGCCCGTCGGGAGGCCGTCCACCTGGACGCTCCCGAGGGCCCTTCCGTCGAGCATGAACGCGACCCTGAAGGTCGTCGTCGTGTTACCGGGGCCCCTGTTCCTGACCGTGACCTTGACCGCGCCCGACCCCCCGTCCACGAGGGATGTGGCGTTGGGGGAAACGGTCAAGTTCGTGAGGGCGAGGTCTGGATAGAGGACGTCCAGCACCTGCATGGCGGCATCGTTGCTTAGGTTGGCCTCGGGGATGATGTTGCCAGGGTTCACGCGGACGGTGACGAAGTTCCTCCCGGCACTGGCCTTGATGGACACGTTCAGGTAGACCGTGGCGTTCACCGCCAGGCCCTTCTCGATGGTGCCCCCGCCTATCTGGTCCCCGTTGGAGGTGAACTGCAAGGAGATGGACCGGTTGGTGGCCCCGGGGCCCCTGTTCCGCACCAGGGCGCTCGCGGTCAGCAAAGAGCCGTCGGCGGGCATCAGTGGCGCGAGGGTCAGTTTCTCAACGGAAAGGTCCGGGAGCGGTAATTCCTCGCCCAGCAGCATGAAGTTGTTGCCCTCGTTGGACTCGGTCACGAACCCGTCCGGGTCCACATCGACCCGCAGCTCGTGCTGGCCCCCCAGGGCGGTCCACAGGAAGGCGACATCCCTGGTGCCGTTGCCCTCCAGGCCGCTCACGTCCACGGCGTCCCTGGGGACGCCGTCCACGAGCAGCCGGACCTGGAAGCCGTTGTGCGTGACGTGGCCCGCGTTCCTGACCCTGGCCTTGACGACCACCGGGTCGCCGTCTATGAACTTGCCCGCGCGCGGCTGGGTCGTGATGTTCTCTATGCGCAGGTCCGGGTAGCCCGAGGAGAGGGGCATGATCCGGACGTTGTTCGATTCGTTGGTCTCGCGCAAGGAGCGCTCGATGTCGGCTCGGGCAATGAGGTCGTGCTGGCCCGCGACGGCGGTCCATTCGCCGACCATTATGACCGAGTCCCCGGCCCGAAGGCTCATGAAGAGCTTGGTCCTGAGAACGGCCTCATCGACGGTGAGGCTGCAGGAGAAGGGCGTTATCGTGTCGGCCCCGATGTTCTTGACCGTGGCCGTGGCGGTGACCTTGTCGCCGTCAGTGAAATTGGCAGGGATGAACGAGAGGTCCGTAACGGTCAGGTCCGGGGCCGGGACCCGTATGGTCCTCACAAGGATGTTGTTGGCCTTGCTGAGCTCGGGCACGGACCCGTAGAAGTCCGCCACGGCCTTTATCTCCATGTACCCAGCCGAGACCTTGGTCATGGCCTCGATGGTCGTGGAGTTCCCGGCCGCAAGCTCGGTCACCTCAGCTATAGAGACCTGGGCGCCGGCCACGAACATAGCAATGAAGAACTCCCGTGCGGTGGCGGTCCCGTTGTTGTCCACCTTGGCGAAGACCCCGACCGTGGCGCCGTCCATGGGCCCCTCGACGGCCACGGATATGTTGGACACGACCAGGTCCGGTGCGCCGCCCGAGACCTGCCGCGACGAGGTCGATGGCCCCGGGCCCCCGCCGGGGTCCGCGAGCGGCGAAAAGGATGTGAACAGCATGCAGGCTATCAGGAACAGGCATGCATGGACGCCTAGGCCCGTGGCTCTGCGGGATCTCAGTTCAAGCCCTCCCGTCCTCTCATTATCCCACAAGTGAGGATTATCAATGCATAGGGAATATCGGACCGCATTTAAATATATTTTTAGAATCGATGTTTGGACGGCCTGAACAATATAGAGCCTCGGCCCGCTCAGAACTTGATGAACGCGATGACCACGCCGAGGATTATGACGATTATAAGCAGGACCATAAGGTGAATGTGGGGCTCGTTCTTGTTCTCGGTCAGGCCCGAAGGGGCCTGCGGTGGGGCGGCGGCCTTGGGGGCCTCCGGCATCGCGGCCTTGGCCGGCGCGTCCTTCTTCTCGGCCGGTTTCTCGACCAGTTGCCCGGCATCTATGAGCTCGCCCTTATCGTCCTTGTTGGCCATCGGGCAGTATAATGAGAACGGACGGTATATTACCTTTGCTGTGTGAAGAATAATTCCCGGCCCTCGGGGGCTCACTTCTTCTTACTGATTTCGCCGAGGATCTCGTCGAGGATGTCGGCCTGGTCAAACTTCTTCGGGGGCGCGGCGGCCTTGGGCGGCGCCGGCTGCGGCTTGGGCTGGGCCTTGGGCGTCATATCGGACCGCTTGATGGTCTGGGACTGGGCCTTGGGGCTCGCGTCCAGCTCGGCCTCGCCCGCGGGCTGCTCGTGCTCCAGGAACTTGTCGATGAGCAGCGAGGACCTCTCGATCTCCTTGACCTTGTCCTTGTCGTCCAGCCGCTCGATCTCCTTGAGCATGCTCTTGAGGTCGTGGCTGAGCTCGGCGAGCAGGCCCGTCAGGGTCGCCAGGTTGCCCGAGGCCACGAAGACCTCGATGGACCGGGTCTTTTCTCGGACCGTGGCCCTGATTATCATCTCCTCGCCGATGGTGTGTATCTTCCCATAGTACCAGGCCTCGGCCCAGTAGGGCTTCTTCTCCTTGAACTCACGGACGAAGCGCACATGGTGCCTTTGGATGGCCTGCTTCAGGAAGTCGAAGGCCTCCGCGGGCTCTATATCCGCGGGTATCTGGTACATCCTGGTGTCCGTGTACTTTACCTCGTCGATGAGCCGCTTGAGCATGGCCGAGTTGATGTTCGTGTCCGTGTAGAATATGGGGCAAACGATGTCGGCGGGCCTGCGCTTCATGATGACGGTCTTGAGGGTCCCGCGGTAGTCGCGGTAGATGAGCGTGCCGTCGATATAGGACTCCATGCATATGAGCGGGTCCAGGTAGTAGGCTACGGTCTTTTTCTCCCCGGGCTGGACCGTGCCCAGTTCCACGTTGGACCCCTCGTGCGGGTAGTCCGGCTCTATGTGGCTCATGAACAGGGCCTTCTTGTTGAAGGTGAGCTTCAAGGAGGCGTCCGACAGGATGGTCTCACAGCTGTTTTTGACCGCGACCTTGAGCCGGACGTAGCCCTGGTAGAACTCCAGGGCGCTCATGACCCGGACCTCTTCCTCCTTCTCCTTGAACACGAACCTCGTATGGTATGTGGCCAGGATTTGGACGATCTCGTCGGCCTCCTCGAAGGTCGCCGTGTCCCCGTCCCAGTTCTCGACGACGCCGGCGTAGAGGCCCTCGAACTTCTGGACGACATCGACCATCTCATCGCGCAGCCCCGGCGGGTCCTTGCCGGAGAGCACAACGGCCACGAATATGTACTTGCCCTGCTCGAGCAGGATCTTGTTTTCGCCGAACTCGAAAGAACCCAGGGAACCGCCCTTGCCCATGGAGTCCCTTATGAAGGCCTGGATGGCCACGAGCATGCTGCTCATTATGTGGTCGTCCTTGGACTTGGCGCCCTCGGCGGCGACCGGCTCCCCGGCCAGGTCCGCCTCGGCGTGATGGTAGATGAGCCTGCCGTCGAGATAGACCACGAAGACGTCCTCGATGTTGAACCTCTCGGCAATAGGCTTCTCGACCTTGGCCGCGGGCTCCGGGGGCACGGGGCACGTGGCCGCGACGCTTTGGTCGAAACGCTCAGGCTCGGGCGCCGGCTTCGGCTGCGCCTGGGGCTTGAACAGGTCTGCAAGGCTGTAACCTTCGGAAGCGGGCTGCGCCGCCGGCTCCTCGATTGGCTCCGGCTGGGCCTGTTGCGCGTACACCTCGGCGTGCATGTGGGTCCTGACCTCGCCTAGCTTAGGTTTCAAAAGGTCGAAGATATCCTGCTGGCAGGTCAGTACGTCGGAGTAGGCCTTCATCTGGAGCGAGTTCTTCATGAGCTTGAAGACCGCCATGGCCTCGGAAACATCCGAACCCGTCGTCATGCAGACGCGCATCAGCTTGATGGTGGCGTTGAAGGCCCGGACGGCGTTCTGCCGCTGGCGCACGGCGAGGACCAGCTTGGCGCGTGCCTTGCTGCTGGCCGCGAACTTGGAGTCCGGCGCATCCATTATGGTGCCGGACCGGCCCGGTTTTGAGCCCGTTCCTACCATCCTACCTTCCCTCGTACTGCTTTATCAGGGCCTCGGCCTCATCGATGTTGGCCCCGGTGGCCTTGCTCTCGTCGACGAGCTTCCTAATCTCCGCGACCTCCTGCTCGGCCGCCTCGTCCTTCTTGATCGTGGCGACCTTCTTGCTCATGACGTAGCCCACGGCAGCGGCTATGGATATCGCCATGACCAGGCAGATGATGAACAGCAGCAGGACGAACGACGTGTCGGCTTTGCTTTCTTTCGCAGTGGGCTTCGTCCCGATCTCGTCGGTCTTGATGCCGATGCTGAGCATTGTCACCGCCGAGGTCCCGTTGTTGTCGGTGACCCTGAAGATGGCCACATAGAAGGCCGGCTTGTCGTAGGTATATGTCGTGTTCCCGTTCGCACCGTTACTATAGTCCCAGACTCCGTCCCCATTGAAGTCCCATTCGTACTTGGTGATGGTGCCGTCCTTGTCCGAGCCCCATCCCTTGAAGTCCACCTTGCCCTTGTCCGATGTCCCGTTTTGGGTGGTGAAGCTGGCGCCGTTAATCGTAGGGGCGATGTTGCCCTTGACCTGGTTGATGACCGTCGTGTTGCCGTAGTTCTGCTGGATGATGGTCGGCGGGGCCGTGTAGTCGATGGTCACGGCCACGGAGGTCGTCCCGTCCAGCCCTTCGTTGTCCAGGACCTTCAGGGACACGAAGTACGTGCCTTCCGCGCCAAACTGATAGTTGACCACTGAGCCCGTCTTCGTAGTCCCGTTCCCGAAGGTCCATGTGTAACTCGTTATCTTCCCGTTCGGGTCGTAGGAGTTCTGGCCCGAGAAGGTCAGGTTGCCGCTGGACCCGCTCATCTGGATGAGGGCGATGGGCGGGATGTTGTGCGCTGTGGATTCCACGAGCAGGACATCGAAATACATCGTGGTCTCCTCCCAGTCGTCGTCCACCAGGTGGAGGACGACCGTGACATTGGGCTCGGGGAACGAGAAGAGGTATTCGACGACGGTGCCATACAGCCTCTCGCCGCGCTTGTCCCCTGGGCCGATCTCCCAGTAGGTGTCTACGATCTTGCCGTCCGGGTCGTAGGAGCCCGCGGCGCTGAGAATCACAGAAACGTTCCTGGGCACCTCGATCGGCACGGTGTAGACCGGCACCGGCAGCTGGTTGCACATCTCGACCTCAAGGACCGTCGAGTTCCTGATGCCGTAAATGTCATAGGCGGTCAAGGTGACCTTAAAGAGGCCGCTGTCGCGCCACGCATGCGCGACATCTTGTCCGAAACCGGTCGAGCCGTCCCCGAAGTCCCATATGAACATCGTGATGCCCTCCCGGTCGGTGGAGTTGACGCCTGAGAAGTGTAGCTCGGACACGGTGCAGGCCCCGCCCTCTATATAATCGGATTCGATGACCGGCATGGGCCTGTCCGTCACATAGCGGGTGACGAGGAGTTCGTTGTTGCCGAGGTTGATCTCCTGGACCACGCCGGGGCCCAGGGGCTGGCTCGCAATTATATGGAAGGATGCGTAGCCGAGGTTCCAGAGGACGATTTTATCGATGGTCACGACCTCTGTCATCCCCGGGCCTAGCTTCGAGATGCCCTTCGTGTACTTCCTGGCCATGCCTTGGGAGTCCTTCGTCCACAATACGACGTCGACATCGGTGAGGCTTGTGCCCTTGTTCTGTATGGCGACATTGAGCGCGAAGGGCTCTTCGGCCACGTAAGGCATCGCGGCCGCGTCCTTGATGCACTCGGCCTCGCAAGCGATGTCCGGCGGGTTCGTCGGGATCTGGAAGAAGTACACATCCATGAAGCCGTTCCTGTTGGATATGAAGGCCACCTTGTCGTTGGAGATGGCAAGGCCGGCCTCCATGTACCTATCGTAGGTCAGCCGGGTCGTCTGCTGGGTGTCGAAGTGGTAGACATACAGGTCGAAGTTGAAGGTCATGTCTTCGCTCATGTTGAGAAAGAGCAGATCGTTGCCACTGACATCGATCGCGTCGCTATCCATGCTCAGTGCGATGAGGTTGAGGGGGTCGATCTTCGCGAACTTCAGTTCGTACTTGAACAACGAGGAGGAGGACTTGCAGACGATGAAGTCGCCGATGCCCGCGAACTGGCATTTATCGGTGTTGCTCGGGAATCCCTTTACGAACGAGGTTCCCGATGGGAGGTCGGCCTGGAGGATGAAGCCCTTGCCGTTCTCCGAGAATACCCAGACCGCCTTGTTATTGTAGACGGCCGCGTCCTCGAGCCACAGGTTGTTCGCTTGTTTGATGAATATTATGCTCAACTTGGAGGTGGATATCTGATAGCACTGGAAGTTGTAGACCGGTCCACCTGTATCCCAGGTCCGGTTCGCGAAGATTATGAAATCATCGTAGATGCTGACAGCGCTCTCGACATCCTGGGGGAACACCTCGATCTCACCACCTGTCGTCAGGTTCCTATATCTGAGCGCGCCGTAGTTCTGCCTCCACACGAGCCGGTCCTGATACAGTTCGGGACTGTCGTCAGGTATCTGGTTGTTCGTTATCCTGGTCGTTGCCCGGGTCTGTATGTTATACGCATACAATTCCGAGTTCCCGGTGGAATAGTCCACCCAGATGATGTAACGGTCGGAGATGTCCAGGTAACTTTCATATTCCACACTGCTCGTGATCTGAAGCGGCTCTAAGGCCGAGACGGCCGACATGGCAAACAAGGCGATTCCAAAGAACGCCAGACACATGACAATCCAGGTATACCTCATCGAATCACCAATTCCAGGAATGGACCTTTGTATAAGTAATATGGATAGAGTATATAATATTTTTTTCACAGAGAATGGAGAATGGTCCCGGAGGGCGGCTGCATGGCCGCGCCCCGGCCACCTGGCCGCGGGCAGCCCCCCACGGCCTCCATCAGCCGCTCCATGGTGTACCCGAACGGCAGCAGCATGCTCTCCCCGCAGCGGCACAGGTGCTCGAGGTACTTCCCCCGATCGTAAGCCGTCCCGCCGTCGATGAACTCCGCCACGGCGACCTTGTCGCGCCAGTTGCCGCTGGCGCTGTTCGTGATGACGAACCGGACGCTCTGGCCCGGCTGGACCGTGAAGCCCCTCTCGTCGAGCTGCCTGAGGGCCGCCACGTGGTCCGTCAGGTGCCGGTACTCGGCCAGCGACTGGGACACGCGGTGCGTGAACACCAGCTCCCGCGGGTCTACGGAGCCCGAGAGGACCTCTTTTGCGAATTCCTTCAGCACATCGACGGCGGCCGGGACCTTCCGCAGGAAGCCCTGTGCGTCCTCGCCCTCGGCCAGTACCTTCAGCATGGCCTCCTGGACCTTCCGGAAGTACTGGGGCGTGTCCGTCCTGCGGAGCTCGATGCCGCGGACCTTGACCTCGCCGGTGTCGAAGCAGCCGTAGTAGCGGTTCAGGGCCCCGGCACCGTTGGTCTTGTTCGGCAGGAAGACGATCCAGCGGTAGCTGCCCTCGAGGATGATGGCTATGCCGATGGCCTCGGAGATGGCCTCGCACAGCTTGTCCAGGTCGCCGCGGCCCTGGACCCAGAGGGAGTCCACTATGCCGTGCAGCACGCGGAACCCGAGGGACTCGGCGACGTTGGCCGCGTGCGTGAGGATCTCGCGGGCGTAGGATGTTATGGCCTCGTGGCACTCGATGCGCCCGAAGCGCGCGTTGCGGTAGCCAGTATAGCCAAAGCACACCACCAGGAGCCACTTCAGGATGTCGTTCATCTCCTTGCAGGCGGCCCGCTCCGTCTCGGGCAGGTCCTTCTGCTTGGCCCTGCGCTTGTACTCGAACCTCCGGGCCAGCACGGGCCTCAGCACCCGCGGAACGAGGCCCTCGTGCCTCTTGCAGAAATGGTATCCGGCCTCGGGCACGATGTCCAGCGCCCCGGCGCCACCGTCGGTGCCGGGCCCGCAGCAGTCACACAGGAGCGTCTCCGGCGATATGTTGTGCATGACCATGATGTTCGGGTACAGGGACGCGAAGTCCACCTCGGCCACGCAGTCGTGCACGCCCACCCGCGGCTCGAGGACCAGCCCGCCGCGGTCCGCGGCCATGAGCCCCCGGGTCGTCTTGAACAGCTCGGGTATGTTCTTCTTCCAGGCCACCAGGCGGCCGGACCGCAGGGCCTCCAGGACCTGCATGGTGCTTATGGCCGTGCCGGGCGAGAGCCGGGAGAGCTCCTGCACGGGCACGCAGGATATCCTCGAGAGGTCCATGAGGCCCGAGAGCCCGCTCTGGCGCATGTGGAAACCGCTGCCGTCGATGTGCCAGCGGCCCCGGAGCAGGTGCGCCGCGGGCTTGTAGACCACGCGGCCGTAGGAGAAATATGATCTGTCCCTCTTTGCGGGCTGTTCAGGTCCGGCGTCCTTGCGCGGCGGCTCGCGGCCGAGGGTGAAGGCCGCCCCGAGGCCGGCCCTGCCGGCGCAGTGGTAGAGGAACGGGAAGGCGAAGCTGTCGCCGTTGGGGGTGAAGACCACGTCCGGGTCCAGCCGCTTCACGGCCCCCATGAGGTCGCGCAGCAAGGTCTGCTCCGGGCCGTCCAGCGTCCAGGCCTCGACGGGCCCGTCGGGCCGGCCGTTCTCGTCGACGCCGTCGCAGGGGGTGAGCGTCACCGAGACGAGACGGTCCCCAAGCGTCGGGATCCCCTTGGAGGCCTCGACGGATATGTCCAGGTGGACCTTTCTCAGCGGCGGCAGAGGGTAGTCCAGGGCGAACCTGCCGTCCAGGGCCTCGAGCTCCCCCTTGGACGGGTCCACGCGCACGCGGGCTATTGGGAAGACCCCGTGCTCGGCCATGAACCTCGACGGCAGCCGCAGGTCGACGTTGAACAGGGCCAAATCGTGGAAGCCGCCCATGCGCTCGATGGCCCCGGCGAGACGCATGGCCTCGGAGTAGCGGCCGATCTCGACCTCCAGGAGCTCGCGCGGGGCCCGGTCGGTTATGTCCGCGAGCCGGACCACCGTGCGGACGGAACGCACCGATGACAGCTGTGAGAACATGTCCGAGACCTTTTGCAGGTCCTCGGGCCCGCCGGCGACGTAGAAGGTCGGCCAGTAGACATGGCGGAAGCCGTGGGCACCGCCGCCATCGGCCAGGACCCAAAAGACCATTCGGTCCGACTCATGGTCGGGGTAGACGTCCAGGAGCCAGCCGTCCAAGGATGCCACCGTCACTGGTCCTTGGGCGGCGAGCCACCGCGCCTGAGCGCCAATATCTCCTTCTGCTGCTCCACCAGGACGGACATGAAGAGCGCGTCCATGGGGTCCGAGTCCACCATGAAGCTCGAGGCCGAGGCGTGCATCCTGGCCAGCTCCATGACGGCGTCGAAGGCCTCCCGGTCCTCGATGCGCAAGGCCCTGCGATAAGGCCCCCACTGGACCTCGAGCTGCTGCAGCATCATCCTGAAGGTCGGCAGGGTCCGGCCCATGTCACGCGCCTCCGTCGGCGGTGGGCTCGTAGTCGTCGAGCGTCCGCTGGTGCCGCGGCGCGGGATGGTAGACGATGGCCTTGCCCTCCGACGGCAACTTGATGACCATGCGGGCCGCGTCCCGGGAATGTCGGCGCGGGGCCGCGTGCCACCGGAGGCCCGTGGGCCCCGGAGAGCGGTCGCCCGGCGGGCCGGCCCGCTCGATGCGGATCACGCGGTGGACGCATCCGTAGAGAGCGCGCCTCAGGGCGCCCTGGGTGCCGAGCTTCGAGAGGCCGTAGTTCGTCACCACGGTGACCGCTGCGCTGGCCTCGGTGACCTCGACGACGCGTTTGGAGCACAGGTCGAGCATGCCCCGGGCCTCGGAGCGGCCCACGTCCCGGTCCGTGTAGAGGTCCGCGATGTGGGAGATTACCACCGTCAGGGGCCGCCCGCCGTCCTGGCCCTCGGCGGCCCGCGCCTCGAGCGCCTTGGGCAGGCTGTCGTGCAGCAGGCTCGTGAGCTGGTGCGCCGTGAAGGCCCTGGCCACCTTGATGTTGTCCAAGACCAGGTCCCGGTCCACACCGAGCATCTTCGCGTGGGCCATGAGGCCGTACGGGTCGAAGCTGTTCCCGCCGTCGATGTACAAGACGTCGCCGCCCAGCTCCCCCACGGTCTGGACGCACAGCATGCCCACGATCTCCGAGACATACAGGTGGGCGCTGTCCAGCAGCGTCACGGTCCCTGGCCTGAACCCTCCAAGGAACCTGTCGAGCATCCGCACCGGGAGCCTCAGGGTCGGCCTATCGATGGCATCTAGGGCCCCGGCCCCTTCCGTACCGTCAAGCCTTCCGGCTACCTTCGTGATGAATCTATCTTCGGCCGCCATGGCCATCCGTCCCCCGAAATTTACCCATTCAGGACTTTCTCTCAATGGTATTCAATTCCTGCTTCACCGGCGAGCACTGGCCATCGGTCTCCCGGTGACCTGCAACCTCTCGCCTCTGGCAGGCGTTTATCGTCTCCGTCGAACTGGCGGCGACCGTTAGAGCATAGTTAGGACCAAGGTTCTTGGTGTAGTATTGCTCAAGATTCCTTGCGGCATTGAGGTCGCGGTCTATGACTAGGCCACATACCCCACACTCGTAAATCCTCTCGTCCAGCGGAAGATCGTCCTTGATATGACCACAACCCGAGCATCTCTTCGTGGATGGGTAGTACGGGTCGGCCTTGACCAGCAACGATCCATACCAATTGCACTTATACACCAGCTGCCGTCCAATCTCTCCCAGCGCGGCGTCGACTATGGATTTCGCCAGGTCGCGGTTCTTCAGCATGCCATTCACGTTCAGTGTCTCGATGACGTTCACCGACTTGGTCTTCGCCAGGTACGTCGTGAGCTCGTGAATGGCGTTCTTCCGGATGTTCGCGATTCGAGCTTCTATTCGGCTCACTTTCATCCTCGCCTTGTGGCGGTTGTTGCTGCCTTTTTTCTTTCTCGCCAGGCTGCGCTGCAGCCGGGCCTTCTTCCTCTCATTCCTCCTGAGAGCCCTTGGATTCTCGAAGACCTTTCCGTCGGATACCGTTGCGAGCTTCAAAGAGCCAACATCTATGCCTGTAACGGGGCCTTTTATGGGTACCGGTTCCCCGGTCTCCTCTTTTACGCGGACCGATACGAACCATCGCCCGGCCTTCTCGGAAACGGTAATCGACTTGACCTTGAGGTCCACCGGGATATAATCCCTCTCTTTCAAACGGACATTACCGACCCTAGGGATTTGTATGTGGTCGCTCGACACCTTCATGGCACCAGTGGTTATTGCAAAGGATCCGATGCCCTTCTTCTTCGACTTGAACTTGGGATATTTTCCCAGACCCTTGAAGAAACGGTCGAACGCCTTGTCAAGGTTCCTCAGGGCCTCCTGTGGAGCGCACTTGGAGACCTCATAGAACCAAGGAAGATCCGTCCTCTTCAACCGATTAAGCTCCCGATGCAGATCGACGGCCGTGGGATACTTGATATGGGGGACCGGGAGCTGGTTCATGGCATAGACCTCTTGCGTCCGGTTGAGCCCCCAGTTATAAGCGAACCTGGCCGCTCCCGCAGACTTGAGCAGGAGCGTTCGCTGGACGTTGTTCGGGTCGAGCTCCGTTCGGTATCCCTTGAGGATGTTCATTGATACGGACCTCCGGGGCGTCTGCTGACCGCCAAGTCCGTTCCTCTCACATTTTCCATCCGGGACACTTCCATGCTCTTCATCTCTGGGTTCTCGAGATATATATCCCTTTACGGGGAGGTCCAGTGAAACTACTCGCCCAGGACACCTAGAAAATGGTTTCTCCCCTGCGTCTTTCCGTCGATAAAACCATCGGGGCAGGGGTCAAACGGGTGAGTGAAAGTGAAGTGAAAGTAAACTGAAACTACTCTGTTTGGCCGATCAATTGGTGGGTTGTCTAGAAAAGTTTATTTCCGAGACGGTGTCTCGGAATTCTGAGTGAAACTACTCGCGGATTACCGTCGCTGGGTGGTCATCTGTCGTCGGTGGGCTTCTCGTCCGACCCTTTCTTGCCGCTGGCCTTGACTTCCTTCTTCTTGCCGCCTTTGTCCGGCGGCCCCTCGGCCTTCCAGCCGCCGTCCTTGTCGGCCTTCTCCGCCTTGGCGACCTTGGGCCCTGGTGGCGCCTTCGGCGGCGGCTTGATGGACCGGGCCATCATCTCTGGGTCTTTGATGCTATAGTAGACGTTGTTTATCATGAGGCCTATGGCCAGGCCGCCGAACCAGCCGGTCGGGATCGAGAAGATGACCCGCTTGAGGTTCGTGCTCTCGTAGGGCATCAGGACCTGCGCGAAGCCGTCTATGGCGGTCGTGAGTATGCACAAAGCGGCCAGGATGACCCATGCCTGGAACTCCCTGTTGTTGGACGTGAGATAGTTCCTTATCTTCGAGGGATATATCTGCGCCGCGGTCTGGGAGATGTCGTACTTGGGTATGAGCAGCATGGCCGTCACGACGCCCAGGTTGGCCCAAAGGAACAGGGCCACGCACCGGGAGCACATGGGCATCTGGTTGCCGTTGATGTAGTAGGTCCGCTCGCTCAGCTGGTGGCACTGTGAGTCCCCTATGGTGTATATCACCCGGTCGAAGAAGTTGAGCTTGGTCCAATTGTTGGCGAAGTCGAGCTTCGAGGTGCCGCCCTCGAGGTGCTCCACCGTGTGCGGCGACATGGTGAGCGGGGCTATGAAGATGCATAGCGTCCAGAACATGGACAGGCCCAGCAGGAAAAGGATGGGCTTGTTGACGTAGACATCCATGCGGCCATCGCTCCCGGCGGGCGTGTATTATACCGGCCGTTCCGTCCCGCCCGGTTCTACTAGAAAGCCATGATGGATGTTATTGATAAAGATATCGCAGCCCGTTGGGTTTTGCATAAAATGACCTGTCAAAATTCCATTAAAGAATAAATACGGGATGGCCGATTGCCGCATGAAGGATGTGAACATAATGAAAGACATGTTCGCTAAGAGGATGAGCAGGATGGGCGAGTCGGCGACCCTCAAGGCCATGGAGATCGCCAACCGCCTCAAGGCCCAGGGCGTGGACATAATCTCGTTCAACGTCGGGGAGCCGGACTTCCCGACGCCCATGCACATCATCAAGGCCGGCGAGAAGGCCATGGAGGCGGGCTTCACGCACTACACGCCCTCGGCGGGCATCCAGGAACTGCGGGACGCCATCGCCGAAAAGTGCAAGCGGGACAACAAGATACCCTGCGAGGCCAGCAACGTCATGGTGGCCACCTCCAAGTTCTGCCTCTTCGCGACCATCCTGTCCCTTGTGGACGACGGCGACGAGGTCATCATACCCGAGCCGTCGTGGGGCTCCTACGTCGACATGGTGGGCCTGGCCGGCGGCAAGGTCATGCACACGGGGCTCAAGGGCGACGACGGGTTCAGGCTGACGCCCGAGGCCGTGGCTGAGCTAGTGACCCCCAAGACCAAGCTCATGTTCCTGAACTCCCCGTGCAACCCGACGGGCGGCATCATCAAGAGGGAGGACATGAAGGGCCTGGTGGAGCTGGCATTGGACCACAAGTTCTTCATACTGTCCGACGAGGTCTACGAGCACATAATATACGAGGGCGAGCACGTCTCCCCGGCATCGTTCCCGGGGGCCTTCGATCAGACCATCACGGTCAACGGCTTCTCCAAGGCCTACGCCATGACCGGCTGGAGGATGGGCTACATGGTGGCCCCCAAGCCGCTGTTCGGCGGGATCATTAAGATGCAGCAGCAGGCGGTCACATGCGCCCCGGCCTTCGGCCAGAAGGCCTGCGTCACGGCCCTGAAGGACCCCCAGAGCAAGAAGGCCCTGGACGCCATGCTCAAGGAGTTCAGGGAACGCAGGGAGGTCGTCATCAAGGGCCTCAACGCCATGGAGGGCATCAAGTGCCCCAAGAGCCCGGCGACCTTCTACGCCTTCCCGTCCTATGATAAGAAGATCTACAAGAAGTCCTCCGACGACATGGCGGACTACATGCTCGAGGAGGCGCACGTCTCAGTGACCTCCGGCAGGGCCTTCGGGCCCAGCGGCGAGGGCTGCTTCAGGCTGTCCTACAGCAATTCGCTGAAAAACATCAAAGAGGGGCTGAAGAGGATCGAGGATGCGCTTAAAAAGTTAAAGAAGTAACGGGCCCGGTGTTCTTTTTATCATTGTTTCACTATTTTATTCCAATATTTTCACATTCGCCATTTTCAACAAGATTTCAACACGTGTGTGAATATTTATATTACTAGACTACGATTAGGGTCCCATATGCAGATGAAAAGGATCAAGGTTATTAACGAGCCCACCGAGCTCGTGCCGATCCTTAGGGCCGTGGACACCAAGGTCAAGCGGGACGTCTTCAAGGAGGTCTCCCAAGACTGGTGCACCCTCAAGTCCATTGAGGAGAAGTACGGGGAGGAGGGGAAAGAGGCCCTAATGTTCTTCGAGAAGATGAAGCTCGTCGAGACCAAATGGGAGTCCGGCGAGGCCGGCTCCGAGAAGGCCTACCACTCGTACTACATGTCGTTCCACATCAACACCTCCTGCCCGGTCCTCGAGATATCCGACGTCCTCGCGGTCGCGGTCATGAGCAAAAAGGAGTTCGACAAGTACGAGAAGAAGATCGAGGCCCTGGTGGGGAACGAGGGCAAGTTCGCTGGGGACATCGCCGAGGAGCTGGGGCTGTCACCGACCATGCTCAAGGCCCTGGTCAAGCGGTCCGCCACGCTCGAGTATCGGGGCCACAGGGTCGAGAAGCTCAAGTGCTAGGCCACATTTTTATACATCGATGATGGAAATTCTTAAATCATGATATTCGTTAGACCGATAGATGGCCCTACAGGGGCCATGGAGGCCTAGAGACGCCCGTTAGAAAGATCGTGAGGGACAGGTCCGAAGGCGAGGGACAGCCCGAGCCGGTCAAGAAGGAGGCCAAGAAGAAGGCCTGGGAGAGACGCGGAGAGCCGGTCCCCCCGGGCCCGGTCGTCGACGGCCTAAAGGAGCTCGGGGCCCTCCGAGGCATCCTCAAGGACCTCGGGACCAAGTACGATTTCGACGAGATCGCCCAGAAGGTCGTCGTCGGCATCCACAAGGTCCTTCCATTCGACAGGGCCTACCTCGGGCTGCTGGACAAGACCGGCGACAAGATGATGGTCTACGTCATCTTCCTGGACGAGTCCGGGGCCAAGGAAGGGACGCTCTCCAGCGAGCTGGACGCGGGAAGGCCCATACCCAAGAGCGACGGGGGCATGTGGGCCCCTGTGAAGGACGAGATGGCCCACATCTGCGCCAACATGGAGCCCAAGGAGAAGGACACGGCCGAGGGCCGCATCCTCCTGAAGGAGGGCATGAGGTCCTACATCACGGTCCCGCTCACGGTGGACGACAAGGTCGAGGGCGTCATGGGGTTCTACTGCCACGCGCAGTGCTGGTTCAAGGAGGAGCACCTGGGGACCCTCGAGCCCGCCGTGGCCCTCATCGCCTGGGCCCTCAAGGGCTCGCGCATGGAGGGCCATTTGCGGGACACCGTCCGCAAGATGCAGCTTGTGGACAAGGCCAGCGATATGGCCCGATCCATCAAGGAGGACGACGAGTTCCTGGACCAGCTCCTCAAGGAGGCCCAGCACGCCTTCGGCCAGTTCAACTTCGTGTTCTTTATCGTCGACGAGGATGCAGGGCTGTTCAGGATCCGGCACTTCCAGGCCGGGTTCCAGTACCAGACCCTGAAAGGTTACACCCAGGCCCTGGACAAGGGCATCCTGGCCAAGGCCCGCGATTCCAAGGGCCCCGTCGTGGTCACGGACGCCACCAAGGAGCCTGGCTTCGTCGAGGCCCCGGACACGGTCATCAGGGCCGAGATCGCGGCCCCGGCCATAGTGCACAACAGGGTCGTGGGCATACTTAGCGCCGTGACGCCGTATCCGTTCGACTTCAAGGCCTACGAGGTCTGGGTCATGAAGCAGTTGGCCGAGGTCATCGGCATGAGGTTGTTCAGCGACGAGTTCAAAAGCTAGGCCCCGATAATGGTTTGTCAGGAAGGAGAGAGCATGACTATCGAGGTCCTCAGGCTGGGCCACAGGCGCAAGCGCGACGAGCGGTTGACGACGCACGTCTGTCTGGTGGCCCGGGCCTTCGGGGCCGAGAGGGTCATCGTGGCCGAGGAGGACAAGGACCTCGAGAGGACCATCAACGACGTGGTCAAGCGCTTCGGCGGCAAGTTCGAGATAAAGACCGGCGTCGGGTGGCGGCCCTACATGCGGGATTTCAAGGGCACCAGGGTCCATCTTACGATGTATGGGCTCCCGCTGAAGGAGACCATAGGCAAGATACCCGACGGTAACGTCCTGGTCATCGTAGGTTCCGAGAAGGTCCCTGGCGAGGTCTACCGGATGGCGGACTTCAACATCGCAGTCGGCAACCAGCCGCACTCCGAGGCCGGGGCCCTGGCGGTGTTTCTGGACAGATTCACGGGCGGTGCCTGGGAGAACAATACCTTCGAGGGCGGGGAGATCGAGGTCATCCCGACGGCACATGGCAAGGGGGTCAAGAAGAGATGACCAAGTACCCGGACAGGGCCGAGGCCATCAAGATACTCGAGAAATGCGGGTGCCACGAGAAGGTCGTCCTACACTGCGAGGCCGTGGCCAAGTTCGCCGCCATCATCACGAAGAGGCTCCAGGAACGCGGCGTCAAGGTCGATGCTGACCTGGTACAGGCCGGGGCGCTGCTGCACGACCTGGGCCGGTCCAAGAGCCAGAAGATAGACCACGCGGTCCAGGGCGCGAAGATTGCCAAGGAGCTCGGCCTTGACCCGAGGATCGTCAATATAATCGAGAGGCACATCGGGGCCGGCATTCCCGCCGACGAGGCCGCCAAACTGGGCCTGCCGCGAAAGGATTACATCCCCGAAACCATCGAGGAGAAGGTCGTGTGCCACGCGGATAACATGGTCAATTTCAAAAGACATAATGTCGAGGTCACAATCGAGAGGTACGAGAAGAAGGGGCAGCTCGACGGGGCCAGGATGATGCGCAAGCTCCACAAGGAGCTGAGCGACCTGGCAGGGATGGATTTGAACGCATTATAATCCGGTCCTATAAATGAATTTTAATTGTGATTTCTTCATTTCGTCCGTTCATGACTTTGAGTATTTAATAACAAGATTGAGATACTTACATGGTTTTACTAACATCTTGATATAATACTTAGCACAAAGATACCTTGAGGTGCGGGGATTGAGAAAAGTCCCACGATGGCCATTATTAAAGAGTGTGCTATTGGCCATTTTAATCCAAGCATTGGTACTGCCCAACCTTGCCATCTTCATTGACGGCCAGTCCTCAAGGGCTTCCCCTCCTATCGTCGAGGTTTCTGGAAATCTATATACCTACCCGTTTCAAAAGGTCTCGAGCATCTTTCATATCGAGGGGAACACGACCGACCCCGATGGTAACGATGACATCGCTAGAATGTCAATAAGGATAACCCCAGACCCGTTACCAGAATTCACCCAGTTCGATGGCGCAGCGAAATGGCACTATGATTGGGACACCAATGAGGTTCCTGACGGTACCTATTGCATTTGGATAAGGGCAGAGGACAAGGAAGGCATGGGTGGTGTTGCCATCTTCAATGTCTCGGTCGCCAACCACCCGGACTACAACAAGGAACTGCCGATCGCGACGATAGATGACCCGGGTGGGTCGCTTTCGGGCATTGCGCAGGTTACAGGGACGGCAAGCGTCAAGGGTGGGACCATCACCAAGGTTGAGGTTCGCATTGACAATGGACCTTGGACGAATCCGGTCGGCATATCACCTTGGACTTATTCAATTGACACATTGGCATATTCCGAAGGTTCCCACATGGTCTACGCTAGGTGCCATGACGGGACGACGTATTCTCACAGCACGAACAGGGTCGTGCTTATTAGCAATCACGGGAGCTCCGTTCCGAGGACGCAGTGGGGTGGTGATTTTAGTATTGTCACGCCAGGCGAGGGGGTACCACGTTTCGTTGACTTCAATGGCGACGGGCTCTATGACATACTTAGCGGGACGAACCTTGACACCCCATCGGGTGTTTCGAATTCCCTAGATTTACGTAGTGCGCCGAGAGCGCTCTATCTGAATATTGGTGATAAAAATCACCCTTACTTCAAGATGATGAACGTCAACCTTCCATACAAGTACCAAGCTCCGATCGGTGATATAACCGATTTCGATGGGGACGGTAACTTCGACCTTTTCTTGACCACAAGATATTATGTAATGTATTACCGGAATATTGGAGACGCGGTAAGGCCGAACTTCACCACAACAGTAGTCCCATCGGGATATGATCCAGATGCGTCCGCGAACAGATTTGGCACGATTCGAATAAATGAGGGCCAAGGTTTCGGGGAACCATTGATAAAGGGGTTCGACCTCAGGGACAGCGGTTTCGACCTTGGGGACATAAATGGTGATGGGACCAAGGATTTCATCTATGCGAGCCCGCCCGGGAAGTTAGGTTGTTATTTAAACCTTGGCAATCGAACCAACATCAGCTGGGTCAAAAATGATACCATCATGTCATCGATCGACGTCGGCGATTGGTACATCAACCCGTCCCTTGTCGACATTAACGGAGATGGAAAATTAGATTTGGTTATCGTCAGCTATACAGATTGGGATAAATCATATAATTTATCGTTATACGAGAATGTTGGAAGCCTCAATACACCTGAATGGAAACGCAATGATGCCTGGGCCAATGGCATGCCCCGGCAGAAGATGAACATTTTCGATTTTGCGGACCTGGATGGGGATGGGGACCTTGACCTCCTAGCCAGCGGGCTCTTTCGACCCGCCAGATTATATTGGAACATCGGTTCGAGAACCTCGCCGGTATGGCGTGTGGGGGCCATTTCCCTCGATGGCCAGATCTATGGGGCCTCACCTTTGCTCGTCGATTATGACCGAGATGGCGACCTGGACCTTTTCACCTATGATAACTGGACATATGACGACCCGGGTCTCAGATATTTCAGGAACGTCGGAGGACCTAAAACGCCGAGGTTCGAAGAGAACAAGACAGTTGTCGCAACATTGCCCAACCTAACGAAGATGGCCAATATGAATTTCGCGGACCTGGACGGTGATGGCCGGTTGGAGCTTATTTTGTTGAGATATGGCGGGACCAATTATCCACCAGAGGTGTTCCATCTGGAATATTATTTCAATAATGGTAACGATACTAGCCCCCATTGGGTCATTAAAGATTCTGTACTACCAAATTCCCTTCAGGTGGCAACTAGACCATTCTTCAAGGATCTTGACGGCGATGGGGACTTGGATCTCGTCTATTCTTGCTCGGTGGTATGTTACCGGTTGAACGAAGGCGATAAAAAGACTCCGACGTGGGGTGAGGAGAAATCGACTGGCTATACCGATTGGAATTATAACGGGGGTATATTTCCACTAGACTTGAATAAGGATGGTCGTTCCGAGATCGTCGTCAGTACATATTCACATGGGATGCAATATTACGACCTGGTCCTTGGCGTAAGCCCGGCATTGGTCAGGCACGAGGAGGTCTTCAATTCCATAAGATTTAGCACATACTATGATTTTGGCGACCTCGATGGCGACGGGCTCCTGGATGTCCTGGCATTTGATTTGAATTCCAATACCATGTATTTCAGGAACTTGAGTGACACATATACCGGTCTCAGAGTCAATGGGAAAAAGCCCGTCACCGAGGTCAATATGCCCATCCTCTTCGACGCCGCCAGACTTGGGAATATCACGAATATCACATCATTCAAATGGGATTTCGGGGATGGACAAGTCACCGACTTCTCGACGGATAGCACGATTTCCCACACCTACAGGTCAGTTGGGACTTACAATGTCAGACTGGAGATGAAAAATGGGAATGATACGGTGACTAGCATTGAGGGGATTCACATATCCGTGATATCGTATCCAAATATCCCCTACTTGGACATCAAATGGCCAGGCTGGGGGTTATATGTAAAAAGAGGCCCCGCCAGTTTCGATGCCAGTCGGTCCTTCGACCCTGGTGGGTTTAACCTGACATTCGCATGGAAATTCGAGGGTATGAATCAAATTACAGGATCAAAATCCAAGATAACATTCGACAAGCCGGGCAGCTACAATGCGTCTTTGACCGTGACGAACGAGAAAGGCCGATCTCAACAGGTGAATTTCACAGTGATCGTGGGGGGAGAACCATGGATAGAAGATGGGGGGATTTGGGACCCCCGCAACGTCATGGAGGATTGTTTGATATTTCTCGCGGTATTAGTTATCATTTTTGGGGCTATCTATATCATCATGATAGGAAAGAAAAGAACGCCGTATCCGCCCAAGAAGGGGACTAGGAAGATAAAACAAAAGAAATCAAATTATAATTCTCCTAGACCCCCGGCTCAATAAGAAAATTTCTAATGGGACCGATGTGTTGTGGGTTTAATGGTCAGCATGCCCTTAACCATCGGGTCCAAGGTGAAGCTCAACAACGGCGTCGAGATGCCTTGGCTCGGCCTCGGCGTTTGGCAGTTGTCCTCGAAGGAGACCCTCGAGTGCGTGGCCCATGCCTTGAAGTTCGGCTACAGGCACATCGACACGGCCACGCTCTACGGCAACGAGTGCGAGGTCGGCGAGGCCGTCAGAAAGAGCGGCATCCCCCGGGAGCAGGTCTTCGTCACCACCAAGCTCTGGAACAACGACCAAGGAAAGGACCGGACCCCCAGGGCCTTCGAGGAGAGCCTCAATGAGCTCAAGCTGGGTTACATCGACCTCTACCTCATCCACTGGCCCGTCAAGGGCCTCAGACAGCAAACCTGGGACGCCCTCCTCAAATTGCAGGACAAGGGAAAGTATAGGGCCCTCGGTGTGAGCAACTACACGATAAAGCACCTCGAAGAGCTCCTCGCGAACTCCTCAGTCGTCCCGGCCGTCAACCAGGTGGAGTTCCAGCCCTTCCTTTACCAAAAGGAGCTGCTCAATTTCTGTAAAAAGCACGGCATCCAGCTCGAGGCCTACAGCCCGCTGACCAAGGGCCAGCGGCTCAACGACCCCCGCCTGATCGATGTGGCAAAGAGGTACAAGCGGTCCGTGCCCCAGATGCTGATCCGCTGGTGCCTCCAGCACGAGGTCGTCGCCATCCCCAAGTCCGCGACCAAGAAGCGAATCGAGGAGAACGCGAGCATCTTCGATTTCAGCATAAGCGAAAAGGACATGGCGTCCATAGATTCCCTTAACGAGGATTTCAGGTGCACATGGGACCCGTCGGAGATACCTTAAAAGGCCCTATTCCTCGGACATGTCTATTTCAATGGCACCGGTCCTATGGGGCTCCAGCTCCTGGCCGCCGCTCTTCCACAAGGCCATGGTGATCAAGACCAGCACGGCCACGATGAGACCTAACAGGAGCGCCGGAAGGACCCATCCGTTCTGGTTCGTCAGCTTGTGGGGCGGCGGGACCGGGTTCCGGACATTGAGGTCGCGCTCCTGCATGATTGCCTTGTTCCCCGAGCCGTCCTCGGCGTGGACTATGTAGTGGAGCTTCCTAGCCCCCGCCGGGACCGTGATGGTCCCGATGAAGTCGTTGCCAGAGCGCGTCAGGTTCAATTGGGTCTTTTGGCCCTCGAACCAGTATTCGACGTAAACCATTCTAATGTTCCAGTTGTCCATGGCCACAACGCTGAAGTTGTAGGCCTTGCCCACCTCGGCCGTCGATTGCGAGGCATCGGCTATTGTCGGCGACTCATTGTCGATGATCGCCAATGACCTGTTGAGATGGCCCGGGTTCCGGGACCGGTCCACGCACCAGATCGTATAGTTCATGAAATGGGCATAGCCGGGTACCAGAATGTTGAAGACTCCGTCGAAGTTCACCCGGACGGGCGTCGAGATATCGAACCAGTAGTCCAGGATGCCGTCCTTGATCGTGCCGTCGATGATGTCGGTCATGTTGGCGGACAGGAGATAATTCTCCCCGGTCTTCGGGATGCCTAGCCGGTCGACGACCGCGGGGCCAATCACGTCCTTGACCGGAATGGCCCCGTTCAAGTTCGCGACATTGCCGGACACGTCCGTGGCCGTGATGTTGTAGTTCATCATGACCGCGTTCGTTGGGACGCCCAGCTCGACGTAATAGCCAGACCCATTGTACGTCATGTTCAGGGATCTAACGGTCCCGTCGAACCAGTAGGCGAGCCGGACGCTGCCGACCTCCCAGTTGTCGGTCGCGTTGCAAGTGAAGTTCATGGCCTGGCCCGTGCGCGGGTCCCCGGCCGGGTCCCACACAATCGGCCGGATGACATCGACGACCTCCTTCTCGAGGGATATCCCCGCCCCGTGGCCGGCGGCATCGGAGACGTTGATCGTATAATGCATCTCGTGGGCAGCCACAGGGACCGGAACGCCGGCCGTGACATTGGTCCCGCTCACGTTCGTGGCGTTCTCGTTATCGAACCAGTAGCTGACCCTGATGCCCGTGACATCCCAGTTGTCCCTGGCCTCGATGATGAATGTGAAGTTCCTACCGGTCATGGGCGTCCCGCTGAGGTCCTTGACCGCGGGGCCCATCGTGTCGACGACCGTTAGGTTCTTGACCATGGTCGATGCCGAGGCCCCATCATCGCTATTGGCGGTCAAAAAGTAGTACATGACGCGGGCATCCGTAGACACCCGGACGGCGCCGGAGTACCTTCCGTCGTAGTGGCTGCCGGAGGTCAGGACCATGGAGACCTTGCTGTGACCCCCGGAGCCGTTGTCGAACCAGCAGTCCACGGTGACGTTCCTGACGCCGACCTTGAAGTACGCGCTGGCGTTGAACACGAAGGATCTATTAGTGAACGGGGTCCCTTCCGTCCTGTCCATCACGGCCGGATACTGGAGCAGAGGGCGCCAGTCGCCCGGGCCCCAGGGGAGCATCGTATCGCCGATGAAGTCGTCGTCAAGGTCGCTGCCGTTGTAGTCCGACCAGTAGTTGCCGCCCATGAAAGGCCCTTCGGCGATGTTCCTCCCGGGTGCCTTTGATATGTTCCAGGTGTTGTCGCTGTGATCCCCGGCAATGTTGTGCAGATTGCTGATGTAGTTGTTGTAAAAGAGGCATCCGACGATGTAGCCAGCGAATGCGATGCCATTCAAGTTCCCCACTATGCGATTGCCATTGATTACCGACCAGGCCGCAGAGTTTGTGATATCAAGCCCGACCGAGCTCCCCTGGATGTCGTTGTTCGATATGCGGGAGGACACAGGGGTGTCCGCGAGGACGCCGTAGAGATCGTTCCCGATTACCGTGTTGTCGAAGACATTGATCCTAGAGCCTTCTAGTCTGAGCCCACCCTGGCAATCAAGGATGGTGTTGTTGCGGATATCGCTTGGTGTACCCCGGATCCACATGCCGCTCTTGGAGAAGTTCCTTATGTCGTTCTCCTCGACCCAGAGATGGTCCACATCGTAGCTGTAGATCCCATTACCGACGCCATCGCGGATCGTATTGTTCCTGACCTCCGTGGGCCCGGACTCATAGAGATGAATGCCGGAATAATCGTAGCCGGACAGGCTAGTGATGTTGTCGATAATATTGTCCTCGATAACCATCCCCAAGCCCCCCCAGAAATCGATGCCGTGGGAGGTGTTGTGGATGAGGTTCCCTTTGATTAGATTGTTGTCCGAGTTCATTATGTCTATGGCCCGTGTGGTATTGATGATCCGGTTGCCGATCATCTTGACCTGAGACGTGTCAACGTCTATCCCGTGGAGGTCATCGGAGAAGATGTTGTCCTGGACCGTGATATTGCTGCTGTGGACCGCGATGACGCCCTGGTAGTTGTGGCTGAGGTCGTGGCCCTTCACGAGGATGTCCTTGCAATATATCAGGGCCACATAGCCTGCGTTGGCCGGTACCGTTTTGCCTGACTGGTTGTACCAGTAATAGATCGGCTTGCCGTCGATTGTGTTGTTCGTGGTGACCGTGTCGAGCCCGGTCCATCTCCACATGCCGAAGTTGTAGCCGTTCCGCTCCATGACATTGCTGTAGAAGGTGTTGTTCGAGCTGTCCCACAGGCCTATGCCCTCGCCGTTGTCGTGGACCCAGTTGCCTGATAGCAGCGAGCCGCCCACGCTCTCCAGCGAGATGGCCTCGCTGCTCCCGTGGACCTCATTATCAATCACCCTGGTGGTCGACATGTCCCGCAAGGTGAGGCCGATATCGCTGTTGTTGAAGAATCTGTTGCCCTCGAAAAGGCACCGCTTGCACCGGATCGTGTACACCCCCTCGGTGCAGTTCACGATGGTGTTGTCGATCACGCGGGCGTCGACCGATTGTACCATGTCGAACCCGTTCCATCCGTTGTCGTACATCGTATTGTTGCGGTAGGTGTTGTTGTTCGTGTAGTCGTCCTCGATGCCGGCGTAGTGGTTCCCGGATAGTGTGCAGTTCGAGACGAGGCTGAGGTTTGACCTTTCCAGATAGATGGCATGACCGCCGGTACTGCCCTTGGAGGTCACGTTGTCAATGCGGTTTTTGTCCGAATTCTCGATGTAGATACCATGCTTGGCAACATCTGTGATTGTCGTGTCCGTCACAGAGACCGTGCTGGAATAGTAGATGTATACGCCACGATAGTGGTTCTTGAGCTGGCTGTCCGTCACGGACGCGTTGGTCAAGTTCGAAAGGAAGATACCATCATGGTTGTTGAGCAACCCGTCG
>Ga0315288_10000495_pt1 | contig 49495 bp, 29 predicted proteins | sample YL17G11_20_MG_FD_203454 | JGI IMG/M metagenome (GOLD analysis project Ga0315288, IMG submission 203454) | Sediment microbial communities from Yellowstone Lake, YNP, Wyoming, USA - YL17G11_20 | ecosystem: Environmental > Aquatic > Freshwater > Lake > Sediment | place: USA: Wyoming | collected... | reverse complement strand
CGAGAGCTTCCCGGCGGGGTGTCCGTCTCCGGCGTACCAGTAGGTCGTCAGGTCTCCGTCAATGGCGGAGCTGATCGCGCCATTGCCGGGCTGCTGGCTGTCGGCGCTCGCCACGGCGCCCTGGCGCGGGGTTGACACGAGGTCGGACTCGGGGGGCTGCCAGCCCGCGCCAGCGATGCGGATGTTCCCGATGCCTCGCGGGTACCAGAAGGGCACGCCGTTCCGTTTCCACACGTCCATGCGGAAACCGCCCGATGTCCAGTACCCGATCTCGTAGAGGTCGATGGTGGAGTCGTTCCGTAGCGGGCTGAGGTCCACGCACCGGAAGCCGCCGACCTTCAGCAGACCGTTCTCCATCGGCTGCGCGATGCACCACCCGGCGCTCCCGGCCAACACGGCCAGACTCAGCATAGAATGTCGAGACATGCGTTGCCCCTCTCTGAGGTGTGTCGGGCAAGAGATCGCAAGTGGCGAGAGCTGCCCCGGGGCTATCATCCTGAACGCAGTGAAGGATGACACGGACGGTGTGCGGCGAGGCGCGCGAGCCGGCCTACTCGAGCTCCGCCTCCGTCTTGCCGTATCGGAGCCGGATGCTGTCGAGGTGGGTCACTGCGGGGCCGTCGGCATCGCTGATGAAGCCGATCCACGTGAGTTGGCGGAAGGTGTCGGACTCCATGGGCAGGTCATCGACCCGGACGGACGTGCCGTCCTCCTGGGTGAGCACCAGCCGCCACTTCCGCTCCGCTCGGGCTCCGATGGCGGCGAGCATCACCACGTGGACCCACCGGTCCGCGGGCACGTCGGCGATTGCCTGTTCGCCCACCGCGGCCATGCCGCCACCGCGGAGAGTGATGTGAGGCCCGGTCAGCATCTCGGCGCGCCAGTCGCGCCACGCTGCGACGAGCACGGCGTTCTCGCCCAGGCGAGCGTCGAAGGACAGCTCGGACACACCGCGGATCACGGACGGGCTGTACACGAAGTGGGGCTGCCAGGTCGCCTCGAGCCCGGCCGCATCGACGAGTCGGAGGCTGCGCGAACCGGTGCGGGCCACCTCGTCGGTCACTCGAACCGACGCGCCGTTCGTTTCGCCGTATACTTGCGTTCCGCGCGGCGGGGCCCCAACGTCCGAATCCTCGAAGCCATCCTCGAACCGGACGAGCGGCCCCAGGCGGAGCCTTGCATCCTCGGGGATGGGCGGGAGATCGATACGGCTGGGCGCGGCCACCCAGTCCGGGTCGCCATAGAGGCCCGCCCCGGACAGATCGAAAGGCTGGAACCCTAGAGCGAGCGCTGGTGACACGGCTTGCAGGCGGAAGTTGTGCGCCGGCGCGTCCGCGAACAAGGGGTCAGCAACCTCGGAGTGCGCATCCTGACCCGTTGTCGTTTGCCATTCGTCCAGGAACAGCCCCGCCAGGTCGGTATCCTCTCCCGCATCGGTATCCCAGAAGAGGTTCCAGTCCGATGTGCTGTTGCTTCGGGCGTGCCAGTCGGCAGTTGTGATGACGCCGGCGTCTGAGAGGAAGACGTTCCCCTCCACGCGCATCGACCACCCCCCGTCGTCCCGGCCGCCGTTGATGAGGTCATGCCCGCGGCAGAAGGCCACGATGTTGTTGCGGATCAGGTTGCCGTGGCCGTAGTTCAGCCCGATGCCATAGCCGTGGTTGTAGACGGTGTTGTTCTCGACCGTCACGCCCGAGGTGCCCTCGTCGAGCCCGATGCCCCAGCTCCCGTACCGGTAGTCATACGTATCGTGCAGCAGGTTGTTCGCGATACGAGTGCCCGGCGATACCCCCAGGGTGTAGATCGCCGACAGCTCGCTGAGCACGCCGAAGCCAAGGTGGTGGATGTGGTTCCACTCGATGATGTTGTGGTGCGCGCCGCTGGGCCCATACCCCCACGACCACCCCACGGAGATCCCGCTGTAGACGATGTCGCATATCTCGTTGTGAGTGAGCTGGTTGCCGCTGCTGTGCCCCACCCAGATGCCTACGCCATCGGGGAAGACGTTGCCGGCGTCGTGGATGAAGCAGTTGTCGACGGTGTTGTACTCGGACTCCAGCCCGGGCTGCGCCGCAGGGCCCTCGCTGCCGAGGCGGATGCCGCCGGCGCCCATGTCGCGGATCTCGCACTGCACGATCCGGTTGCCCGAACACCCGGCCTCGAGCCATAGGGCGTACTCCCCCACGTGGGCGACCTCGCAACGCTCCAGTGAGCAGCCCCGCGCGCCCTGGCCGAAGATCGCGCCCGTGCAGAAGACGGCGGCCTGGGCCTCGGCTTGCTGTGTCTTGTCATGGGCCCAGTCCGCGTACTCGAAGGCGATACCCTCGAACCGGACGTTCTCGACGTACTTCCCCTGCGCCGGGTCGCCGCGAAGCTCGATGAGCCGCTCCAGGCGGGGAGCAACTACCGTGGCTCGTGTCAGGTCCTCGTCCGGGAAGGGCCAGTAGGTGAGGACTCCGGTCTCGCGGTCCAGGTACCACTCGCCCGGCTCGTCCAGGAGCTCGCGCGCATTCTCGACGTGGTAACGCTGCTCGCGCTCCCACCAGCACACAGGCCACCCCGTTGGGTTCGCGAACCGGACGGTGTGCTGAGCGGCGTCGACACCACTCACCCAGTGCCGGGAGGTGCTCCAGTCGTAGTAGAGCACCACGTTCACGTCCCCGAGGCCGTCGTAGGCGCGCAGGTCGTCGTCGTGGAACGTGAACCCCATCTTGGCTGCCGGCTCGTCGCGCTGCGCGCGTACGTCTGTGATCTCCGGCAGGTTGCCCGCCGTGCGGAGGAATCCCTGGTTCGGGTGGCGGGCACGCGTTCGTCGTTGGCCATCGACGAATAGCTGGTGGAAGTACCACCGCCCTTCGGCGACCTCGGGCACCATCGTTACGAAGAGGTCGCCCTGTCGTCCCCAGCCCCCAATCGTGCTGCCGCCGCTCACGATCGGCTGCTCGCCGGGGAAGGCAGCAAAGGTGACCGGGGTATCCCTCCCGGCGCCGGAATCCTCGGGCGACAGCACCAGCGGCTCCGCCAGCTCGTGGACGCCCCCGCGAAGTGCGATGGTCCACGCGCGCGGCTCCGGCAGGGCTGCCTTCGCTTCTCGGACCGCGTCCCTCGCCCGCGCCAGAGTGGCGAACGGGCCGTCCGTCCCTTCGGCGTTCGGCTCGGCGAGGGCGCCCGACCAGGCGTCATTGCCGTTGGTCGCTACGACAAAGTCCGGCGCCGCCAAGGTTGCCGTGTGAGCGAGGCACAGCCAGACGATAGTGGCGACTGTGCAGGCTTTGCGTGATGGCATGGTGCGTCTCCCTTCCCCCGTTACTCATCCCGCCAATGCTTCCACGAGGCAGAGGATTCCTGCGCTATCCAGCGTAGTCCTCATGGACGCAGCCATACCTTAGCGCTGCCGCCCGCCAGGGCGGAAGGGAGCCGGTGTGTTGAACCGACGCGGATTCCTCGTGCACACAAGTCGCCTCTGCGCCGCCATGGCCGTCGGCAGTGAGGCGGGCTCGTGGCCGGAGCGGGCTGGAGTGCGGCGCTTCCATGCGTGCATCTCCGCCCTCGCGCTCGAGCGCCATCCGGAGCTGCCGGCAATCGTCGCCCGCGCGGGCGTCTCCGATGTGTGGATGGCCGGCTTCCTGTTCGGCTACTGGTACCGCACGCCCGCTCAGTTGAGGCAGCTCGCGAGGGTATTCGAGGGCCACGGCTTGCGCACACACATCGTCAACGTCCCCCTCGGGCACCCCGGCAATGCTCTCGGGGTCGTGGATGAGAACACACCCGTCACGCCCCCGGCGCACTGGCGCTTCGCGCAACGGCCCGATGGCAGCGCTTACGCAGGTACCTCCATCCATCCGCCGGCTCAGGAGGAGAACGTCCGCGCCATCCGTGATCTCCACCGGGCCGGCTTCCGCGAGGTCTTCCTCGACGACGACTTCCGCGTCGCGATCAGCCCGGGGCAGATCGGGGGCTGCTTCTGCCCTGCGTGTCGCGAGGAGTTCCTGCAGTCGACCGGCTACAGGCAGGACGCGATCCCGGAGCTTCTCGATTGTGTCGCGACGCGGACGCCGAGCGCGGTCCTGGGAGCCTGGATCGACCACTGGTGCGGCAAGCTCCACGATATGCTGCTGGCTCAGCAGAGGGCCATGCCTGGCGGCGAGGTCGGCATCATGGTCATGTACCTCGGCGCGGAGAAGGCCGGGATCCCGCTGGACCGGTTGTCCAGCGTGCCCTTCCGCGTCGGGGAGCTGATGTTCGACGACGCGTCCTTCGGGACGCCCAAAGGTAAGGCGGACGAGCTGTTCTCCGCCCTGTTCCATCGCCGGTTCTCCCCGCCGGAGAGCGCCTACAGCGAGACCACGGCTTACCCCGCCGATCGCCTCTCGGCCCGGAACATGGCGGCGAAGCTTACGGTCTCGCTCATTGCCGATGTGCGGAACACGATGTTCATGAGTGGCCTCTTGCCCTTCCCCATCGAGCACTGGGATGCACTGGGCCCAGCCATGGCGGAGAGTGCACGCCTGCACGAACGCATCGCCGGCCATAGGCCGCAGGGACCGGTGAAGCACTACTTCGGTGTGGATGAGCGACTGGTCGGCGAGGACCAGCCGTTCAGCTTGTTCCTCGCGATGGGTGTGCCGTTCGAGGTCGTCGATGAGCTTCCCACGACCGGGTGGACGTTCCTCGGGAATGCGGACGCCCGGGCCGTCGCCGAGGGGAGGCTACGGAGCCACGGCCGACGCCTCTACGTTCGTCCGGGCGTTCTCGGCTCGCATCGCGACCTGATTCCTGTCTCCGAGGACCTGAGCGGACTGATGGCGCTGAAGCAGACGCTGATCCCAAGGCTCCGAGGCGTTCCGTACGTTCTGGAGAGTGTGCCGGCCGTGCTGGCTTGGTACCCCACGGCGCACTGTGGCTTGGTGTGGAACCTCTCAGAGCAGGCCCAGCGGCTCACCGTATCGCGCGATGGGGCTGCGGTGGCTTGTGTCGACCTGCCGCCTCTCAGCGTCCGGCTCGTCGAGGGCCTGGGTCCGGCGCGCGAGGGGCCCTTACCCGCGCCGAGCTGAGCCCGACGGCGATCGGCCAAGCCGTTCGCCCTCAGACGCCGTCCACGTAGTCGCCCACGATCTGCTTGAGCGCGACGCGGGCGCGGAAGAGGCGCGATTTCACCGTCTCGATAGTGCATCCGAGCATATCGGCGATGTCCTTGTAGGAGAAGTCCTGGAGCTTGAGGAGCAGGACCTCCCGGTAGTCGTCGGGCAGCTTCCGGATGCCCTTGCGGAGCACGTCCCGGAGTTCCTTCGCCTCGGAGACGCGGACGGGCGCGTCGGTCTCATCGAGAACGTCGATGCTGGCGGCGTCCGAGTCGCTGTCGGTACTGAAGGGCGCATCGAGGGACAGCGCTTCGAAGCGGCGGCGTGTCTGCTTTTGGCGGATGCGGTTCTTGCAGACGTTGATGGCGATGCGGAAGACCCATGTACGCACATCCGCCTCGCCCCGGAACTTGTGGTACGAGGCGAACGCGTTCTCGAAGGTCTGCAGTGTCAGATCCTCCGCTTCGTCCGGATCGCCGCCGATGTAGGAGTAGATGAGGTGGTAGATCGCCTTGTAGTTGTTCTCCGCGAGGTCACGGAGCGCCTGAGCGATCCGCTGCTGTCGCGCCTCATTCTCCGCCGGGGCATCCGGGCCGATCGACGGTTCGTCAGACGGACCGGTCGGCAACCGACCACCCCTCCGCTTCGGCCGATCGTTCGCCGGCCGACAGCATTGTGACAGACGCACAGCCACTCGGCGGAAACCCGGTGACAGTCACCGGTTTCCCCCCGCGGGGATCGGCATACGCCACCTGCGCCGCCCCACGTCACTTTACTAGAAGGGGGTGTGGTACCGCAATTCCACCTGGGGGGAGAGCCGTTCATCCGCTCTGAGGCGCATCTGCAGACGCTCGCTGATGTCGTAGGTTATGCGCCCCTCGACATGGCGTGGCGCGTCGGGGTCACCCAGGTAGTACCCCTCGAGGTAGAGACGCTCCGTGATTGCCCGGTCCACGCCGAGCGTCACCGCGCCTGTGCGGGCGTTGTACTGGAGAGTGATGCCGCTGACCCCGGCCAAGTCGGCCAGTGTCCCGATCAGGCTCCCCAGGAACGTCTGGGTGAGCACTGTCAGCAGGTCCGTCGAAGCCACCTTCGAGAAATCAAACTGGTCGGCGGGGTTGTCTGTGAGCGGAAGCCCCGCATCCTGACCGATGAGCTGGAGGATCTGCCGCTGTGTCAGGGGCGGGTCGGAGCTGATCGACCAACTGAGTTGCCCCGTCTTCATCTCTCCGGCCGCTCCGCCCGGCCGGCCGCCCATCATGGCCAGGCTCTCCTCGGGCGAGAGGTTCACCTCGCCCAGCAGCGGACCGTCCACGTGGACCGTGATCTTCGTGCGGGTCCCCTGCGATATGACCGACGTATCCGCGTCGGCCTTGAGGTGCGCGGTGAACGGCCCCATCTTCCCCACGCTGGCCGGGATGCTGGACCAGTCGAATGTCAGCTCCAGGTCCCTGAGGTTGAACTTCACCGAGCCGACCTTCAGCTCGCCGCCGGGCGCGCCGCCGGTGACCCCTCCCCTGAAGTGCAGCTCGGACCCCTCCTTGATCAGGCTGGCGCTCCCCTTGAGATTCGTCTTGTAGTCCGGCACCTCGACGTTCTGGGCCAGGTTGATGTTCAGGTCGGCGTTGAAGTCCGGAGGGAGCGGCAGTTTCATCCGGCCGAACTCGGAGCCGGTCTCCGTCCGGCGCCGATCGGGTCCCGCCCGCAGGTCCTCCTCCTGCTTCTCCTCGCCTCCGGAGGAGCCGCCCGACGCGAGGTTCACCTTCGCATTGGAGAGGCGGAGGTCCGTGGCCGTGATCCGTGTCGGAGTGACGCCGTCGCCCGGCCCCACGGCTTTCAAGACCCCATCCATCCGTGCCACGCCATAGTCCGCAACGCGCACTACGGCCACATCGCGGTTCGCCTGGAGCGCTTGTGTGACACGTACCAGCCGCTCGATATCGCCAAGGTCCAGGGGCAGGTTGTCGATGGCGGCGGAGAGGTCCCACTCGTTGTAGCCGACCTGGCTCACGTCCACGCCCGCGCCGGGGCGCCTCCCCAGGGCGACCGACCCAGTCAGGCTCAGCTGGCCCGGCCCTAGCGTGAGCCGCGACTTCTCCACGAGCAGCGTGGGCTTGTGGCCACGGTCCGTAAGGCGCACATCCACATCGCTCAGCTTGGCGAGTCCGCTCGTGTCCACCGGGTCGGCGGAGAACAGGTTGTGCGTCAGGCCGTCGGCCTCCAGCCGGAACGTATAGTCACCCCGGGCGAGCCGCGACACGAGGGACTCGATGTCTGCGGTGCCCGTGACACTGACCGTGCCCCCGAGGACGCTGGCGTTCATCGGCGCGATGTTGAGCACGTTTCGTTGGTCGGTCTCCCGGCGCCCAAATGAGATTGTGGCGTTGATGTTGTCGATGGGGAGCGATGGCGTGCCGTAGTTCCGCAAGAGGGCGCGAGAGTAAGCGTCCCTCGGCCGGAGGACGTAGAAGCCGTTCTTTATGGTCAGACCACCGGTCAGCACAGGGGATGCGGGCGTCCCGCTGAGGCTGAACGCAGCCGCCATCGTACCGCCGGCGTCCTCGGGCGAGACCCAGGGCAGGAACGCCAGAAGGCTCAGGTCCTGCTCGGGGGCATCGAGCGTGGCCTGGCACGGCCGGTCCGAGGCGATCCCGAACGGCGACCATCGGAAGGGGACCAGGACGTTCTTGACGGTGACCTCGCGCGACCCGCCGCTCCCTGGGTCGGTGCCAGTGAACGCCAGCTTCTCCAGTCGGATGGCGCTCTGGTTGACGGAGATGCTCGTGGCCTCCATCAGCGGGAAACGCAGCTCCCGGTGGTCGCTCCTGGGCAGGTCGGTCCGAGCATAATCGATGTCGAGCGCGACATCGTGCGCGGTGAGCGTCCCCTCGATGCTGGGGGCCTGTGGCCGGCCGTGGAACACGAGGTGTCCCTCGGCGACCCCCTCGCTCAGAATTGGGCGATCCGTGAAGAGGTCGACCAGGCGGCCGAGCTGCACGCGGTCTGCGGCGACGTGGCCGGCGATACGCCCCTCTCCGGCGAAGTTGATCGTGGCCGACCCGCTGACGGCCCCCGTCTCATCCGCCATCGACACCTCGTCCAGGTCGAGCTGACCGGCGCCCAGGGCTTCCTCACGGGCGGCGTAGTGTAGTGAGCCTGCGATCGGGGGGACTGGCTTGTCGTCGTAGGTGGCGTCTGCGAGCTCGACCTCGTGTGCAGTCAAGTCCAGTTGGTCGACGTGAAGGCGCGCGTCTCGCCCGAACCAGGCCCGGCAGCTAGCCTCCAGACGAGCGGACACTTCGCCGCCCAGAGCGCCGAACGCCTTGGCCACCGAGCGTTGGGTATCCCTCCGCCGAGCCCTCTGTTCCAGCGCGTCCGGGCTGTCGCCGGCTCCGCCCCCGGCGGATGGGGCCGCCACTGCTTCGGACTCGGGGCTCTCCGTGGGTCGCAGTTCCTCGATCAGCAGGTACGTGCGTGCCAGATCCGCAAGGGGGTCTGTCCGCACGCCGTACACCGCCGCGCTGACCGATAGCTCTCTCGTATCGACCAGGTAGTCGACCTCGGCCTCCACGATCCCACCGCCGAAGTTGGCGCGCATCGGCCCGTCCTCATTCGACAGCTGAAGGACCCGCACGCCGTCCCCGTCGACGAAGTAGCTCCCACTGAGCGTGATCCCGGTGAACACCGCGTTGCCGAGCTCCATCCGCTCGCACGCCAGGTTGCCCGACACGACCGGCGAAGCGAGCGGGCCGTCCAGCTTCCCGCTGGAGCTCAGCACGCCGCTCAACCCACGCAGTCGCCGGAGGTCCTCGCTTAGCCACCCCGCCGGGATGCCGTATGCGGTCCAGTGGAGGTACAAGGTTGGGGCGGTGCGGATGTCGAGGATCGAGCCGCCAACAGCCAGCACGGCGGGGCCTGACCAGGCCCGGGCGTCCTCCGCAAGGGTGATCTGGTCCTGGTCGATCGTGAACCGCGCCTCGGCGCCGTCGAGCCCGCGATGGGCGACCTCCCCGTCATAGAGAGATACGCCGACGTCCGCCTGCAAGTCACGGTCCTGGCCCCACACATCCGCCTGGGCGAACAGCCGTCCACGGAACTGGTCTGTCTCCTGCTGACCCACAATCGCGAGCGCCTGAGACGCCGTCAGGTTGTCCATCGTCAGGTGCAGGTCGTAGGTCACTCCACCGGGTGACCATGCGATGTAGGACACGGGCCCTGGAGCGGACTCGAGGGGCGCGCCGTTCCCGGACTCGGTGATGACCGATGGTTCGTCCGCGACGATACGGGCCGCTCCCGCCCGCAATGCCGGCTGGGTCAGCGTGAGGAAGCTGTCCTCATAGCGGAAGTGCGCCTGCGCCGAGTCGAAGTCCGAGGCGAAGGTGCGGGCGGTCTGGCCCTCCTCATCTGCCACGGGAGCGTACGCGACCCGGCCCCCAAGTGCCTGCGCATCACCCTCGACACGCATCGCGTCCAGCGTCCCCGTAACCGTGCCCGTCGCGATGCCAAGCCCCGTGAGGGTCAGGGACTCGGGTAGGCCCTCCATGCGGTCGAGCCGGACGGGCTGGGTCTCGAAGGCGAGGTCCACCTCGCGGCCCTCTCTGAAGAGCCCCATGTCGCCCCAGATCGTCCCCTCCCCGTAGGGGCTGTAGGTGTTCAGCCGCTCCACGCGCACCCACCCATCGGGAAGCAGCTCTCCCGCACCCGAGAGCTCCCCGATGCGGTAGCCATTCGCCACGACATCCGTCGCGATCGCGTCCGCGACTACCTGGGGGTGCTCGTACTCAGGGGAGATGCGCATCGTGGCCTGACCGTCTGCTCGCCCGCTCAGCCCATACCTCGTGAGGCCCAGGGCTTCACATGCGCGCGCCAGGTCCACGGAGTGCAGCTCGGCGTCCACGGCCCACTCGCTCTGCTTGCCGTTGACCTCGGCTACGACATCGACACGCGCTCGCCCTCCACACGACTCCCCCTCCAGATCCTGGCTCCGCACGACCCAACACGGTCGGGGCTCACCGGTGGCTTCGCCGTTGGCAACCGGAGCGGGCGTCGGCGCGCCCGGGTCCTTGGCGGACGCCGTGAGCCGTTCCCACGCCTCGCGGGCAACAGGATCGCCGACGAACACCGGCGCCGCGTCCGCGCTCTTGTCGCCGTAGTCAGGCGGGTCCGGGTCGGGCGTCTCGGCCAGCTCGAGGCGCCCGTGGACGCGGTCGAGGGTCGTGCCGAAGGCCGTGACCGACCCGGTCTTGATCTCGGCGGTGATGGCCGGTCCGGCGATAGGCCCGGTCAGCCGCGCGAACACTTCGCCGGACGCGTAGACGTTCGGATCGGTGAGGGGGCCCGCTGCCGGGGAAACGGGGACGGGGCCCTGTTCCCGCGAGGAGCGGTCGTTCGGAGGGGCATCCACGTGGGACGAAGGCTCCGTCCCCGGGCCAGCCGGGTCTTTGTGCACGACCGCGGCCAGGGCGTCACGGATCACCACGTCCATGGGAGCGGCGGTCAAGGAGAGGTCCATGGAGGCGCCCTCCCGTTGGTCGCGGACCTGGCCGACCATCTGGAGCTGTGCGCACGACGCTTCCCACCCCGAACTCGTCCGGGCGAACACCGCGGGCATGAGTAGGCTACCGTCCACGACGAGATCGCCCGGAGACCCGACGATGCTCACCTCCGCGGAGCCGGACCCGCTGGTCTGCACATCCTCGAAGATGCCGGCGAGGATCGGGTACTCCTGCAGGGCCTGGCCATAGTCGACGTGGTCCGAAGCTACCTGCAGCTCGAGCCTGGGCGCCTCTCGTCGGCCGAGGCCGAAGACGGTGCCCGCCACCACGGCGTGGGTATTGCCATAGTCCACCACGACGCCACTGCTGCCCACGTGGTTCGCGGTGGCGTACAGGTCGCCACTCGCGTTGAACGGCTGGGCGCCTACGTCAGGGATCTGGAAGCTGCCGTCCTGGACATCGCCTCGGGCAAAGAACTGCAGTGGCCGCGTCAGACCCCATGTCAATGCCGCGCGCATGCGACGCAACTCGCCGCCAAGCATCCGAAAGCTCGGGTCGTCGGGCTTGGCGACCCACTTCATCAGCTCGACAAGAGCGATGTTCTGAGCCTCCAGCATCAAGTCGGCGGACGAGCTGTCCAGCAGGACATCGCCGTGGCAGGCGATGCGTTCCGCCGCCTTCTCGACGCTCATCGCCCCGGCGATGCTCACGCGCCCGATCTCCGCGAAGTCGAGCGTGGCGTCGACGTTCCTCGTGACGACATGCACCGTCTCCCCGGCCATGTTCGGGGGGAGAAGCTCATCGACGTACTCGACGTCGCCGTCTCGGACGCGGACGACGCCGGCGAATCGGTCGGCGATGTTGTGCTTCTTGGGCTTCTTGTGCTTGCGTAGGGTCTTCTCGAACTGCCACCGGCCATCCGCTTCGCGCTTGACATAGAGCGAAGGGCGCTCGAGGTCCACGGACCGGACGCAGCGCAGGAAGCTGACCCGCCCCTTCAGCGCCTGCCACAGCGAAAGCCGCACCTCGGCGCGCGCAACGCGAGCCATGTCGCCCGAGCGGTTGTCCTGTGGGATATGGCTAACGGAGATATCGGTGACGACAATGCACGTGAACGGGTTCCCGCCGATGTGCCCGATGCGCACCGGCCGGCCCAACTCGAGCGTAGCCTCCCGCTCGGCGTACGGGCGCAGATCATCCAGCGACCACTCGATGGCCCGGCCTCGTGCGTACACCACGAGGCACAACGAGACCACCGTGGTGGTGACCACGAGGATACGCGCGCCGATGATGTGAAACAGGTGCACCCCGGCGTCCTCTCAGATGGAGGTCGCCGGCACAAGGCCCGACAGAGCCAGAGCCGGCCGAGTAAGGACTTTGGCGAGTGGTCCCTGCCAATCCTCCTTCTGACGCACGGTTGAGCGCGGAAGGTCCTCTACGCACACGGTCTTGGACGCGTCGGCGCCACCTGCGCGACCTCCAGAGCGCGCCGGGCCGATTCTGGGCCGGGACTGCGGACTCGCGCCATCACAGCGCAAGGCGCTCCGAAGAGCCGGGCGGGATCGTCAGCGTCCGCGGAGGCAACTTACCCGCGAGCGGCGGGAAGTGCGGATTGGCCTGCACGGTGGCCGTCACGGCGCTATCGGTCGGGTTGTGGACCTCGATGCTCCAACGGTCGTCGCCCGTCTGCGTCACCTGGATGAGAACCTCGGCGCTGTCCGCGACCACCGGATGGCCGACGAACAGGTCCATGTCCCCTCGCAGGCACAGTGTTGCCCAGGCCGCGCCCTCGAACACGCCGACGGGCCGCGCGGCCCCCTTGGCCGCATCGAAGAGGAACGCCGACCAGTTGTCATGCAGCCCACCGACCAGCACGGGCAGACTGGAGCACAGGGTGCCCGACACATGGCCACGGAAGCATTGCTCGGCCCCGCCGTCGATCCTCAGCGGGTAGCGGGCATCGCTCACGGTCCCGGAGGCCGGCACCACGGCGTAGGCCGGCGGCCCCCCGGCCAGTCCGTAGTCGTGCAGGAAGCGCTCCACGACCTCGTTCGAGGATGTGGGCAGATGCCGCGTCCGGTCCGTGGGTCGCGGGATGCCAACCAGGAGTAGCTCGACCCGTGCCGTGTCGCCGGCTTGCTTCGGGCTCGAGTCGGCCGGCAGTGTGAAGTCGATCCTTCCCCGTGCCGGAGGCGTGACCGTGGCCTCCAGCTCTTCAGTCAGCGAGAACACCGCCGCGCCGCCGAGAGGTGAGTCGAGGAGCGCCGCGTATGCCCCGGGGCCGAAGGGGACGCGCAGTGTCCGGGCTTCGGACCGCGGCGTCGCCTCCCACTCGCCGACGGAGGTGCGCCCATCGGAGCCGCGGAGCGCCCACATCCGCTCCTCACCGTTGCGCAGGAAGCCCGCCAGCCACCCGGAGTTGGGCAGATCGCGCACCAGTCTGAGGTCCATTCGCCAGAGGAACACGGCCATGGGGCTGTCCGGGTCGATCTGGAAGAAGTGGTTGCGCTTTGTGACCACGTAGTCCGTCGCGGGCACGGTGCGCCAGAGGGTGTGCCACACGTTGTAGACGCCGACGCCGTCGGCGAAGACGTGCTCGCGCCGGCCCTCGCCGATGTGCACGTCTGCCGTGTGCAGAAGCCGGAGCGACTCTGAGACGTTCGGTCGGACGGCCGGTGGGTTCGCGCCGAAAGGCTCGAAGTACTCGAAGACCGCCGGGTCACCCCCGGCGGCCCCATCGAACGCGGGCGCGCCGAGCAGCGCGTCGTTGCGGAACGTCCCGGAAGGCGAGATCTCCCCTCCGTCGACCCGTTTGTTCGGCGTAGCGAGCGTCTGGTTCCCGCCGGTCATGATCCCGATGCCGTGTTCGTCGGTCAGGTAGCCGTAGGAAAGCTGGTTATTGCGATCGGAGCACATGAACTCCTCGGCACGATGGTTGCGGTCCCACTGCTCCCCGCTGACGGCCCGGTTCCCTTCGGTGTCCGTCGCGATGACGACCAGGTTGTGCTGGCGATCGTGGGTGCCGTCCACGGTGAACTCGTACTCCTCCGCGCCGCCCGGCAAGAACCGCCGGAAGAGCTGGGGTCCGTCGTAGACGGCGACCTCGGACAGGCCGACATCCGATGTCACCCGGCCGTGGAGCACCCAGCGATGGTTCTGCCAGACGAAGTCGCCCGGCGAACTGCCCTCGTAGTCCCGTGGCCCGGTGTAGGACCAGCTCTCGATCTGGGGGCCGCTCGTGAGGTAGATCGCGCTCGGGTTGTCGGGGTAGAAGTGCCATAGGCTGAAGTAGTCCGAGACGAGCGACTCGGGCTTCACGGTCCCGGCGATCAGCCCGCCGCCCTCCGTCGGCAGCCGGAGCACAGTGCGCCACCGGGTCTGGCCAAGCTGTGCGGGGTCGTCCATGAGATGGATTGCGAGCGGCTGCGGCCCCTGGCCGGAGTCCACGAGGCACAGGTAGTCCTCCGTGGCGTCCTCGACCACCTCGCCTGCGCGCTCAGTGATGACGCCCATGGCATTCCAGTCGGAGAAGAAGCCCGCGAAAGGCGCCGCATCCTGGCTGAAGAGGAAGTTGCCCGCCGTGAGCTTGAACGCGGAGACGGAATACGCGTAGTTGAGCGTCGTCATCGCAAGCTGCCCCGGCACGTGTGGGTCGTCGGGCGAGATCTCGTTGTCATACGAGCGGAGCACAGTCCCGTCGTCGGATAGGAAACGCGCTTCCGGGTATGGGAACGACGGACCGAGGTAGAAGTAGTGGTTGCCGACCTCATCGTCGATGGAGAAGCCTGGCACGGCCCAGAAGCCCGGTCCGGACAGCCGAGCGCAGTCGGCCTTGAGCGCGGCGAACTCATCGGGCGAGAGCTGCGCGAACTCCTCAAGGAACACGAGGAACGCCAGACCGTTGGCCTTCGCGGCGGCGACCCACTCGTCGGCTGTCGCCCTTCCCGTCGAGTAGCGTGTGCGCGCGCCGATGACACCGTCCAGCGCCGGCCGCGACGGTGGGAAGGTGACCTCCTCGGGCCAGGAGTACGGCGTGCCGAACTGTGTCTGGTAGGGGTCGCGCAGCAGGTTCGGGTCGGTCTGCGCGCCGCCGAGCTCAGCGGAGCCCATCGAGGGCTCAGCAAGCCAGCGCAAGAGGCCCTGCACGAGCTGCAGTCCACCGGACGGCTTCCCCGCGAGCCCGCGTTCCAGCACGATGCCCTCCAACGTCGTCATCGCGTTTCCGCCGAACAGGTACTCGGGGGTGATGCCGAGGTAGGCGAGGCGGCCCGGCCCGACCTCGCGCGTGGCGACAAGAGGGACCGACTCGGCATACGTCCCCGCGGTCGTCATGTCCACATCGTTATCCATCAACCGCCGCCGCGGTCGTGTGACGGAGGATGTGGCCCCATGCACGATCACGGACCACGCGTTGTCGAGCACGGCCGTGGTCGTGTGGTTCTGCGCACCAATCCGGCCGGTCGGCGTCGGGTACCACAGCCCCTCAAGGCCCGGCGCCGCCGGGGATTCGCTCACGGCGTCCGTGTAGCCGAAGGGGATCCTCCACGCGGTCGCGACCTGGCTGGTGGGGTCGAGGACCATCTCGCCGAAGAGTGGCGTCGCGCCCAGTGGGCGCAGGAGCTCCTCGAGCGGCGGCGCCTCGGTGGCCATCTGGCCGAAGAAGGGCAGAACGAGCACGCCGCCACCACTGTCGAGGAAGCGTCGCAGCGTGTTCAGCGTCTGTTGGGTGTCCGCGGATAGCGTGCCGTCCGCATTCGCTTGGCCGAGGCCCATTGCGACGATGACATTGTAGGGCTTCACCCGGTCATACGTCAGTGGGCTGGAGATGAGCCCCCCGCTCGCACCGAGCGCAAAGCCGCTCTCCGAAAGACGTGAGGCCGTGTCATACCCACACCCGCCCCAGTAGCTCCCGGCGAAGAGGACGGCAGGCTGCCGCTCAGCGGGCACCTCCTGGGCAAACGCAGTCGGCCCGAGCGGGACCAGGACCATGGGGAGAACCAACAGCGGGGGCAGGTGGCATCTCACGGGAGACATCCCCTCTCCGGAGATCGGATTCGGGGCCTCTTCCGCCGTGCCCGCGCCCCGCACCTCCCAAAGAGGCCGGCCCGCAGTTCTATGTGTGCCTCACGAACCACTCAAGCAGCTCGTCGGCCTCCTGGGGGCTTGACGCGTACGTGCAGTACATCGTCAGCTCGGGCGCAAGCTCCTGGTGGAGCAGCCTCACCTCGTCGATGGACCCGCCCACCTGCACCGCTTTGCCGCGCGCCTGGAGACTCTTGTACATGCTGACATAGTCGATGTGGGTCCCCCGACCGTCACCCGGGACATAGGACAGGGTCTGGATTGGCGCGCTCGCGACGAGACTGTCGGTGTGCACACGAGCATCCGGGCCGTCCCAGTGGTACACCACGTGTCGGACGATGGACGCCTCCTCTTCCAGCGCGGGCAGCACCCAGCGGTCGAACATGGCGGGGCTCATCATGCAGGAGAAGTCGCATTGCAGTACGGCGCCCCCCTCCATCGAGTAAGGGGCTGGGCCGTAGCCGCACACATCCATCCGCCCTGCCTGACGGGCGGCGTCCCACACCTGCCGGAACACGACGATGGTGTCGGCCATGGCACGGTCGATCATCTCCGGCTGGTCGATGAGGTCGGTGCAGAGGCGCTCCGGACCACGGACGGCGGCGAGCAGGTCCATGTTCGTGTGCAGATCGGGCATACAGAGGAGCGCGTGTCCGGCCAGCCGCTCGGCTGCCGCCTCGTATAGACGGAGCATCCGCTGCCAGAGGGGGTCGGACCCGTCGATGCGCAGAGGCAGTGCGTCCTCCCAGCGCTCGACGAAGGGCACGGACCAATTGGTGTCTCCCGAGCCTTCACTCCATGCCAGCTCGGCGCCGCAGAACGCACTGATCTCGTCCGGCCCGAAGCTGAGCCATATCGCCGGGATCGCCTCGCCGCCGTAGTAGGTGGCCTGAGCATTGGTGAACGCCCGATCGACGATGTCGTCGATATCGCCAAACACTCGATCGCGGTAGCCACTCCACGGCGCCGTGGGCATGTTCGGCTGGGGGGCTGTGACGCACACGAGCGGTCGGTCGATGATCGCGCCGGCGAAGTAGGCATCCCACCGCCGTACAGCGTCCTCAAGGTCGGGCTTGAGGCTAAGCGGGGCGGGCGCCGTATTCATGGAGACCTCTCCGCGCGGACCCGTGCGGGAGTGAGGTGGGGGTGCGCTCATGGCCCTACAAAAAGAAGTGCGCCGCCGGACATAACTATGGGAAGCAAAGCTCCCCACAGCTTGGGGGGTGGTTGCCCGACGGCGCATCATGATCCGCGGCGTTCAGCACTACCATCCACTGACCCGCGGCCTTTGTCTATGTTGGTGGCCAGCGATCTCGGGTCTGGTCCACATCCGCACCACTTGACCGCTCATAGTCTACGGCATTTGGGCACCGAATGCTACTAGTCTGTGCAAGATTCCCGGAAGATTCTTGCTCGTCCGGCCGGGTTGGCGAGCACCCGCCCTGGGCCCGGCCTGCCGCCCACAGCAGGACTCCGCACCCTCCCCAAGGAACCGGGCCCGGTCCCTACCGCCGACTCCAGCGGCGTCTTGCCCGGAGGTACTCGTATGCCGAAACGCAGTGCCCTTCGCAAAGGTTCGGGGTTTGTGGTTCTCCTTTGCTGCCTCTCGTGCGCGGCCGTCGGCGGGGCTCAGACGCTCAGCCCGGTCCTCTACGACGACGCCGGCACCCGAGGGCGCCAGCCCCACATCGTCACCACGAGTACGTGGACGTTCTCGGAGGCGGACGTTGCCGCTCCCGAGGAGGGTCGGACCGTCGCACACGACCCCATCGCGGTCCGCGCTCGGTACGATGGGCTGAGCCCGGCGGCCACCTACGCCGTACGCGTCGTCTACGCCACCGAGAAGCGGCAGGCTCGCGCCCAGCGTCTGACGGCTGATGGCGTGCTCATCCACGACACGCTCGAACTGCCCATGGGCTCCGCTGGGAGCTTCGACTTCCCGCTCCCGCGCGAGGTTTGCGCCGACGGTGTGGTCGAGTTGTCGTTCGAGAAGGTCACCGGCCCGAACGCCGTCGTCTCGGAGCTGTGGCTGCTGTCGGACACGCCCTATCCTGCGCTCGAGCTCGCGGCGTATCCCGACCTGAGCGGCAGCATCCGGGTCGCCGCACGTGACGGGCTGATGCGACCGGTCGCGGGTGCCGAGGTCTGCGTCACGATGCCCGCCGCTGACCCGATCGTCATGTGGACGGACGCCGAGGGACGTGTGGATGTGGATGTGCGACAGTGGGTCCGCGACGCTGACCCAAGTGCCTCGATCGCGATCGAGGTGCATGCGGACGGTCTGACGGCGAGGCAGTCGCTCGTGGCGGGCGCTGTGTTCTTCCATCGCCCGGTCCTTTCGCCCATTCCGCACCGAGTGGCCGGAGTGGCGAGTGCCAGCCTTCGCCTCGACGGCACCTGGCGGTTCGCGGCCGAGCCTCAGGGAGACTGGACCACAGCCGGCTATGACGACTCCGCTTGGTCGGACATCGACGTGCCCGGCGAGTGGGTCATGCAAGGCTTCACGGTCTCGCCGGGCAAGGCAGCCGGGTATCGTCGGACGTTCCACATCCCTGCGGACTGGGCCGAGCGCCGCGTGAAGATCCGCTTCGACGGCGTCTACAGCATCGCAGAGGTCTACGTCAACGGGCACAAGGTCGGGGGCCACGAGGGCGGCTTCACTCCCTTCGAGGTCGAGATCACCGATGCGGTGTCGCCGGGCCACGGGAACACTCTCGCCCTCGCCGTCACGAGCGAGTCCATGGCGGACACGCTTGCGTCGGCGAGCAGCTACGCTCGGCACCCACTGGGAGGCATCGCAAGGGGCGTCACTGCATTCTGCGTTCCGAGGACCCATCTCACGCGGTTCCATGCTGAGACCCAGTTCGATTCCGCGTATGGGAATGCGACGCTGCGCGTGTTCGGCGAACTGGACGGTCCCGTCGCGGGTGCTCAGATACGCTGCGAGCTGCGCGACCCCGAGGGGCAGGTCGTACCGCTGCGCCGCGCACGGGTGGTCGTGCCTGATGACGGGCGGTACGAGATCCGGGTGCCGGTCGAGCGCCCGGCCAAGTGGGACTCGGAGCACCCGCATCTCTACACGCTTGCGTGCCGGCTGGTTGTGGATGGGGCCATCGTCGAGGAGACGCAGCGGAGGATCGGCTTTCGACAGGTGGAGGTGCGCGGGGCGCAACTCCTCGTCAACGGCACTCCGGTGAAGCTCCACGGCGTGTGTCGGCACGAACAGAACCGTGACCGCGGCCGCTCGACCACCCCGGAGATCCGCCGCCGCGACGTCGAGCTGATGGAAGCCGCCAACATCAACTACGTTCGGACCTCTCACTACCCGCCCGACGAGCAGTTCCTCGACCTATGCGACGAGCATGGCATCTTCGTCCAGGATGAAGGTCCCTGGTGCTGGGTGAGCGCGGAGAACGCCGGCTCACCGGACACGCTGCCCCTCATGCTCCGGTCCAATGCGGAGATGGTCGAGCGGGACCGTAGCCATCCGTCGGTGATCGTCTGGGATATCGCCAACGAATCTGCGTGGGGCGCGAACTTCGACCGCATCCACACGTACACCCGCACCGAGGACCCGACGCGCCCGACTCTCTTCTCCGGCGCGCCGGGACAGTTCCCGACGGAGATCATCTCATGGCACTACCCCGGCCCCGGCGGCCCTGACCGCGCGATGCAGGAGAAGCAGCCCGTGACGTTCGATGAGTACACGCACCTCAACTGCTACAACGCCGAGGAGGTGTCCCTCGACCCTGGGCTGCGCGACTACTACGGGCTGGCGTTGGAGCGCATGTGGACGAGGATGCAGGCCGCCGACAACTGCCTCGGCGGGACCATCTGGTGCTGGGCCGACGACGTGTTCGACATCCCCGGGGTCGGGCCGCAGGGGTACGGTGAGTGGGGCCCGATCGATGGTTGGCAGCGGGTCAAGCCTGAATGGTGGCACGTGCGGAAGGTCTACTCGCCTACGGTCATCCGCATCGACCGCCTCGAACCGACCACCGGCCCCGTCCGCATCCCCATCGAGAACCGGTTCAACTTCACCGACCTCAGCGAGATCCGCTGCGTGTGGGATGTGGGGGGAGAGCACGGCGTGCTGTCGCCCTCGGTCCCGCCTCGCACATCGGGTGTGTTGGAGATCCCTGCGGAGGCAAGCGCGGGGGACGTCGTCGAGCTGGCCTTCGTGTCGGCGGACGGCCGGGCCATCGATGAGTACGCGATCCCCGTAGGGGGCGCTCCGGCCGCGTCTCACCCGGGCGGCGGGCCCGCGCCGGCGCTGGAGGAGCGCCCCGACTCCTACGCGGTCTCCGGGGACGATTACATGGCCACGATCGACCGGGCGACCGGGTCGGTCGCGGTACAGGCGGGTAGAGAGTGCGTCGTCCGGGCGGGGCCATGCGTCGTCGCCGCAGCCACGGGCACGGCTCAGGACGCGTTCGCCGATAGCCTGAGCCTGCCCGCCCGCGTCGTCTCGGCAGTGCGTGACGACGATGCCGTCCATGTCACCGTAGAGAGAGACCAGGGAGCGGGGACTGTTCGGTATCACCTCTCGTTCTTCAGCGACGGGACCATCGAGACCGCGTACCACCTCTCATACTCCGGTGAGGAGCGCGAGGTCCGTGAGATCGGCCTCGAGTGGCAGATGGACCCGGCTTTCCTCACGCTGAGCTGGGATCGAGATGCCCAGTGGAACGTCTACCCGGTCGACCATACCGGCCGACTCCGCGGCCGCGCGGAGGCGTTCCATGTGCCGCCCGGCATACGTCCGCAGCACTGGTCCGAAGACCCGGACCCCCGCGGGTGCAATGACTTCCGTAGCACGAAGTACAACATCCACCATGCAGCGATATCCTGTGGTGATCGGTGTGTCGGCGTGCTACCTGGGGGCCGCCAGCACGTTCGCGCCACCGTGCGGGACGGGTATGTGGCCCTTCGTGTGAATGACTTCGCGAACGGCGGGGGCGAGGGCTTCCTGAGGAGCCACTATGCCGCAGAGGCCCGCGTGATTCGCCGTGGCGAGGAGATCACGGGTGTCTGCCGGCTGCAGATCGTCCGCGATGAGTAGGAACGGGGAGGGATGAATGTGAGTGGTCCGAGTCTGCATCAGGGGACTGACGGCGCGCCATCCCGTCGGCGGCTGCTGTGGAGCGCGTTGGCCGGGACGCTGGTGGCCCTGTTGCCGAGCAGGGCGCGCGCTCAAGGAGAGGAACCGGTCGAGGCTGAGGGGATGACGTTCTCCGGCCCGACGCTCCGCCGGCGGGTCCGCAAGGGTGACCCGCCCGTCCAGCCGCTCGACACAATGCTCCTCTTCGAGCGCGGTGACGACAACAACGACCGGGCGACGACGCATGAAGTGCTGTCGCTCATACACGAGGAGAAGGGCCGGAACTCGTTCCCGTGGACCATCTACGCCAGCCTGGCCACGCATCACGAGGTTGGCGATGCCTGCGTGCTCTGTTCGCGGCTGCACAAGCACGGGCCGGGCTGGTCCACGGGGCTGCACTCCGAGGTGTTCAACCACGCCCGAGCTGTGGCGCTTGGCGCGAACATCGAGATGAGCAGCGACTATGACGGGCCGGATCCGACTCAGGTCATCGGCCTGAACATCCAGGCTGTTGGCGGGCCGCGGCCGATGCAGTACGGCATCCAGATCCACGAGGGACAGGGGCGGTTCGAGCGGGGCATCGGCCTGAACGGGTCCGGGACCATCGGCCTGGACATCGCGGGGTCCTATGGCGCGGGCATCGACACCCATGGCAACGATATCCGCCTCGCTGAAGGGGCCAGCATCGTCCTCGATGGTGAGGGCCGCATCCGCCTGCGCTACAAGCAGGGCCGCATCGAACTCCTCAACGGCGACCGGTGCTTTGCGCACATCGATGTCGAAGGCGAGGACCACGCGGTGTGAACCGGGGTGGCCCAGGCGTCCCTGGGTGTGGGGCGGCGGGCGGCCCATCAGTGGCCTTGGGGGGGCAGCCGAGTCTACGGCGCCCCCCGGTGGTAGTAGGACATCCACCACGCGACGATGCCCCCGGCGGCGGCGAGCGTGAATGCGAGCCCCAGTAGGAGGAGGATGAGGCAGCCCGACGAGCCCGTCCCCGTCAGAGCGCTCACCTCAGGACGGGGGCGCGTGGGGAAGTAGACCGGTGGCGGCCCATAGGCCGCAGACGGCGCATAGGGCAGGGGCTCCAGGGCGTCGCCAAAGACGGGTAGGTCCGAGGGCTGGCCGACGCCGCAGTCGCTACACCACACCGCGCCCTCAGGAATGGGCCGACCACAGCGTGCGCAGACACCCACTGGCCCACCTCCGGAAGGACGCCGCAGGGCCCGATCGCCGCTCGAGAGCCGTACCTACTCGATCGGCTCCGCGGGCGGAGCGTACTGGTCCTCCCAGTCCACGTGCCCGACCTTGATGTCCACGTGCGACCGCTCCTCGATCTTATCGATCTTGCCGTCGCGGACCCAGACCACCCGGTCGGAGATGTCGATCATGTGGAGGTCGTGCGTGGCGGAGATGACCGTGACGCCGCGCTCCTTGTTGAGCTGACGCAGCAGCTCGATGATCTCCTTGCCTGTGCGCAGGTCGAGGTTCGCTGTCGGTTCGTCGGCGAGGATGATGGACGGGTCATTGGCGAAGGCGCGGGCGATGGCCACGCGCTGCTGCTGGCCGCCGGAGAGCTCGGACGGGCGGTGATGCAGGCGTTCGCCGAGTCCCACGAGCTCCAGCAGCTCCCTGCCGCGCTGGAGCTGCTCGTCCGGCGTCTTCCCGGCGAATACCATGGGCAGTGTCACGTTCTCCAGTGCCGTCATGACCGGGATGAGGTTGAAGGTCTGGAAGATGTAGCCGACCGTGCGGCAGCGGATCCAGGCCAGCTCAGCGGCGTCGAGCTGGGCCATGTCGGTCTCATTGATGTAGACGGTCCCCGCGCTTGGCTTGTCGAGGCCGCCCACCATGTTGAACAGGGTGGACTTCCCAGAGCCTGACGGGCCCATGATCGAGATGTACTCGCCGCGTTTGACGTCCAGCGCGACGTTGTCGAGGGCGTGCAGCTCCTCATCGCCCATCTTGTAGATCTTCGTCAGGCCGCGGGTCCTAACGACGTAGTCCTCAAGCATGTGATCGGTGGGCGCCGGAACGCTCGCCATGATCATGTCCTCCGTTGCCTGGTATCAGCCCCGACGGGCCGCCTACACGTCTGTGCGCAGCGCCGCCGCAGGCGGCAAGCGGGCCGCGCGAACGGCAGGAGCGATCGTCGCGAGGATGGAGAGCACCGCGCCGATCAGGAGTGACCCCACAACGCACGCGCCGAAGTACCCCCAGTCCATCCCGCCGATCGCCGCGAGATCGCGCTTGAACAAGTGCGCGATGCAGACCACCAGGAAGCCCAGCAGGACGCCCGCCAGCGACCCGAAGAACCCCAGCAGCCCGGACTCGATCAGGAACAAGCGCACCACGAACCCGTCCACCGCGCCCAGGCACTTCATCGTCCCGATCTCGCGGAAGCGCTCCGTCACGGACATGAACATCGAGTTCGTGATGCCGACGCCGCAGACGAGCAGCGACATGATGATCAGCCAAGTCTGCCGCGTCGCCTGCTCTGGCTCGAGCGCCTGGCCGCTTCCCAGGAGGACTGCTTTCGACGTGAGCACGGACATCAGGAAGGCGATGCCGAGCAGGATGCCCGAGGCCGTGATGAGCGCCCGGCCGAGACGCACCTGGATGTTCTTCCGGCTGATCGCGAACGCCGCGCTCCACGGCAGCTCCACGCGCCCTACTTCGAACCTGGCTGCGTTCTTCTCTGACATCCACCCATCCCTCTGGTACCGGCGCGGCCCATGAGGCGTTAGCGTGCCGGAGAACCGCGGTCAGCGCCGCACGCGGCTCCGCTTGCGACCGCCCCTCGCTCCTCGTCTAGCCTGGGGGTTCTTCTTCACGGCCGTGGCCCCCTCCTCCACCGCACACGGTTCGTCGGCGCGTTTCCGGTCGCCCTTCTCATCCCCGAGCAACGCCTTGTCTACGGCGAACGCCACGAGGTTCCGCTTCCCCAGCGTCTGGAGGTAAGTTGTCAGCGACACCGTGGCCTCTCGCTGGCTGAGCTTGTACTCCACCTTGAGCGCGTCGATGAGGTCGCGCACGGTACTCGCGCCATCGCAGCGGCGCCACACGAAAGAGCCCAGCTCGTCGAGCTGGACCCGGCGTTCGCTCGGCACACCCAGAAGCCACGCGACGCTATTCGCCCCACGGGTCTTACGGCGGGGCACAGTGAGGACGAGGTCGTCCGCGTCAGACTCTTGATCCCACTCTATGGCCGGGTTCCGCACGGGTCGGGCGGCGAATGACGCTTCGCGGCTGAACGCGGGTTTCTTCCTGCGACGGATTAGTGAGGAGAGTGGCCACACGGCAATCCGCATTATACCGGCATTATCCCGCGCCGGCACCCGGTTCCGACAGGAGCTTCTCGACTCGCCCCATGGACCCTGGGACCCCCTCGCACGGGGGTGACTCGGCCAGATCACGCCCCAGCCGCGCCAGCCCGCGCGCGGCCGGGTTCGCCGGGTCGAGAAGGCAGCGCGGCACGGGGATGGCGTCGAGGTAGGTCTTCTTCACCTGTGGAAACGCGCGTTGGCGCGCCTCGGGGAACGCGTCGCGGTAGTAGCGCGCGACGCTCTCCGAGTTGAGCACCGCGCAAAGGGCATGGGGGTCGCACCGCGGGTAGACGGCGAGGAGGCTGTTGAGGAAGTAGGAGCCGGAACCATCGACGGCAACGATGGGACGGCCGGCCGTCTGGCGCACCAGCAGCTTCCCGGCCCGGTACGACTCGGGGCCGCTGATACGGCAGTACTCCCCGGCGAGAAGGCTCGGCCGCGGATCGAGGTACAAGGCCGGAGGACTGACATGGAACGGTGTCACGTCCCGGCCACGGAGCACCGGGACCCAGGTGTGGTGCGTGGCCCCACTGGCGAGGATCCGTGAACGCACGTTGCCGGTGTGCACGCCCCAATCGCGCACGGTCGCGACCTCGGACAGGGATACGCAGCCGGGGGGCCAGAGCGGGAGCTGAGGGGCGCACTCCGGACGCAGCGCTGTGCCCGACGCCCGTGTGGCCACGACCGTAACGGTAGACACGCTCACTCCCTCGAACGCGTCCTCGGGTAGTGGGTGTACATCGGGGTCGGCGAACGCTTCGTGCAGAAGGGCTCTCGGTGCGGCATAGCGCGGCTGGTGCAGCAGTGCACCCGGGAGGACGAGCGCCATGACGCCGCCCTCGCGCAGAAGCGCGGCGCACAGCTCGATGAACAGGGGTGCGAGTCCGGGCCACCCCCGCGCGGTCGCGTAGGTCTCTCGCAGCCACACTCGCCGCTCTCATGTGAGCGGCGCCGCCTCTCGACCGGAGAAGGACACGAATGGCGGGTTGGACGCGATGAGGTCGAACGGCGCCCCGCGAACCAAGGGGTAGTGCGTCCGGTCCGGGCCGCCCGCAAGAGAGTCGCCCACGATGATGTGGCGAGCCAGCGCCTCGCTGATGCGGTCCAGGTTGACGCCCAGCCGGTGGGCGTCTGCGACCCGGCGGACCTCGCCGAGAACGGCGGCACGCGCCTGGGCGACAGCGCCGGGGTCCACGTCGACCCCGTGGAGACACTCGCACGCGAACTGCTCGAGCCGTCGGGCCCGGTCCCCGAGACGGCTCGCCGGGAGCCAGGCGAATGCCTCCTCGACCAGGGCGACGAGGAACACACCCATGCCGACGGCCGGATCGAGGCACGAGGGGGGCCGGCCAGCGACATCGGTCAACCGGCTGAGCGCCTCGCGCACCAGCACCTCCGCGATGGCCGGCGACGTGTAGTAGGCCCCGGTGCTGCGCTGGAGGGAACGCGGGCCTTGGTCCGGCCGGATAGGGTGCACGTTGGGCCGGGGTCCCGGTCCACGTCGCGATCGGCCCGGCTGCGCTCGATCAGGTGTCCCGAGGTCCGCGATGCCAGGTGCGCGATCCCCCACTGCGTCTCTCCCGTCCGAAGGTCGGCCCATCTGGCGCCTCCAAGGCGCCAGCCTAGCAAGGGGGAAACTCGGGCCGCGGAGAGGCGGGTTCACCGGAGTGCCGCAAGCCCCTGCGAAGCCTGCCCGCAGGCGCGGAAGCACGCGCCTGGTGCCCACGGACGGCCGGTCCAACAGTCGCTTGCCGCAGAGGAGGGGTCACCTTCAGTCATGCCGAAGGTGTGCCTCGAGGAGGTGTCTGCGCCGTGGGGACGCCATCTCCGGCATCGAGGCCGTCGGGGGAGCGTTCGCCACTGGAGTGGAGGGGGGCGGGGGACGGGTCGCTGGGTGTGGAGCGCGACTCAGTCGGTAGGCATGGATAGCGCGCCGTTGGGCGCTAGTGTGTAGCCGGGCCACCGGCCCGGAAGGGAAGAGGTGTCCAGATGAGAAGAGGGTTTACCCTGATCGAGTTGCTGGTCGTCATAGCCATCATAGCGATTCTGGCGGCCATCTTGTTCCCCGTCTTCGCCAAGGCCAGAGAGAAGGCGCGCCAGGCGAGCTGCCAGTCGAACCTCAAGCAGATCGGCAGTGCTCTCGCGATGTACGCCCAGGACTACGATGGCCGCATCTCCATGCACACAGGTGGCTTTGGCTACCCCGACCTGGCTACCAGCGAGCGCGAATGGTGGCCGCATCGCATCCAGCCCTATGTCAAGAACTTCCGCCTGTTCGTGTGCCCCACCTATGGCCAGTGGGTCAGTCGCAACGAGTGCCGAGGCTACCATAGCTGGTACGGTGGTTACACCGCCACCTGCAACGTATGGCAGACGGACACTCCGGTCGAGCTGTTGGAGCGCCCCGCCAATATCGTCATGGTGCTCGATGCCATGTGCCGCACCTGCAACATGGCCGGCCAGGGCGACTGTTGGGCAGGCCAGTACGACTGCTACCGTCCCCACAACGAGATGAACAACCACCTGTTCGCCGACGGCCATGTGAAGGCCATGAAGCAGAACTCCTCACGCGCCTATCGGGACTATCTCACGAAGACCGGCGGCGTCTAACAGCGCGTCGACATGGCGGCTCAGTCCTCACGCACACAGGGACGGACCGGCAGCAGCCAGCCCGCCTCTGTGTGCCCGGGGTGACCGGACCCCGGCGCGCAAGTAAGCCTACTTCCCGCCGGGCAGTTGTGTCTTCCCCATCTCCTTCATCTTCTGCTTCATCATCTCCGCGCCTTTCGTTCCCGACTTGTCACCCCCGGGACCCGAGCCGGCGCCTTCTTTGGACTTGCAGCCGGCGATGAGCAGGGCGGACGTCACGATGAGGACGAGTCCAACGGCCACGAGCTTACGCATGGGTGCAACGCCTCCATTGCTGTACGATTCGCAGGTATTGGCCAGCCAGCTGTCACCACAGCCCGGCAGGCGACTCCGGGCTATTCGCGCGGCCGCCGCGGATACCTTCCGGGTGGCACACCGTGCCTAGCCGCTAGGCAGCGGCTCCATCTCGCCCCAATTCGCACCCCACTTAGCATCCACGACCACCGGAACGCACAGAGGCAGAGCCCGGGCCATCCGCTCGCAGATGACCGGTCCCATCTCGGGCACTCGGCCGCGCGGTAGCTCGAAGAGCAGCTCGTCATGGACCTGAAGGATCATGCGGACGTCGGGAGAGTCGACGAGCGCACGATCCACGTCGATCATCGCGATCTTGATCATGTCGGCCGCCGTCCCCTGGATGGGCGTGTTCATCGCGGCTCTTTCGCCGAAGCGGCGTACCTCCACCCGCGGGCTGGACAGCTCCGGCAGGGCCCGCTTCCGCCCCACAAGGGTCGTCACGAACCCGGTCTCCTTCGCCAGCGCGATGGTGGCATCGATGAAGTGCCGAACACCCTCGTAGGTGCGGAAGTAGCGATCCATGAACTCCTGTGCCTCAGCCTTCGAAGTGCCGATGCTCTTCGCCAGCGCCGCGGCGCCGATCCCGTAGATGATCCCGAAGTTCACGGCCTTTGCCTGGTCACGCATCGGCTTCGTGACCTCCGCCTCGGGCACACCGAACACGAGCGCGGAGGTGCGCGTGTGGATATCGGCGCCCTCACGGAAGGCCCCACACAACTCGTCATCCTCGGAGAAGTGGGCCAAGATGCGTAGCTCGATCTGGCTGTAATCGCACGCCAGCAGGCATAGGTCATCCCCTGACGCCACGAAGCACCGGCGCACCTTGCGGCCGAGGTCCGTTCGGCCCGGGATGTTCTGCAGGTTCGGCTCGCTCGAGGACAGTCGCCCGGTTGACGTCAGGGCCTGGTTGAACTGGGTGTGTACCCGGCGGTCGCTGTCCGCCAATCGGGCCAGTGCCTCGGCATAGGTGGACTTGAGCTTCGCATAGGCCCGGTAGTCGAGAATGCGCCGGACGATCGGGTGCTGGTCCTCGATCTCGGCCAGCACGTCCGCATCGGTCGAGTACCCCGTCTTCGTCTTGCGGCCGGCGGGCAGCTTGAGCTTCTCGAAGAGGATCGTCTGGAGCTGCTTCGGGCTGTTGATGGTGAACGCCTCACCGGCCAACTCGTAGACAGCGCTCTCTTCCTCGGCCATCCGAGCGGCGAGCCATAGGCTCAGCTCACGCAGCGCGCCGGTATCCACACAGAACCCTCGGTCCTCCATTCCGGCCAGGATACGGGCCAGAGGCATCTCCACGTCGGAGAACAGCGGCACGAGCCGCTCGCGCTCCAGACCCTCCTGCAGGGGGGAGACGAGCATCCCGACGGTCTTCGCCGCCAGGCACACATCGGCCGGCGAGAGCCCCTCGCCGATGGTCGCCCCGAGGTACCGTTGGGCCAGGCGAGGTACCCCGAGCCCCCCTTCGCCGAAGCTCAGCAGATACGCCGCGAGCAAGGCGTCGAACTGGAACCCGCGTGCCTCGATGCCCATACGCCGAAGCGCGCGCTGGGTGGCCTTGGTGTCATAGCAGTCCTTGCGCACGCCGGCGTCGGCCAGCACATCCGCGATCGGGCCCGGCAGGGACGCCGGCGCCTCTTCGAAGAGCGACATCTTCCCGCTGCCCAGTGGGAAGTACCAGGGCGCCTCGCCTTCGACGGCGAGGGCGAGGCCGATGATGTCGCTGCCGCGCAGCGCCGCATGAACGGTGCACCGCCCGGCTCGTCGAGCCGCCTGAGCAGCACCCGCGGAGTCCGCGGCTGTGCTCGCCATTCGCCACGCGACCTCCTCCCGCGGCGCGGCCTCGCCGAGAATCCGGTCGGCCAGCCGCGCGAGCTGAAGTCGCGACAGAATGGCCCGAAGGGCGTCGGTGTCCGGATCGCGCATCCGGAGGTCCTCCAGGCGCACGTCGACGGGCGCATCGGTGCGGATGGTACAGAGGTCCTTCCACCGCCGAAGCTCGTCGGCGCTTGCGACGACCTTCTCGCGAAGCTTGGGGTCCTCGATGCGTTCGGGGTCGTCGAGCATCTCCTCGATGTGATCGGCCCAGGACAGCAGCGCCAGCGCCCGCTTCTCGCCAATGCCTTTCAGCCCTGGGATGTTGTCGGAGGTGTCACCGGCAAGGGCCTTTAGGTCCGCCACCTGGTCGGGGCGCACGCCGAGCTTGTCCACGACCGCGCGCTCATCGAGCACGATGGGTTGCTTCATCTGCCGATCGGTCGTGACGGCGCAGACGCCTCCGCCCACGAGTTGGAGGACATCGCGGTCGCCGGACACGAGTAACGCCTCCACACCCTCCTCCTCCGACAGGCGCGCCAAGGCTCCGATGACATCGTCGGCCTCGAACCCGGTACATGAGATGAGGGGATAGTTCAGCGCGCGGAGGAGGTCCAGAACGTGGGGGATCTGCGCCTTCAGCTCCTCGGGTGCGGGGCGCCGCTGGGCCTTGTAGTCCTCGTAGGCCTCATGGCGGAACGACTTCCCCGGCGGATCGACCGCCACGGCGATCGCGTCCGGCCGGAACTGCTCGATGAGCTTGAGCACCATGTTACCCACGCCGAGCACGGCGTTGGTGGGGGTCCCGTCCGATGCGGTCAGCGGCGGAATGGCGTAGAAGGCCCGGAAGATAAGGTTGTAGGCATCCAGCACGAGGAGGCGGCGGATGGGTTGTGGCATGGCCAAGGGCACTCCCTCTTCGCGGGGGAAACCAGGGACAGCCACCGATTTCGGTGTGAACGGTGTGTCCCAGGGCCCGCGCTTCGGCACGAAATCGGTGGCTGTCCCTGGTTTTCCCGGATGCCTGGTGTGGGGTGCCCCTTCGTTGCCGCGTACCTCAGACCTCTCCGTGACCGGCTACCGCGCCCGGAGGTAGAGGCCCGAACTGACCTGTTTCCCGCCGACGGAGAGCTTGATCTCGTGCTCCTCACCGGCCTGGGCACAGGAGAAGTAGACGGGGGGACTGGTCTGGTTCTTGTTCACCGTGACGCCCGCGCCGGTCTTGCCGACGATCGTGAAAAGGTACGTCTTGTCCTCGCTCTTCACGGTGAGCTTGATGCGAACACCCTTCTGGACGGTGAGATACCGCTTGCCGCCCGACGCCGTCAGCGTAGGGCTCACGATGGTGTCACCGCGCAGGGCCACCTGGAGAGCTTGCTCCTCCGCCTTCGGTGGTGGATCTCGCCTTGCCAGGGCGGACGACGCACTGACCACCGCGACCGCAACGAGGAGCAACCCGAACACCCGGCCTGATGAAGCTCGCACCGACATCGGACGTCACTCCCTTGGCGATCGGCCAAGCCACTGGCCTTCCGGCAACGATCCCGGAGCATCTCTCGTGGGTCTCCGACACCCATCGCATCGAGTGTACCCACCCGTACAATGACGAACAAGAGGCGCAGGAGTTCCCGTCGCTGAGTGACGCGGGTCGTGCGACAGCCGTGCCTGTCGGGATGCAGGGCCAGAGCGCCCGTGGCGAGGGAGGAAACAGGTGGGTTGGCCGACGCGCCCCCTGGGGGCCGCCACCGCGCGCCGAGATCCTTCGCGTCGCTCAGGATGACACGGGGCCGCCGGGGATGCAGAGGGCTTGTGCTGTTGTGCACACCCGCCGATGCTGTCATCCTGAGCAACGCGAGGGATCTCGGGGTGGGGTGGCTTGCAGCACTATGGGCTAGGAGAGTGAGTGTCCGTGAGAGTGTTCCGGTCGATGACTCTGGCGGCAGGCTGTTTGGCGGCCTCGACTTCGATGGTGGGTGCCCAACAGGTCACGCTTCGCTTCGAGGACGGGTGGCCGGTCATCGCCGCGGATGGGCGCCCCGTCTCCCGCACGCACACCGGACCGGCCGCGTGGGTGACGTTACCTGACGACCCGCTGCCCGGTGCGGTGGCCCCCACACCCATCGGCCCGACGTCGGTCCAGTATGCTTTCCCGCAGGGGACGCTCGTGGACACGATCGAGCCCTTCGCCGCGATGCCCGGCTGCTTCGTGCGCCGGTTGGCATTCGAGAACGCGGCGGGCAAGCCGCGGGATTTGCTGGGCGCAGACCTTCGCGCAGCGTTCGCGGCGCCCGAGGGCGCCCCGTTGTGGCAGGCGCAGTCCTTCGCCATGATGGAGTGCGCGCCGGGCGGGCCCACCCTGTGCGTCGCCTACACGAGCCCCGAGGACCAGTACCACTGCGCACTCGATGCCGGTGCCCGAGTGGCCGTTCACCACGTCGAGGCTGCGTGGCGCCTTGCGCCAGGCGAGAGGGCAGCAATTGGGGCCCAGTACCTATGGGTCGTTCGCGGCGATCTCGCGGCGGCGCGGAGAACGACTGCGGACTGGTACGACGCCGTAGGGCTTGTCGTGGCGGACGGCGGACCGGACTGGCTGCGCGACTGCATCGTCTACCAGGCATGCGCGGGCGGGTCCGTGGACTCGGCGTTCAGCGACACGGGTGGCTTTGCGCCTTTCTCCACCCAGCTCGACCTGATCGCCGACATGGGGTGCAACGCCTTCTGGCTGATGAGTGTCGTCACCCACAAGGACATCAGCGACCCACGCAGGTTCTGGAACCTCTACGGCCCGCTGCGCTTCGACCAGATCGACCCGGCCTATGGCGGCGAGCCCGGCCTCAGCGCGCTCGTGGCCGCCATGCGCGAGAGGGGCTTTCGCATCCTCACGGAGATCGTCCCCAGCGGGGGGTACGCGCCGATAGCCATCGAACATCCGGACTGGTGGACTTACGCGCGCGACGGGCAGCGCAGCATCGGGTTCGGCCAGGGCATGGACTACTCCAGCCCCGGGTGGCAGTCCACCATCCGGGATACGATGCGGTGGCTCACACAGAAATGGGGGTTCGACGGCTGCCGGGTCGACGTGGCCGACGGATACGGCGTGAACTGGAAGTCGCCCACGAACGGCTCCCATGTCTCGCTCTCGACCCATGCCGGCGCCATCGGGATGCTCCGCGCCATCGGCGAGGGGATGGCCGAGGGCGGCGGGAGGGATCTCGCCATCGTCCCCGAGACGGGTTTCGATGAGCCCGAGTACGCCCCCTGGGGACAGGTCGGCTACGGGTTCGAGCTGATCCGCCAGCTTGGCCAGGTCCAGACCTCCCTCGGCGACGCCGCTCGCGCCCGGAAGTTGCTGACTGACTACTTCCTTCGTGAGCAGGGATCCCTCCCCCCGGGCATGATCACCCTTCGAACGATGAACAACCACGACACCGTCGTCGACCAGGGGCGGGCCGATCGCCGGTTCGGCGTCGCTGCCCAGCGCGCCCTGGTGGCGGTCTGCACCGTGGTCGAGGGCGTGCCCATGATCTATCAGGAACAGGAGGTCGGGTCCTACTCCTACCTCCGGAAGCTGTTCTGGGCACGGCGGCGAGTGCCGGAGATGCGCCGGGGCACGGCAGACTACGCCGCCGCGGAGGGCCCGGCCGAGGTCTTCACCGTGCTGCGCTCAGTGAACGGTACGCACGCGATCGGGCTCGTGAACCTCTCCTGGGAGACGGTGCGCGGCGAGTTCCGTGTGATGGACCTGGGAGACGCCCGGCTCTACGATGCCGTGTCGGGCAACGAGGCCCAAATGGCCGACGGCCGTTTCGCGTGGACGCTGGCGCCCTACGACGCGGCTGTCCTCCGCGTCGGCAGTCCGCCCGAGGGCGAAGTGCCCGGGGAGCGACACGCGCCGCAGTCTGTCTCCGACGTCGCGCCGAACGCGGCGCTCGTTTGGCGAGGCGACGCAGGGACCGTGGAGGTAACGGCCGGCGGCGTGCGGTGCCGTGTGTTGGCGACCGGCCTGAACACGACCGTTGCTGAAGCGGGCGGCCAGGTCGTCATCGAGGCCACGGGCCCGACCCCTGGCGAGGGCGGCCTCGAGCTACAGTTCACCGGCGTGGACCGGTGGCTTGCCGAGACGGTTACAGGGGTGTACGAGGATCGCCTGCTGCGGCGGCACTACCCGTGGCCGGAGGGGCTCTACAAATGGGAGACGACGAACTGCTGGGGCTACGAGCCGCACAACCTCTACTCCCACCAGCTCCCCGCAGGCCGACAGTGGCAGTCGGCGGTGAGCGACCTCGTGGACGACGGCTCGGTGATCCTCGCCGGGTGGGAAGGTCGCGGGATCCGCGTCCGGTGCATCGACTCGAACGCGGAGAACATCGTCCTGACCGATCGTTCCGAGGAGACCGACCCAGAGCCCTACGGGTTGACGCTGCGCTTCCTCGCCCACGACGACGCGCTGAGCCGCGACTGGGTGCCGGCGTACGCCTTCGCCGGGTGGACCGAGTTCCCGTCGGTGCGTTCGGCGGCGGCGATGGGGCCCCCGCGACTGCGGATCGAGCTGTCGGAGCTCGCGGACTTCGCCCAGGCGCTTGCGGACGCTCCCCCGCCCAGTCGGCCTGCTGCCGCACAACGACGCATCGGCCCGGGTCGGTCGAACGAGTCCTTCGGCAGGCTGTGGCTCATCGAACCGAACACGGTGGAGTGGGAGGGGTTACGGCTGAGCCGCGCGGGCGACTGCACGCTTTGGCTGGAGCTGCGCCACAGCGAGATCGGGCCCGACCGGACGGAGTTGACGCCTCACTACCACATCGAGCTGGGCGGCAAGCCCGTAACCTTCGAATGGGCGCGGCTCGACGCATGGCACACCGGCAACGGCTACTTCGGTTGGGCGCGCGCGGATGTCGGCCCTCTACAGCTTGGCGAGCACACGATGCGGATCGAGACGACCCACACCTGGTGCGGCATCGGCCCGCGGACCTACATCAGCCACGACCCCGCGTTCCGACCGTAGGGAAAACCGGGGACAGCCACCGGTTTCGCGCGGGAGCCAGTATCCTAGGGGGACCATCACCAGCGAAACCGGTGGCTGTCCCCGGTTTTCCCGAGTGGTCGTGTGCAGACGATTCTGGATGCAGCCGTGCGCCAGGCGCTCGGTTGACACCTGCGGGCGGCCGACGTTAGACTCAACACGCTGAAAGAGAGGCCCCAGTGGGGCTCGGAGCATCCTCGCGAGGTACCACATGCGCAGTAGTTCGCAACGCCCGGCGGAGACCGTGACGGGCTATCTCGTTGCCGCCATACGACACCATCTCATGACCGGGGCCGTCTTCCACGAGGTCGCCGAAGCGGCGTTCTGTGTCTATCTGATCCACTTGCGCGCACCCGACCGACTGGCCCCCGACTACTTCATGCTCTACCCCGCTCTGCTCGCCATCGTCGTCGCTGGGACCGTCGCCTACCGTCGCACTATGATGTGCCGCCAGGATCGGCTCGGTTTCGCCGTTGGGGATGTGGAGAACCGCCACGGGTTCCTGATGGGTGAGATGCTCGCCTGCCTCGCGATCTCCATGACCCTCGTCATCATGACGACGGTGGTGGGGCTGATCATGGTGCCGCTCGCCACGCCAGGGGTGGCCCACGCGCTCGGCGGGCTGGCTCTCATCGCTCTAATGAGCGCGACCGCCATCTCGGTCACCTATCTGTTCTCATGGCTCGCGATGGGCAGCGACTTGCCGTCCGTGTTGGCTATCGTGGTGCTCGTGTTCGGCGTGAGCCGATCTTCGCTGGCTCAGATGATCATGGAGTCCGTGGGCTTTCCCCCATTCGTCCTTGTGCTCAACATCGCGACACCGCCTCTGGAGGAGCTCATTAAGTGTGCCATGAGCGGGCTTTTCGCCAACTACTGGCTCCTCATGCTCCAGAACAGCCTGTTCGTGATCCTCACTACCTACTGGGCGTCATGGCTGTTCGTGCGCCGGACGATCCCTCGGTCGAATCCCTCGGCTCGTCCGGCCCGGGGCAAGGTTCGGCAGCACGCCTGAGGTGGGGACTGGGCTGGTCGGGGGCCCGTCGAGCTTTGCCCGGTCCTCCCCTTGCGGCCCATCCCGGCCTGGCGGGGCTTCTCGCGGCGCTCGTCCTCACGATCCTCACACCCCTCGGCGCCCAACCGCGCATCGGTCGGGAACTCCCGGTACCCGCCGAGCCGGTTGGCCCCAACGAGATCACGATCGGCGAGGGAGCCAGGACGCGGGAGGCATATCTGCGATCCTCGCTTTTGGTCGTGCGGTTCTCGCCCGGTGATGCGGCCGTGACCGTGGAGGCCATGGACGGTGTCGCCCTGGGCCACGCCAGCCCGCAGGGCTGGCAGACGGAGTCCGCGGCATTCCGCCTCTTCGACGTCCGCCGCTCGCTTCGCCTGCGCATCCGCATCGAGCGGGAGGGCTGCCTGCCCGCGACGCGGGAAGTCCTGCTCCCGCCCCGGAAGCTCGTGTATGAGGACTTCATCCTCGCCCCGCAGTTCACGGCCCGCCGCGTCGCGTTCGCCCACGGCGACGCCGGCAACCACGACATCGCCGCGGTGATGCCGGATGGCAGCGGCTTCGGGGAGCTGGTCGCCTCCCCGGCGGATGAGACGCAGCCATGCTTCTCCGCGGACGGCGGTCGCCTCTACTACGTGAGCGACGTGTCGGGCTCGCGAGGGATCCATGCCCTCGACCTGGTGTCCGGCGAGACCGTGTGCGTAGTCGACACGCCGAGCGACGAGCATTCGCCGGCGTGTTCACCTGATGGGCGCACGCTTGCGTACGTGAGTGACGCGGCAGGGGACGAGGATGTGTTCATCGCGTCTCTGGACGGCAGCGGCGCCCAGGCCGTCTCACGACACCGCGGGCGCGATCTATCGCCCTCCTTCAGCCCGGACGGGCAGCAGATCGTGTTTGCCACTGACCGCTGGGGCTCACTCGATCTCGCCGTCGTCGACCTCGCCTCCGGTCGGACTCAGCGGCTCACGGATGACCCTCGCGACGAGATCGACCCGGCATGGTCGCCGGACGGCGAATGGATCGCCTTCAGCCTCATCGCGGCGGGCCGGCCGGTGCTGAAGCTACGCCACGCGATGAGCCCTGTAGGAATGGGGGTGGATGAGGCGGCCTTCCCACCGGAGCTGGGGCGCGGTCTCGGGCAGCCTGGCTGGACCGCGGACAGCCAGTGGTTGCTCTGCACCCGCACGGAGGGCCGGTCGCAGTCCGTCGAGGCCATTCGTGTCGGCAAAGGCTGGTGCGTGCCCCTCACGGAGCCGGGAGTGGAAGCATCGATGGCGCGGTCCGGGCTCGTGGCATCGCCGGACCGGGGCACCCGGATCCTGGTGCGCACGAGCCGAGGGGAGATGATTGTGCAGCTCGACGCCTCGGCGGCCCCCGGGGCCGTGGAGAGCTTCCGCCGCCTTGTGAGGATGGGGTTCTACAACGGTCTTCGGTTCTTCCGCGTGGTGCCTGGCGAAGTGGTCGAGGCGGGCTGTCCGTACGACAACGGCACGGGCGGGCCCGGCTTCACCGTGCCCTTCGAACCCTCAGAGCGCCCTCATCGACGCGGCACAGTCTCGATGATCCCGTTGTCCGAACCGAAGGGCGTTGGCAGCCAGTTCCTTATCTGCTTAACCGACCTCCCACAGCTTGACGGAACGCTCGTCCCGATCGGCCACCTCGCCGGAGGGGTCGAGGTGGCCGACCGTATTGACGCGGGCGACACCATCATCGAGATGGCCGAGACTGGCTGGGAGTAGTCTCCAACGGGTATCGAGCGTGAGTAGGTGAAGATCGTGCAACAGAGCCGTTGTGCCCTCGGGCGAGCTGTCGCGGAACCTCCCGACCGCCGGTTCGACGGGGGCAGTGCGAGCGTGCTGGGAAGTGCGCGCCTGGGTGTCAGTCCGGAGCGAAGGTTCATCGTGCCCGGCCCAGCCTATCACCGGGAGCCGGTCGGGCTGGGTGCGCGGGTGGCCCCCGCGCTGCTGCCGACCAGTGGCGACCGGCGCGTGCAGAGCCAGCCGGAGCGCGATCTGCCGGCCGATCGGCTCAGCCTCCTGATCCATGTCGCGATGCAGCTCACCGCGGAGCAGAACCTTGACCGCCTGCTGGACCGTATCGTCGCGGCCTCGACTCGCGTCGTGAACGCCGATCGCGGCACCATGTACCTCATCGACTGGGAGTCGCTGCAGCTCGTCAGCCGCGTCGCCCACGGTGTGTTCCCCATCCGCATGCCCGTGGGCGTGGGCATCGCGGGTCGCACGGCACAGACCGGCGAGACGATCCGCGTGGACGACGCCTATCAGTGCCCGTTCTTCTATGGCGAGGTTGACCAACGGAGCGGCTACCACACCCATTCGGTGCTCTGCGTCCCAATGGTAGCGGCCTCAGGCCACCGCATCGGCGTGCTTCAGGTGCTCAACAAGCTGGACGACAGCGGCGTCTTCTCCGCGGAAGATGAAGTGCTCCTCGGCGCCTTCGCCTCGCAGGCCGCGATCTCGGTCGACAACGCCCAGCGGCTGGACGCGACCGAGAGGCTGATCGAGAGCGTCATCCGCACCATGGCGCGCACCATCGACCACCGGGACTACATCACAGGCGGCCATTCAGCCCGAGTGACCGACTACACGATGCGCATCGTCGCCGCAATGGGCATCTCAGACCCGGTGATGCTGCGGGCGATCCGATGTGCGGCCACGCTGCATGACTACGGCAAGATCGGCGTCAGCGAAGCGGTGCTCTGCAAGCCCGGCGAGCTATCGGAGGAGGAGTTCCGGGAGATGCGGCTGCACGTCGTTTTCACCCGGGAGATCCTCTCGAACCTAGACCTGCCCCGCGATCTGTGTGACATACCGCGGATTGCCGCCGAACACCACGAGCGCCTCGATGGCACCGGGTACCCCGAGCGCCTCACAGGCGATCAGCTCTCCCTGGGCGGGCGGATCATCGCCGTCGCCGATGTGTTCGACGCGCTCTCGAGTCAGCGGCAGTACCGGGACGCAATGGACCCGACCTCTCTTATCGGGCTCATGCGGTCAGAGGCCGGCACGAAGCTGGACGCGGATAGCGTGCACTGCCTGCTCAGTTGCGTTTCCGCCATCGCGCATGACTGGGGCCCGAGGGGCGTCGGGCACTTCGCGGCATCCTACGCCCAGCAGTTGGCAGGCGCCGCCGCGGGGACCTAGACCGCTCGTTCTCGGAACCCGGGCCCACACGGGGCCTTACAGCCCTCGCGAGGCCCAGCCAAAGGCGAGACATGCCCCGGCCGCGCACAGGGCTGCAAGAGCCAGTAGGGCGCAGCCCGCCGGCTCGGGACGTGGATGGCCACCGGCGGCCGTCGCGGACGACGGCTCGGCCGCCCGTCCCTGCCGGGCCCGCTTCTCGACCCGTTGGAGCCGCCGCTCGGCCTTCACGTCCACGAGACCGAACCGGGCGGCGAACTCCCGTAGCCAGAGAGTGCCTGTGCGCACGGCCTCAAGGTCGCCGTGACGCTCTCCGAGGAATGCCAGCCGCTCGTATGTGGCTTCGAGCGGCGAGCCCCGTTGGGCGTTGTCCTTGTGGATGCGGAGGGCCGACTGCGGGTCGCCCGCGCGTTCGTGGCAGGTCGCGATGAAGTGGCGAATCGAGAACTCCTGCGGCCCGAGTGTGGAGCCGAGGAGGGACGCGGACCGCAAAGCGGCTTGCGCGCGGGATAACGCCCGCTCCAGGTCGCCCGCCTGGAACGCCTGCTCCGCCTCACTCATGAGCTGACGAGTCTGCTCGGTCGCCATCCTATGTTCCGTGGGGGTAACGAACTGCGAGGCGCGGCAACGGCCGCCGGCGTCGTTGGTTACTCCTCGTGCTCCTTGTCCGCGAAGCTCTCCGGATCGAGGGGCTCGACCGGCCGGCCGTCCGGCGTGGTGGCGCGAAGCACACTCACGAGGTCGTCGACGTCGATGTCCACACTGAATCCCCCTGCGCGGGCCGTCAGAGGACCGTCCCCCACGCTGCGGCGGTAGCGGATCTCGCCCGTGTCGACGTAGACCTCGCTAACGATCCGGCTGTTCACCGTCCCGGCCACCTGCACGCCACGGAGGCGCGCGCGGATAGGCACGTCACAGGTGGACTCGATCAGAGCTACGCGGCGGTCACCTTCCCACAGGAAGCGCACCAGCCTGCTCTTCTCGTGGACGTAGAGCTTGCGGCCATTCATGTCGATGGTCGAGTAGTCCGCGTTCCATACGGTACCGACGCCCGCGCTCCGGACGTGGTAAGCGACCGAGAAGAACACGTACATCATGACCGACGCGAGGTCCAGCACCTCGTCCGCCCCCACTTGGCCTTCCCTTGGCGGCGTGATCAGCTCGACGCGCTGGAGTATGTGGCGGGAGTCGAACACGGCCATCCACTCGGCACCCGTATCGGTGTCGTAGACCCCGGAGCCTGCCTGACACTTGCCGGGCGTGAGGTGCATCCGGGCATAGACGAGCCCGTCTTTGTCGATCCGCTCGACGATGGTGTGGAACGCCGATTCAGCGGAGATGTCGCTTCCGGCGACTTCGCCCTTCATCGAGGCGGCGAGCGCATACTCGGCGCCCACGGGCGGGCGGTATTCGATGTTCTCGCGGCGGCGCTCTCGGCGAGCACTTGCAGCGCCCTGCGCATCCGCGGGGCCCGCGCCAAAGGATGCCGCGATCATCGCCCACGACGCCGCCAGGACGGCGACCGCCGCTCCACCCCTCATGCAAAGCCGCGACCGTGTGGGCATAGCCTACACCTACCTCCCAGCCATTCCGTCCCCCGCACCGTACCCTTTGCAGACTCGGGCCGAGGCGGGACTACCTGGAGCCATCGTCACGGAGTGTCCGACGTCGACAGGTCACTTGCCCGGGACTGCTCGATGGCCCGGCGCACACTCGCCGCCGTGCGCATCTCCAGTAGCTCGCCAAAGACGGCGGCGGCTTCCTCCCGACGACCCGCCGCGATCAGTGCCGACGCCAACTCCCGGCGGACGTGCAGGTAGGATACCAGATCATCGCAGGCGTCCTGCGCTTCGGTAAGGCGCCCCAACCCCTCGTCCGCTCGACCGGATCGGGCCAGGACCGCTCCAAGCTGCGCCAGCAGCTCCGGGTTGCGCGGATCCACTCGTGCCGCTTCCTCCAACAGCATTGCCGCACCTGCCGGTTCCCCCCGGGTCTCCATTTCGTTGGCCCATTCCAGTGCAGGCACGAAAGCCATGATGCGTACGGTCCTGTCCTCGGCCGCGAAGGGGAGGCACTGCTGCGCCCAGGCCAGGCCATAGTCCACGGGCGGGGTTCCTTCGCGCTCGGGCCGGTGGGTGAGCACGGGTGTGAACCAGCCGCGGTACGCCGAGAAGAGCCCCTGCACGTCCCCCCACCGCGTGCCGGCCACGAACGCCGGCGGGTAGTCGGCCATCAGCCACAGCGCAGCCCGATCGCGCTCGGCAGGTGGCGCGGCGCGCAGGCCGCTCGCCGCGTCCTCCGGGACGCCCATCGCGCGGATGAACTCATCCCATGTCGCCGCATCACGGCCCGGGTGCCACCAGACACGCGTCAGCAGGCCGCGCGACGTGCGACCATAGACCAACGGCAGGATACGGTGGTCGCCCGCCCGGTCGCTGGCCAGGAAGACGAGCTGTGCCCGCGGCATCCGCATCGACGACTCGACTTCGGCGACGTACGCATCGGCCAGCCTGTCTCCGCTGCGATCACAGGCACGGAACGTGCCCGGCGCCCGTGCGGCGGCCCACGCCAGCATGACCAGCACCCATGCGGCGCACGCGCGCGGCCCCCAACGTGCCCGGACCTCCGCCATCCCCAGCACGGCGAGGCCGCACACGCCGGCGTAGAACGGGATGAAGAACAGCTCCTGGTCGTAGACAGTGTAGTTCCAGAAAAGCGCGAGCGTGGTGGCCCCCACGAGGACCATCGGCCATGCCCGTCGCCCTGCTCGCCGAAGCCCCAGCAACCCAATGGCGGCCGAGAGCCACGCGGCCGGCGACAGCTCCCGCGCCAGGTAGCCCAGGTCGAACCGGAGGACCGTGCCCCACAGCGGAAGCCGCGCGCCGTAGAACACCCCCTGATACTGCCGGCCGGCGATTGTGCCGATGAACGCGTCCAGCGTCCGAATGGGCGCCCACCACACGTAGCCGGCCTGTCCGCTCAGGCTCGGCCATAGGCCCGATCGGATCGGCAGGTACAGCCAGACCGACAAGCCCATCAGCCACCCCAGCACGAACAGGGCCACGAGGCGCGCGCTCCGCCACCGGCCGCGCTCCAGCCCCCGCAGAGTGAGTGGCAAGGCGATGAGGTGCAGCCCGTGACTGGGGCGGTGGGATGCGCCCGCTCCGAACGCGAGGCCCAGCAGCAGCGCATCGCGACTCCTCAGTGCCTCGCCTGAAGCAACCCGGTCATAGGCTCGGATGAGGAGCCAGATCTCCAGCATCACCAGGGCCAGGTCGAAGGTGTAGACCTCGGCGATCACGGCCTGGGACCACACCGCGGGGGTCAGGCAGAGCGCCCAAGCGCCCACCAGCGCCAATACCGGCGCTCGCGCCAGCCGTTGGAACGCGAGAAACGCCAACAGCCCGGCGACGGACAGAGACAGTGCGGACAGCATGTTTGCTGCGCCCTCATGGCTCAGGGGCAGCAGTCTCATCGCCAGGTGGGCGGTCATGCACCAGAGAGGGTAACCCGGCGCGTGAGCCAGTCCGAGGGTCTCCGCCGCCGAGAGGAGATCCCCGGAGTCGCCGAACGTGAGGCCCGGCGCAACCGTCCACGGGACGACCGCTAGCACACCCAGGGACGCCAGTGCCGCGCAGACGATGGTACCAGCCTGGGGGCCGAGGATCGGCCTCCGGCGGGAAGCGTGTTCCGCCTCAGTCATGGGGTTGCGAGCCCTCCTCGTTCCCCTCCGTGCGTGACGACCTGGATGCGATGGAAAACCTCGCGCTCGAGCTCCGTCGCCGAGAGGTAGACCGGCCAGCTAACGAGGCCCGGATGGGTCATCATCCTGTCGGTGACATTCGTGGCCACTTGGGGCAGATGGCCCCGCAGCTCCGCAACCAGCCGGCGGAAGTTCTCCGCTGCGAGCGGGCCGATCGCGTCCTGCAAGCAGGCGAACGAGAACGAACCGGCCACGACTCGGTAGTGGAAAGGGCCGCCCCCGGGTCGCAAGCCGGCCAGGCAGAGCATCGTCCGCGGCGGCACTATGCCTCCCCCTGTGGCCCCGACGCCCTCGGGCATGACCATTCGCATGACCGTTCGCCCGATGACCGGGAGCACATCGGCCAAGTCATGGTGTCGCGGACAGCCCATGTCGACGTGCCCGACGCACATCACGGCTACAGCATCCCACGGCAGCTCGTCCGTCTCCCCTACCTCCGTGGCGACGACGAGGCATTGTGGCAGTCGGAAGTTCAGCGTGTGAAGGTCAACCGCCCTCGGCAGGTCGACAATGTCACTCTCTGGGAAGCGCAGGTGCGGCACGCGTAGGTCGTCCAGGGCCCGGGAGACCGCTTGCGCGCATCCTTCGTCGAGCTCGCGCGCGACGATGCCATGGCGAGCCACGAGGCGCCGCGCCGTATCCGAGGGGTGCATTCCCAGGATCGGCGCCAGGGCGGACGCTGTGGACGCCACATCGAGCGCCTCCGGTTGAACGAGCAGTATCGCAGACCCGTGCCGTGGCGTCATGCCTACCGCCCGGTGGGCGCGGCCTCGACCATGAAGGTGACGGCGCGGATGCACAGCACCTCGCTCTTCCGCTTGGCCGCGATGATCAGCGAGGCCGGGCCGCTCTCCGTGGCGCGCACCGGTCCGATCACGAGAGTGGATTTCCTGTGGTTCCGCAGGTCCATGGCGGTGAGCGATTCCGCCGGTCGCGCACCCGGAACGGTCAAGCGGTGGAAGAACGCGAAGTTGCTCGAAGGGTATCCGCGTCCGCGAGCCCCGACGGTCACACTGCAGGAGCCGTCAACGATGGTGATGTCTTGGATGAACAGCTCGGGGCGATCCGCATCCTTGTCCATCTGGAACGCGACGATCCCGAAGCCGGCGGGGTTCAGCATGGTCTTCACATCGCCTTGCCAGCACAGCGCCCCGTTACCCCCCGACCGGTTGACGACCAGGTTCAGGCCCACTAGAGACCCACGGATGGGCGGCAGGCCGAGAGAAGCCCACGGCACGGCGATCTCCGCCACGAACCCATCCTTGGACCGCGTCGTCGCCGATTGCCACTCTGGCTGCCAGTCGCGGTCGTCCAGTGCGCCCCCGCCGAAGTACTTCACGGCCAGACGGTCGTTGTACCGGCTCACCACCAGTTGCTGGTAGCTTCGCGCTTCCGCGCCGGTATCGACGAGGATCTCCACGCTGGGAACGTCCTCGGGCTTCCACTCCTGACCTTCGCGAGGCCGAACTGCACGTTCCGAGCCGGGATCGGTGACCGAGAAGAGGGCGTAGAGCGTTGCCTCATCGCGGCACACGCGCGCCTCGGTCCCGGAGGCCGGCCCGGCCCCATCCGGCGCGCGAAGACGGAACGACCGCGCTTCCGCCCAACACGTATCGCTTCCGACGCCGTCGATGACCGCCGGCTGGCTGACCCGGGGGAGCGTGACGACCTCTCGCTCGACGATGGCGACCGACAGCTCGTCGCTCGCCGCCCAGGTCGGCGAAGAGGACAACAGCAGCCCCATCGGCAGCAGGCCCAACGCGAGGGATCTCATGGTTATCGCCCTTCTCTGGTCGAGCGTACAGGGAGGCGCAGGCGGCCTCCATCGGCCTTCTTCGCCCCAGGCCCATAACGGCTCCTCCTGCGGGGTCGTTCGGTAACTGCTCACAGTTGGTGAGTCCGGGCGCGGCAAGCGGCGCCCCTACGTGAGCCGTGCCTACTGGCTTCTCCCCCGCCCGGCGATGGGCAGCACATCGGCGACCCGCCCATCCTCACAGAGGTAGAGCGCGTCATACAGATTGAGCGCCGTGCAGATGCGTGGCGGGATGACGCGAACCTTGTCGCCAACGGCATAGGTGCGCATGGCACGGCGGATGTCGAGGTAGCCGTGCTCGTCATTGAGCCTGTCGACCACGGCGGAGAGGTCGTCGAGCACCCACCCGCAGCCCGGACTCAGCGGCGTCACCTGTGTGGCGAGAGCCTTGGAGCCGGCGTCGAGGATCACGCGGCCCGGCTGGGACGTGCTGATCACGGTGGCGAGGATGGTGGCCGCGATGTCGCCGACTTGCGCCGCGCCGAGGTCCACCTGGTTCATGTCGTTGAGCGCGTAGGTGCCGGAACGGATCTCCGTGAGGCCGCAACCCAGCGCATAGTGCGGCCCCGTGGGGGTCGTTCCGCCACTGATGCGGGCGATGATGTGCCCGTCCGCTTGCAGTCGATCGGCCACCGCGGCCATGAACCGCCCCTCCTCCGCGGCGGCCCGCTCGAAGCCCTCGCGGCCCCGTGCCGCGTAGGCTCCGCCGCCATAGCTCATGATGCCGGCCAGGTGAAGGCCCGGCATGCCCGCGATCCCGCGAGCCAGCCCCGGCGCGTCGTCCGGCCGCACGCCGCACCGGCCTGAGCCCGAGTCCACGTCGATGAGCACGTCAAAGACCCGGCCGGAGTGCGCAAAGGCTGCCGAGTAACCCTGAGCAACGGCCAGACTGTCCACAGCGGCGGATAGCCGCACTCCCTCCGAGAGCTCCACCATGCGGGCGACCTTGGCTTCGCCCACAACCTGGTTCGCGATGAAGACTTCCTCGGCGCCACAGGGCAGCATCGCCTCTGCTTCGGAGACCTTGGCCGCCGTGATCCCGGCGGCGCCGGCGGCAAGCTGCATTCGCGCGATCTCGGACGTCTTGTGCGCCTTGATGTGGGGGCGCAGCTCGAGTTGCGCGCGGCGGGCGGCTCTCTGCAGCGCATCGATGTTCCGCTGGAGCACGGCCAAGTCGACCACGAGCGCCGGGGTGTCGATGTCCTCCACCGGCCTCCCGATGAGTCGGGTATCCACTGAAGCCTCCTATGGGGCTGCGGTAGGCGCCGCAGAGCTGGACGACATGACACCTTCCGGGGGCACACCAGTCAGACAGGATAGACAGGATGGCCGGGATGGGGAAGACCGGCGGAGGCTTGGTACCGCGTTCGGCGCAGGCTTTTCATCGGAGAACTGAACTCGCGGACTGGAGCCGCCGTTCCTCGTCTTGGCAGCCAGGGCCGGGGGCGGTTGTCGGGCATAGCCCGATAGCCGCCCTAAACTTTCTCTGGCGCAGGCACGCCCCGCAGCCCCTGCGAACCCCCCCGACGAAGCCGAACATGGGTCCATCGTGCCTGATACCGGAGGGGTGCCCTGTGAAGCAAGCCGTCATCCTCGCCGCCGGCAGCGGTCGGCGCGTTTGGCCGTTCGGCGACATCCGGCAGAAGTGCACGATCCCCGTCTGCAACGTCCCCGCAGTGCGCCGTACCGCCCTGCTGCTGCGGGAGATCGGTGCGACGCGCATCGCCGTTGTCGTCGGCGTCCACGCCCCCCAGGTCCGGGCCGCCATCGGCGATCTGTGCGAAGTCGTGTTCGTTGAGCAGAGCCATCGGGAAGGTACCGCGCCGGCGACGCTGCTCGGCTGGGACGCCCTATCAACGGACGAACCCGTGTTGGTCGTTTACGGCGATACGGTCACAATGAGCGAGGATCTTCGCCGTACGGCTCAAGCGCTCTCCGACGATGTCGACGTGGCCGCGATGGTCGCGCCGCTGGGCGATGAACCACCCAACGAATGGCTTGTGGCCTACCGGGATGGCGAGACCCTCACCGGGATCGTGGGGCATGACCGCTCCGGCCGCGAGCGTATGTGCGGCATCTACGCCCTCTCTCCGCGCGTCCGCAACCAGGTCGAGCGTAACCCCGGGATCTTCCGCAGCGTGCCTGTCGGGGGGATGCCGCCCGTCGAGTCAGAGCTGGCGCAGTCCGTGCAGCTCATGATCGACGAGGGCGCCTGCGTTCGCGCAGTGGTGGCCGAAGGGCCTCTCGTGGACATCGACAAGCCCTGGCATGTCCACGAGGCCACGTGCCGCGTCCTACACCACAACGCCTCGGCGCCGGGCGGAAGCCGGATCGGCGAGGGCAGCTCGGTGAGCGACGGGGCGGAGGTCTGCGGCCGCCTGTTCCTCGGCCGAGACTGCCGCATCGGGAACCGCGTCGTGATCCGCGGCGACGTTTGGCTGGAGGACGGTACATCCGTCGAGAACGGCGCCATCATCGACGGGCCGTTCGCGGCCGGCCGGAACGCGAGGATCCGCGACTACTGCACCATCGGCGCCGGCTCGGCCATCGGTGATGAGTGCATCGTCGCTCACGGCGCCGAGTTATGGGGGGTGCTCTTCGACCGCGTGTATCTCTATCACTACTGCGAGATGGCCGGGGTGTACGGCAGCGCCGTCGACATCGGCGCCGCCACCGTCTGTGGCACGCTCCGGTTCGATGATCGGGACCAGATGCACAAAGTCCTCGGGCGCAGCGAAGTGCCCACATTCGGCGCGAACTCGAGCTACATGGGAGACTACTCGCGCACGGGTGTCAACGCGATCCTCCTGCCCGGATGCAAAGTCGGCAGCTACAGCTGCGTCGGCCCCGGCGTCATCGCGTATGAGGACATTCCGAGCCATACGGTGGTCACAGTGAAGCAGGAGCTCATCACGAAGCCCTGGGGCCCGGAAAAGTACGGATGGTAACCCGCCGGCCACTCTTGGGGCCCCGATGGCCCCCTCACGGACGAGCGTACGGGTAGACCTTCCCACCTGACAGCATCGCCTGGCGCACGTCAAGCTCGATCCGCTCGCGCTCCAGGTACCGCGCCTCGCGCGCGGCATCGATGCCCGTAAGGCTCGCACCGGGCATATCCTCCCGCGGGCGCTCGGCCATGAGTCGGCTGCCCTCGCGGATGATCCCGAGGGCCTCGGCCCGGCGGGGGTCGCCCTCGGACAAGCCCTGGAGGCATGGGCTCAACTCCGGCCGATCGAAGCTGACGAGAACCTCCTCCTCCTGGTCGTTCTGCGCATCGAGGAAGTCGGTGCCCACAAGCCGGCCGAGCTGCTCGAGCTGCGTCCGACCAAGTGGCGATCGGCCAAAGCGGCCGTCGGGATAGGAGCTGGCGTAGGACGGGTAGTAGGGGGCATTGAGGTCGATCCAGGTCACGATGCGGTCGAAGCTCTCACGGTCCAGCTCCACACCGTAGTGCCCCTGAAGCAGCACCTGCACCAGTCGGCTCGCGTGCGAGCCCCAGGAGTAGGGGGGGAGTATCTCCGCCGGGCCGGCGCCGACAACGTGGATGATGCCCTTCCGCCATAGCTCGTTGTAGGATCGGTTGAACGAGAGCCCACGATCCCCGGCGAGGTCGAGCTTCTCGCCCGCGGGCTTCCCGAGGTCGTGGCAGGAGACGCAGTAGCGGTCGAACACCGGCTGGACCTCGGTCACGTAGCTGAACTCCCTCGAGGGCCCATACCACTCCGCGGGCCTGCTAGGGCCGCGCCGCATCGCGACGGACAGATGGCCGCTCGGCACCGTATCATTGCGGGCGTCGTGACAGCCGATGCACCCGCTCATCTCGCCTGGCCGCGCGATCGTCCCGCTCCGCATCGACCGGATCATCATCCCTCGCTCGTCCAGGAGCTGGAAGTACACGAAGGTGTCCGCGGGCACAGTGAAGTAGGCGGAGCCGTCCTCCTCGACGGGCACTGTGCCGACGATGCGCTTGTTGTTGAAGTCATGCCAGTTCATGGCCGGCGCTTCCTGGCCCTGGCCCAGCCAGGCATCGGCGGTGAAGAACCGCTTCTCCGGCGACTCGACGACGCGCAGATGCTTCGCCGAGCCGCGCGGCACGATCGCCATGTCGGTTCCGGCATACACATCGTAGACGTAGAACGCGCCTTCGGTTTGCGCGAGCTGCACGCGGTCCGGGACCGCTGCCGGCCGCGGCCTTGGGGCGAGGGGCATCGGGTCGAAGCAGCCGGCGCCCTCGACATGGATCTGCACCTCGTTGCCGAACACATCCACGAGGTAGATGCCCATCCGTTCGCCCTCGCCGGTCATGCGGGAGCAGAGGAACTGCTTGCTGGTGAGCGGGTATGGGTCCTCGTACTTCGGTGTCACCACGGTGAACCTGTCGAAGTCGCCCTGCATCACGAGGTCGATGGCCGAGGCCGGCCATGTGCGGACGACGGGAGCCTTGCCCTCGAGCCCTATCTGGCGGTCGACAATGGCCAGCGCGCCCCACGGACGGTCGTGGCATGAGGAGAAGTTCGCGAGGATCTGCTGCGTCCCGGGAATGGCGCGCCCCTCCAGCACGGCGCCAGGCGAGGGTGTGTTGTTGCCCCAGACGAGCGTGTGCTCCGTACCATCCGGGTTGCAGGCCCAGAGGCCCTGGGCATCGCCGAAGTTGCGGTCCACATACTCCCAGCGGTCGTACAGGATGCGGCCGTCGGGCAGCAGGCTGCCGTGGCCCTCGAACAGAGTGCTCCTGCCGACCTGGTGGATGTTCGCGCCGTCGGCCTCCATGCGGAAGAGGTTGCCCATGATGTGCCGGTTGCACATGCAGTACTTCGGCTCGCGCGTAGACGTGAAGGCGATCCGGCCGTCCGGGAGGTAGAGCGGGTCGATGTCTGTGAGCCCGGAACCGAACGTCAGCTGCTTCAGGCCCGACCCGTCCGCCCCGACCTCGTAGATGTGATAGTCGTCCTCGATGCTCCGGCGCATGGAGAAGACGATACACCGTCCATCGAAGCTCACGTCCGGGTCTCGCGCGATGCCCTCCGGCACATCGACCAGCGTGCGCGACTCGCCGGTGCGCAGGTCGACCACCTTCAGCGCCCCGCCACCGCGGAAGCTGCCGGTGTTGATCTCTCCGGTCTGGAACATCGTCTCCGTGTTGTGATGGTCGGGGACATACTGCGGACGGACGACGAACAGGATCGGCTGCCCGGAGACCGCGGGGCTCGTGATGAGGGCCTCCCGTCGTAGAGCTTCGAGGTCGCTAAGCAGCTTCTGCTCCTCCTCGGGGGAGGACGTGCTCCGTAGCGAGTCGCCCAGAGCGTCGCACCGCGCCAGGTACCGCTGGCCGTGGGGGTAGTCGCCACCGTAGGTCGTCGCCAGGTCGGCAATGGCCGCGCGGAGCGGAGCCAGCTCGGCACGGATCGCCTCCTCAGCGCGTTGCCGGGTTCGAGCCGCCCGGCGTGCGGCGGTCGCCTCCTCGTCAATGCGCCCGGAGATGGTGAAGTCGTCACAGGTGATGTGGCCCCATCCCCCCTGGTGGTGGTCCACGACGCGGATGAGCATTCGCTGCCCGACGTAGGGGGAGACATCCCACTCGACGGGGACCATGATCTCGGACACGGGGCCCCGCGCCTGGAGCACCTCGACGCCGTCGAGGGTGCACAGGGCGGTGTACGTCTCCGGGTGGTCGCCGCCGCCGATGCGGAACGTGACCCTAGGCCCCGTCAGCTCGAATACCGGCGACTCGATGACACCCGTCATGACGTCATCGCCGACGCCGCCAGGCCGTTCGATGGTCGTGAGGAAGTAGCGCCCCTGTTTGTTCAGCTCGAAGGGGGCGTTCCGCCCGCGGTCCTTGCCGCAGACGACCTCGTCGAACCGGCCCTCGACGATCTGCCAGCC
>Ga0315288_10000493_pt1 | contig 49562 bp, 43 predicted proteins | sample YL17G11_20_MG_FD_203454 | JGI IMG/M metagenome (GOLD analysis project Ga0315288, IMG submission 203454) | Sediment microbial communities from Yellowstone Lake, YNP, Wyoming, USA - YL17G11_20 | ecosystem: Environmental > Aquatic > Freshwater > Lake > Sediment | place: USA: Wyoming | collected... | reverse complement strand
CGCGAGGAAGTCTTCAAACGACGAAGGGTCATACCGGACTTCATTGCAAAGAAAAACAACCTGGTGCTGATCGGGGAAAGCAAAGTCGTATGGTCGGATAAGGATGCCAGGAAATTGCGCTCCCTAAAGAGCGATACTTTATTCAAAAGAGATTTGGTGATAAAAGCATTACTGGACTTCGATTGCCTTAACGATTATGTAATTCAGCCCGCTATCGCCTGCTCTATAATGGATCAACAGAAAACCATAGATTTCCCCGATCTCGTAATATTTAAGGTGTTATCGAACCGCACATTTATTTTTAATCAGGCAACAATGCCAGATTAACCGTAAAATTTGGAGGTTTTTTCATGGATAAGACGGTGTTGATGAGACAGATTGATGTTTTGCCGGAATTTGCGCCGCAAACTATAAAGCTGGGAGAAATTCCCATCTTTCATCATCCGCGCCGGCTGGCGGATGAATTGGCCGAGGGACTTGATCCCAAAGAGGCCATTCTGCTGCTGGAATGGATGATGATCGTTCGGTCCTTTGAAGAGATGATCGTGGCGATGAAGAACGGCAAGTTCAAACCTTCGCCGGAATTCTCCTTCATTGGGGCCACGCATCTTTCCATTGGCCAGGAGGCGGTTGCGGTGGGCGCGATTACCGCGCTGGCGCCCGATGATTATCTCACCAGCACGCATCGCGGACACGGCCACTCGATTGCCAAGGGGGCCTGGGCGATTTTGGCGATGGATGAGGCGAAATTGCGCGCCTTTCTGGGAGACCGATACAAGGGTGAAAAGGGCGAAGCGCTTAGAGAAAAAGCCATCGAGCTGCATCTGCACAAGACTATGGCCGAGCTGTTAGGAAAAGAAGACGGCTATTGCCGGGGCCGCGGGGGCGGCATGCATATCGCCGATTTCCATGTGGGACATCTGGGCGCGAACGCCATTGTGGGCGGCTCTTACGCCATCGGCGCCGGCGCCGCGCTGGCCAGTCAGAAGAGAGGCGGCGGCAAGCTGGTTTTGTGTATTGCCGGAGACGGCGCGGCCAATAACGGCATCTGCCACGAAGCCTTTAACTTTGCCTGCATGAGCCAGTTCCCCACCGGCCTGCCGATCATCTTTCTCGTGGAGAATAATCAGTATGGCATGACCGGACAGCAAAAGGGCGAAGTAACCGGCATAGATTATATGTCTCGCAGGGGCGCGGGCTACAACCAACACAACATGTGGGCGGAGACGGTCAATGGCATGAATGTCTTGACGGTGAGAGACGGCGTCCGGCGCGCCGCGGCGCGCTGCCACGCCGGCGAAGGCCCCGTGCTGCTGGAATGCTGCACCTATCGTTATCTGGGGCACTCGCTTTCCGATATGCGCACGGCTTATCGCTCGCAAAATGAAGAGGCCGCCTGGAAAGCGCAGGACGCCATTGATAATTATCGCGCGGAACTGGTGGCCGCGGGCCTGCTCACCGAGGAACAGGCCGAGGCGCTGCTGCAGCAGTCGAAGGCACGAATCGAAAAAGCAGCTTATTCCGCCGCCGCCAGCGCGGACCCAAAGCCGGCGACTCTCTATGAGGGATTGTTTGCCAACACCACTTCCGAAAAAATCGGCGAGGAACTCAAGACCGTCAATTTTCTGCGGCCGCCCCGCAAGACCCGCCGCGATTCCGAAGGGCGCATTCTCTTCCGACATGCCGTCAATGAGGCCTTGATGGAGGAATTGGAAAGAGACCAGCGCGTCATCTTCTTCGGCGAAGATGTCGCCGATTACGGCGGCGCCTTTGCGGTAACGGGTGGATTGATTGAGACTTTCGGGCGCGACCGCGTCTTCAATGCGCCCATTTCGGAGGCCGCGATTGCCGGCGTGGCGGCCGGCGCTTCAATGTGCGGCCTGAGGCCGGTGGCGGAAATCATGTATATTGACTTCGTGCTGATGGCCATGGATCAAATCGGCAACCAGATCGCCAAGGCGCGCTATATGTTCGGTGGCAAGGCGACTCTGCCGCTGGTAATCAGGACTACCGTGGGCGGCGGCAAGGGCTATGCCGGCCAACATTCCCAATCCCTGGAAGCCATCCTGACGCAAATGCCGGGATTGATCGTCGTCGCGCCTTCCACCGGCTATGATGCCAAGGGCCTGCTGAAGGCCGCCATACGAGATGATAATCCGGTCATCTTCCTCGAACACCAGCTGCTCTATACGGAAAAAGAAGTGGTGCCGGAAGAGGATTACACGGTGCCCATCGGAAAGGCGAAGGTTTTGCGTGAAGGCACAGACATAACCGCGGTGGCCTACCTGCGCATGGCGAGAGAGACCCAGATCGCCGCGGAGATGCTGGAAAAAGAAGGCATCAGCATGGAGATCATTGATCCGCGTACGCTTATTCCATTGGACCTCGAGGCGATCACGACTTCGGTTAAAAAGACCGGCCGGCTGCTGGCCGTCTGCCAGGCGCCGCGCACCGGCTGTTTTGCGGAACATATCGCCTATCGCGTGCAAAAGGAAGTCTTCAAATCGCTGAAAGCGCCGGTGGAAGTCATCGCCGCGCATGATGTTCCGCCTCCCATGGCGGCGCCGCTGGAGATGGAGAACCTGCCGGATGCAAAGCGCATTGCGGCCGCCGCAAGAGCGATGGTCAAAGGATAATAGTTCAGAGTTCTTAGTTATCAGTTGAGAGTTCCGGATACAGCTATTAAGCTCGCTCGCGTCTCTGAATTCTCAACCCTGAACTGTGCACTAAAACAAATGCCAAAACGTTTTCTACAATACGGCGCGGGAAACATCGGCCGCTCTTTTATCGGGGCGCTCTTTGCCCGCGCCGGTTATGAAGTTGTGTTCACAGACATTAGGCCGGCTATCATAGAAGCCCTTAATCGCGAACATCGTTACAAGGTGGTGATTCACGACCATCCCCCCGGCGAGTTCTGGGTGGAAGGAGTGCGGGCGGTTGACGGGCACAATGAGGAGGCCATGATAGATGAGATCGTGCAATGCGAACTGATGGCCACTTCTCTGGGGCCGCGCTGGCTGCCTGATATTTTCCCAATCATCGCCCGCGCTCTAGTAAAGCGACTAGTGGCCGGCAGGCCTCCGCTGGATATTATTATCGCCGAAAATCTCCGCCATGCCGCAGATGTTTTCCGAGACGGCCTTAGAGCCGGTCTGCCGTCGGGTTTCCCTCTCAATTCCTATGTCGGTCTGGTCGAAACCAGCATCGGCAAGATGGTGCCGATCATGCCGGAGGAGATCGTTCAACGCGAACCCACGCTGGTGTATGCCGAGGCCTATAACACGTTGATCTTAGACAAGAAAGCGTTTAAGAATCCGCTTCCCCAGGTGGCCGGGCTGGATTTCAAAGAAAACATCGCGGCCTATGTTGACCGCAAGTTGTTTTTGCATAACCTGGGGCATGCCGCCTGCGCTTATCTGGGACATCTTAAGCAGCCGGCCCTGCAATATGTCTGGCAGTTGATTACCGATAAAGAATTGCTCGAATTTACGCGTACAGTCATGTGGGAATCGGCGCTGGCTCTCATGAGCCGCTATCCCGGTGAATTCAACAGGGATAATCTGGGCGCTTATATTGAAGATCTCCTGCGGCGCTTTGCGAACCGCGCGCTGGGTGATACCGTCTATCGCTTGGGACGGGATTTGCCCAGGAAACTCTCGCGCGATGATAGACTTATCGCGGCCCTGCTGTTGGATGAAAAGATGGGCATCTCCGCGCCCAAAACCGCGCTCGCCGCCGCCGCCGCCTTTTGCTTCAAAGCGACCGATGAAAATGGAGAACTCTTTCCCGCCGACGCCGAATTTCATGCCGCCCTTAAACACCGGGGCATTGATGCCATGCTCAAAGAAGTGTGCGGACTGAATCCCGCGGATCCCATGGAGCAGCGAACTATTGACGCGCTCAGCCAGATGTATAAGACGCTGAATTGCTAGGTCACGTTCAACGTTCAACGCTCAACGACCATCCTTTCGATCATTCACGCGCCTATTGTTCATGAACTCAACCAACTTAAGCAGTTTGGCTTTCAGATTGGGCAGATGCGTGCCGCTCCAATAGATGCGGCGACAGCCCGGACACATCAGGAAGCTGCGCTGGCTGGCGTAAACATAGGGCGGCACTTTTTGTTTGATGTCCTCGCGCGCCGATGCCTCCAGCAAGCCGTTACATTCGATACAGCGGGTAAGGAACTTATCCTCATCGGGAATAAGCTTCAATTCGCCCATCACCTGCGCAATCTGTTCTTCCAGCTTGTCCTGGGAGATGAAGACATACGGCGGCACATCCTTTACCATGATCATGCGGGTGTCTCGGGTAAGCAAAATCCTCCCCTCTTCCCTCGCCTGGCGCATGAGCAGCCGGTCGGGCAGGAACGGATCATAGGCTACATCATAGCCCATGGCCCGCAGCCACTTGGCCAGCGTGCCCACCATGCTGTCCGCAATGAATTTCATGGCTGCTTTCCTTATTCCCTTTCTAGCTATATATTAGTATTATGTAGGCGATTCTCCTGCAACAAATCCGGCAATCAAAGCATTACGCTTTTGAAATTCAGGGGCAAGAAGATGAAAAGCATATTCAAGAATCCCAGGTTGGCTGAAATCTGCAAGCTGAACCAGGTCGCTTATTTGGGCGTATTTGGTTCCTACGCACGCAATGAATCAACGGCCAGGAGTGATGTGGATCTTCTCGTTCGCTTTTCCCGTCGGAAGAGTCTGTTGGATATTATCAGGTTGCAGCGCGAATTCGGCGAGGTTTTAGGGAAGAAAGTTGATTTGCTTACAGAGGCGGCCATCAGTCCCTATCTCCGAGAGCGGATAAAGGCTGAGGTAAAGGTGTTGTATGAGAAGAAGATGAAGCTGAATGACCAATAGGCAATTTCTAAAACAACTCCAAAAACTCCTCGGCAAGGACGGCCTCCTCACCTCGCCTTCCGAGGTGATGTTGTATGCTTATGATTCTTCTATGGCGAGGGGGATTACGCCGGAGGCGGTGGCGCTGCCGAGAACTTCGGAACAGGTGGCGGCAATTGTAAAGTTGGCGGGGAAATTCGGCGTGCCGTTTACGGCGCGGGGGGCTGGGACAAACCTGAGCGGTGGAACGATTACGCCAAAGGGCGGACTGGTCATTTCGCTCACCCGCATGGATAGCATTTTGGAAATTGACATTCCCAATCGCTGTGTTGTGGTGGAGCCCGGGGTGGTGAATCTTGAATTACAGAATATCCTGGAGGCCAAAAGTTATCAATTTTGTCCCGACCCGGCCAGCCAGAAGGCTTCGACCATTGGCGGGAACATCGCGGAAAACGCGGGCGGCCCGCACTGTCTGAAATACGGCGTAACCTCCAATCATGTTCTGGGGCTGGAGGTTGTGCTGCCCAATGGCGAGATCATTAATCTCGGAGGCAAAGCCGCGGATGCGCCGGGATATGATCTTGTGGGATTGCTGGTCGGCTCGGAGGGAACCTTCGGGATTGTTACCAAGGCCATTTTGCGCATCACTCCTGTGGCGAAGGGAGTGCGCACTCTGCTGGCGATTTTCGACCAGCTGGAACAGGCCGGGCGGGCGACAACGGAGATCATCGCCGCGGGCATTCTTCCCGCCGCGCTGGAAATCATGGACAAGCTCATGATCTGGGCGGTGGCGCAGAGCGGCGAGGCGCTCTATCCGGAAGGCGCGGAGGCGGCGCTGATAGTCGAACTGGACGGGCTGGAGGAAGGTCTCGGCCGGCGGCTGGCGGAATGTGTGGAGATCTGCAGAGCAAATAACGCGCGGGAAATTTCGACTGCGCTGGCAAAAGAGGAGCGGGAACGGCTCTGGGCGGGAAGGAGAGGCGCGGCGGCAGCCGGCGCTAAGATAAGCCCCGCTTTTCTGGTAAATGACGGCACGGTGCCGCGCGATAAAATCGTGGAAGTGCTCAACCAGGTTGAAGAGATAGGCGCGCGCTGGGAAGTGCGCATTGGCAGTCTGTTTCATGCCGGAGACGGCAATCTCCATCCCAATATCTATTATAATCCTAATGATCCAGAAGAGCTGGAGCATGCTCACTTCGCCGCGCACGAAATTACCGAAGTATGTATTCGAGCCGGAGGCACCATCACCGGCGAGCACGGCATCGGAATGGAAAAGCTTTATGCCATGCCGCTGCTCTTTTCCCCTGCCGAGATAGCGTTAATGCGCTCCATCAAACAGATCTTCGATCCTGCGGGCATCTGCAATCCGGGCAAGGTTTTGCCGGAGGCGCAATAGTTCAGAGTTCAGAGACGCTCCGCTGCAAAGCCCATAAAATGGACTGAAGTTATTTCTGCGGCCCGGCAGAAAGAAGTTCAATGTGTCTTTAATTCAGCGCTCGACGGGGCGTCCCTCGGGATGAATGGCAACCTCACCTCCCGCGCGCCCAAGTGCCGGAGGTGTTCAACTATATGGAAGTGTTCTATAATCGGCAGAGACTGCCTTCCGCCCTGGGCCATAAACCCCCGATCCGATTCCTGGCGGACTCTATTACTGTAACTTAACAAAGTGTCCATTTTTCGGGGCCGGTTCAGGTGGAAATTTTAGAGGGGAAATCTGGGATATCGGTTTCGGATATTGCGTTGGCGGAGGCATCGGTATTGGCGTGCCAAAAGTAGGGATTGCCGGATGCAAATGTAAGGGAAACTTTAAAGGGTCCGGCGGTGTGGTGAGGAGGTTCTGCAAACAATGGCCATGAGAAAGAGGATACCCCATTTCATTGGTTTAATACTTATATCCGCAGGTTGGTTCTTATTTTCAATACTACTTTTGAGAATAATTCCAAGTATCAGAAAAGATCTGGTTGAATTCAGAAAACCATTAAATCAAGCGCCATTTCTTATATCAATAACTGACGGAAAACGATATGCCTTATTTGTTATTGCTCTTATAGCGAATATATTAATGATTTGGGTGGCATTCAAATCTAAACGGTGGGGATTTTGGCTAATATGTATTGGAATCCTAATGTTCCTTCTTGTTCTATTTGCAGTAATGAATGTTGTGCCATTTACAATTCAATTTATCCACCAGGTTAGCGATCTATTTTAAAAAGATGGGGAAAGCGTCAGTCATTATTTAGCGAGTGTTGATGCCGCCGGGCGAGTATCGGCAAATGTTGATGCAAGAGGTTATCGAACGACCTTCTCCTACGACGCGGCCGGGAGAAGAACCATGATTCAGGACGCGCGGGGAAATTATACGACCTTTGTCTATGACGACGCGGGAAGATTGAGCGCCCTGGTGGATCAGCTTGGCCAACGGACTTCCTATAGCTATGCGGCGGGCCAACAGACCGTGCGCACAGACGCCAAGGGACAAATAACGAGTTATGTCTATGACGACGCCGACCGCCAGACCAATATCCAATACTCCGACGGCAAGCTGGTAACCTTCGCCTATGATGCGAATGGCAATAGAACGCGGATGGAAGATTCGACGGGTTTAACGACCTACACTTACGATGAATTGAATCGGCCAAAAACTGTTACTTATCCAGCCAACAAGACGATTACATACACTTATGATGCAGTTGGAAATCGCGCGACCATGACCGATCCCGACGGCGGTATCACGACCTATTCGTATGACAGTAGAAATCTGCTCTCAACACTGCTGAATCCCTTTGCGGAAACGACCACCTGGGTGTATGATGTCTTAGGTAGGGTAACGACGATGACTCATGCAAATGGGACGGTGGCGGAACATGACTATGATGCAGGAGGCAATCTGACGGCGCTCAGGAATCTCAAATCGGATCGCTCCGTGCTCTCAATCTTCTCCTATTCCTATGATAATGTGGGCAATAGAAACGGCGTGGCAGAGGCCAACGGAGACCTGGTAACTTGGAGTTATGACAACTCCTACCAGTTAACGCGGGAGCAAAGAAGCGGAAGCAATGCGTATGATGTTACCTATACCTACGATTCCGTCGGGAACAGACTAACTAAGTTGGAGGGTGGAGTTACCACGACTTATACCTGCGATGTGGCAAATGAATTGTTGACAAGTGAAGATTCGTCTGGAGTAACAACCTTTTCCTATGATGCCAATGGAAACACCCTGACGCAAACTACGCCCGCGCTCGCCATCACCACCTATACTTGGGACATTGAAAACCACCAGACGAAGGTGGAACTACCTTCAAGCGTCATCAATACCATCACCCTTGATGGCGATGGCAAACGAAGGACTATAGAAGATTCCGCGGGATTGAAGAAACTGATCTGGGATGCAGAAAACATATTGGCGGAAACAAATAGCGGCAATTCAACCGTCGCGCAGTATAACTTCGAGCCGGAGGAACATGGAATGTTGGTTTCGCAACGCCGAAGCGGCGCGACCTCCTTCCATCATTTTGATGCGCTGGGAAGCACGAATAAATTGACAGATTCTTCGGTCAACAGTCTGGCCGAATATCTTTTCCGCGCCTTCGGCATTCAGACCATCCTTTCCGGCTCCAGCTTGAATCACTTCACCTGGGTGGGCCAGCTGGGATACTACTCGGATCAGGATGCGACCAACTATTGGGTTAGAATGGCAATCGTCAGTCCGCTGTTGGGCCGGCGGTTGGAACGAGATCCACATGCCGCGAACGGATTGTCCATGTTTGCCTGGGTAGGTAACAATCCCATTACTGCCATTGATCCCTCTGGCCTGCTGGAAAAAAAGCCGTGCAAATGCTGTGGCAAGTTAATTTCTTTCAAGACTAGTGTGAAGCAGTATACCACCCCCCAGTTATGGGGGCATAAATTCACTATCACCATAGAGACTCAGAACGTTAAGGCGAAAGAGGGCGACAAGATCGGGCGTTGCAGTCTGAAGTGGTCCGAGAAGACTAGCCTTCCTGTCGCTGCGAACATCCCGAAAGACAAATGGTATAACGCTCACGACTACTTTGGCAATCCCTTCGGAGTCGATCCTGGGGCGGATTTTGACAACGCTCAGCCCACAGCTTGCCCGAGCAAACCTACCACTTTCACGTTTGAGGATCCTCCCGCTCTGGGACGCACCCCCGGCAGAACTGCAACGCGGAAGCTGTGCATCAGGGTTGTGGTCACCGATGGATGTACAAGCAACAATACGGTTAAGACCTTTAATCAAAAGCTGGTTGTTGTTAAGGGTAAGCTTACCACGAGGAAGCCTCCAGGAGCAGCTAAGGACAAGGACCTGATTTCTTACTGCAAGTATCCCTAGAGAGCTGCTAAATGGAATGCTTTGCCAGAGGAACCATTGAGCGTCATATTAATAGGTAACATCGCGACTGGCAGCGTCTTGTGATGGACCATGGGCGGAAGAAGGAGTAGAATCATGAAAAGGAGTATAATCATGAAGTTGACGCTCTGCGGATTTTCGCTACTCATCCTATTCGGGTGTTATAGCTGTCAACGGAGCAAAGAGAACGTGCCGAATCCGCGGGCAACTGGAATCCCAACGCATCGTGAGGGTGAAAGCATGAAGCCAGGTAAGGCTAATCGTGAAGATTGGGTGATTGCAGCGACGATTCATAGCGAGGAACTTGGAAGAGTTGGAAAGCTGCTCAAGGATGCGCGTATACCAGCTTTGATCTCGGAGGACCTTGGCAGTTCCGGTATCTACGTCAGCAGGCAGGATCAGAAATGGGCAGCAGATATCATTGAGAAAGACGCCAAGGAGCGCGGCTACTGGGTCACAATTAACCGTCCTACTACTAAGTAGGGGACAGCAATATTTTTGAACGGCTTCTGTGGACGGGCTGGGGAATCGGACAAGAACGTCTATGATGACGCCAGCCGGGTGATTGCGACGGTCAATTCGCTGGGCTATTACACCACTATGACCTACAATGCCAATGGGCAGATGACCTGCATGGAGGATGCGAACAACAGGCGCACGACTTACAGCTATGACGCCCTCGGACGGCAGGTTGATGTTACCGATGCCAATGGCAATATCACGACCAATGTCTATGACGCCGTGGGCCAGCGCATCGCCATGATTGACCCCCGCGGCAACCGCGTAACTTATACTTATGACTCGCGCGGTATGCAGACCGCCATGACCGACCAACTCGGCCGCATTACCACCTATAGCTACGATGTGCTGGGACGTCGGCAGACCCAACTCGATGCCAAAGGACAGACGATTACCTTCGTTTATGATGCGGCGCATCGCATGACGCGCAAGGAATATTCGGACGGCGCCCGCGCAACCTTTAGCTATGACGCCATCGGCAACCGGCTCACGATGGAAGACGGCACGGGAATAACCACCTTCTCCTACAACTCGGCGAATATGCTGGAAGTGGTAACCTACCCGGGCAGCAAAACCATCACCTATAGCTTTGACGAAATGGGTAACCGCGCCGCCATGACCGACCCGGACGGCGGCATCACGACCTATTCCTATGACGCGGCGAACCGCATCGCATGGCTGCTGAATCCGTTTAGTGAATATGCGACATTCACCTATGATTCGCTCGGACAGCGGATAACCCAGCAAAACGGCAATGGCACCTGGGTGTCATATACCTATGATGATGCGGGCAGGCTGACCGACCAGGTGCATCTGAAGAGCGACAACTCCATCTTTGATTCGTGGAGCAATGAGCATGATTTTGTGGGGAATTTGATCGCCACCACGGAGACGAATGGCGATATAATAACCTACACATACGATTCCGCCTATCAACTCACGCGGGAGCAGCATGTGAGCGCGCATCCCTATGATATAACTTACACCTACGATGCCGCAGGCAACCGGCTGACCAAGGTTGACAGCGGAACAACGACAACCTATGCATATGATGTCGCGAATCAGCTTGAAACCGAGGAAACGACCTCCGGCATTACCACCTTCACCTTTGATGCGAACGGCAACACCTATGTAGAAGACGCCGGCGGCGATTTGACCACTTACACCTGGTCAATTGACAACATGTGCCTGGGGATCGCGCTGCCGAATGCGACTCTCAATACATTTGTTTATGATGCGGATTTGAAGCGGCGACAAGAGGAAGATTCCGCAGGCGTGGCGAAGTTCATCAATGATATGGACAATGTGCTGCTGGAAACAAACAGCGGTGGGACGACGCAGGCGGCTTACACGTTGGAGCCGCAGCAATACGGCAATTTGCTCAGCCAGCGGCGCTCCGGCGCAAGCCATTTCCATCACTTTGATGTCATCGGCTCCACCGACAGCATCACCAATGCCGCAGAAACCAAGGAAGTTCATTACCAGTCCAAAGCCTTCGGCCCAACCGAAATCCTCAGCGGCTCCTTCGCCGCCAACCGCTATCTTTGGAATGCCCGAGTCGGCTATCGCTGGGAACCGGATACCCAGCAGTATGATATTCGCAGACGAAGGATGCGCCCCGGGCAAGGGCGTTTTATAACTCCTGATCCTAGACAGCAGGAAGAAAATTTATATGTGTATGGGCAGAATGCTCCGCTGAGCTTGGTGGATCCAAGTGGCTTATCCGGATGTATTATTCAAAGTGGACCTAGAGCACTGGCTTCCAAAAAACAGACCTGGCCTTTGGCAGTCGCTCCTCACCGCCATGTTTGGCGACAACAAGATTGGAATTTTAGAGCAGCGGTGAATGTAAGGATAGAAGCAGGACTATGCTGCACCGACGAACCGGCGGCACAACGTTATCACTGGTACCAATGGAGCCATTTTATTGAACGCTGTGGGACGATACTGCCCTCTCTTGAAACACCTGGTGATTGGGAACCAGATACCATTCCCTCAAATCGAGTTCCCATATATCCAGATTATCTTGTTCAGAAGCCGTTTCGCGTCAAAACTAAAGATTCTTTATGCCCACACAACTTCTGCCAATTTTATCATACATGGGCTTTTGACGGTCCGGGATATGCAGAAGAGCCTACGACATTATCAGGATTTGATTTAAGTTATGAAGGCGGATGGACATTTAAGGACTTTGTGGCACCGGGGAATTTCTTCCCAGTGGCATTTTTCCTCAAAGCAAAGACAGGCATAGGAATTAGACTCGGTGATGCCAGAAGACAGAGCACACGATGGAATATTCGTATTACTGCAAAACTGAAACCCCAAAAGCTTGCCACTATCACGGGACCTTAATTTCACAACATCAACATGGCCTGGGAGACGGCTAAGGAGAATATTAAATGAGGATAGCGCGCATTTTAACCTACTGCATGACAATGGGGAGTTTTGCCTTGCTCTTGCTCATGCCCAAAACTTCTTTTGCAGGTGATGCTAATAGCGCCACCTCAAAGGGAAAAGTTAGGACATGTCCGATTGTTTGGAGAGAGTTCAAGTCTCTGAATTCTCTTAACCGAGGATTTATAAAGATCCCTAGAGATGGAAGGCAAAGCTTTGGATGGTTTATGTATCGGCTTTTTGTTGATCCGGGTCTTAAACTATGTACGTGGGCCCAAATTCGTCCTGGAGAGTATATACAAATGCCCGATCGGGTGCGAGTCTCAGAAGAGGTCCATAAGCACTATAGTCTAATAGCGCGCGCTTACACAGAGATACCGGAATTCAAACGCGCCATGAATCTGCTTTTTGAAAATGGCAGTCTAGCAAATAGATTTTGGCCGTGGATTTATTTTGATATTGACAAACTGACCGCACTATCGCAGAAAGATAGAGCCCTACTACAGACAGTTTCTCAATTAATGCAAAGCGCCCTTAAAAGAAAGGACTTGGATGCTGATATCAAAGCAGCGATTAGCCTTATTATCGCTCTGACCACGGGGAATGACTTCCAGAAAGATGCGGTCTCTTTGCAACAGCTCGCTCAAATTCCAAATTCCTATCCAAAACAAAAGATCATAACTTTCATTAGCTATTATTATCGCTATGAAGCCTTGCATAGGCGCCATAGATATGCAGAGATGCAAAACATCATTAAAAAGAAAGAAGCGTGGATGGATGATCCTTCATTGGACGGCACCGATGCATATTATGCATTCAAGAGTATATTGCCGCAAATGAAGAAATGAAGGGTATTGGGTGACAGTAGGGATTGAAAAATACCGTAATGTCCATAAACTCACGTAAAACTCATCTTGACCTTTCAGCCTTATGAGGCCGTAATTGGTGCTGGCGTACTGTCCAAAAACTCATCTAAGGTCCCATGCGGCATCGGTTGCCCGTGCTGTCCAATAACTCATCTAAGGTCCTGTGCGGCATTAGTTGCATCTTCTGATGCGAGCGTTCTGTTGTGAATTGTGCCCGGTGCCGCGGGAACGCGGGCGATTGTCCTCCGAGGATCGTGCGTTCAGTTGTGCGGGAGCAACCGCGCGGCCATGATTGATCCTGACGGAGGTATCACAACCTATTCGTATGACGCGGCGAACCGCATCTCTTGGCTGCTGAATCCGTTTAGTGAATATACGACCTTTGCCTATGATTCGCTCGGCCAGCGCATCACCCAGCAGAACGGCAATGGCACCTGGGTGTCATATACTTATGATGATGCGGGCAGGCTGACCGACCAGGTGCATCTGAAGAGCGACAACTCCATCTTTGATTCGTGGAGCAATGAGCATGATTCTGTGGGGAATTTGACCGCCACCACGGAGACGAATGGCGATATAATAACTTACACATACGATTCCGCCTACCAACTCACGCGGGAGCAGCATGTGAGTGCGCATCCCTATGATATAACTTACACCTATGACGCCGCAGGCAACCGGCTAACCAAGGTTGACAGCGGAACAACGACAACTTACACCTGCGATGCCGCAAGCGAACTCCTCACTGCAGAGGACAATACCGGCATTACCACGTTCTCGTATGACTCGAATGGCAACACCTATGTAGAAGATGCCGGCGGCGATCTGACTACTTACACTTGGTCAATTGACAACATGTGTCTTGGCATCGCGCTGCCGAATGCGACTCTCAACACATTTGTTTATGACGCGGATTTGAAGCGGCGACAGGAGGAAGATTCCGCGGGTGTGGCGAAGTTCATCAATGATATGGAGAATGTGCTGATTGAGACGAATAGCGGTGGGACGACGCAGGCGGCTTATACCCTGGAGCCGCAGCAATACGGCAATTTGCTCAGTCAGCGGCGCGCCGGCGCAAGCCATTTCCATCACTTCGATGTCATCGGCTCCACCGACAGCGTTACCAATGCCGCAGAAACCAAGGAAGTGCATTACCAGTCCAAGGCCTTCGGCCCAACCGAAGTCCTCAGCGGCTCCCTCACCGCCAACCGCTACCTTTGGAACGCCAGATCCGGCTACCGCTGGGAACCGGATACCCAGCAGTATGATAAGAAAAGGAAGAGATATAAGCCAACTGAAGGGAGATGGATATCAAGAGTGCATATAGCATGCGTAATATCTGGCTTTCCAATGTCAACATATTTATATTTGAGGAATAATCCACTCGGACAAGATTTGCTCAAGCAAAGAAAGAATTTCGGAAGATCGCATCCCGAATTCGTGAGCCTTTCTCTTGCAGATCTCCAACGGATGGAGACTGGTGGAACCACATGCAAGCGAGAGCATCTCCTTGACAAATTCTTCACTCCAGTGACTGACAATATAGACCATACATGCACGAGGCCGTGCACACAAGTGCATGAGGAAACCCATGCTAAAGATATGAAAGAATGTTGCACACGATACGGAAAATGCTGGTTCAATAGCTCCTTTGGCCACGATGTTTGTGAGACTCAATGGAGGCTTTGGATAACAGAGAACTTGAGATATTTAGAGTGTCGTGCACTGATACCGGATAAAGCTTGTCTGGACAAATTATGGAAAGACAACTGTTGTGATAAACTTCCAACCAAGGGCTGCTGTCCTCATATTAAATCACGCCAAGATGAAGCTGATAGGATGTGGGGACATCATAGATGCGACAATCCACCTAAGACCCTAACTCCATGTCATTTTGATGAGGATGGAGTTCCTGATGGTGAGGAAACCTAATCATATAGGTTTATTCCGGAGGTGATTTACAATGCGTATATCCTTGCATAAGCCTTTAACCGGTGTAGATTTCCTTTTGCCTGGGAACCAGTTATTCACTGGATTCGGACAGATTGGGTTGCCTATAGAGGCATTTGTTGGAATATATTTGGTGTCCGGCGGTCAAATGGTCAAAAGGGTTCATGCGCCCAGAGACCTTATTGAAAAGGTTAGAATTGATGATCCGGCCAAGGCACTCCGCTTTGTCCGGCTTTTCACATCACCCAACACAGAATTCATGATGGGCAGGTCCAGATGGATCGAAGTAGTTCCCGCGAGCGCGTATGATGATCGCCTTTCCTTCAAACTATTCGGGGATGAGTATCTTGGCGGATTGCAGGAATCCCACTCCAACACCGAGGAATCGCCTCGCGAACGTGGGGAACACAGATTTTTTGGGATTGTATATGATGATGAATGGCAAGACAATGCTTTTAACTCACCGGAGGTCGAGAAGATTACCGGGGGATTTATTGTGCGTAGGACTCTCTATCAACCTTTTGAAGGCAATAGACATGGCACACGGATCGCTTATTGGATTGCGGAAACTGTCTGGTCGAACGGGCGGGTCAGGAAGAAGAGGCGGTCACGTATTGATGTCAAGGGAGGCATCATTCTTACGTCACCCAGCTATAGATAGATCCTATATGTCCTAGTCAAACGCACGTTGAACCTTTGCAAACTCACGACTTACCAGCCATTTTGAGGCTAACCAGGCAGCATCAATCCGGGACAATCATCATTCCGCGTTGTGGATTGCTCAAGCAATGATGTGATGCCAGGAGGAAGATTCCGCAGGCGTGGCGAAGTTCATCAATGATATGGAGAATGTATTGCTGGAAACCAATAGCGGCGGGACGACGCAGGCGGCTTATACCTTGGAGCCGCAACGCTTCGGCAACCTGCTCAGTCAGCGGCGCTCCAGCGCAAGCCATTTCCATCACTTCGATGTCATCGGCTCCACCGACAGCGTCACCAATGCCGCAGAAATCAAGGAAGTGCATTACCAGTCCAAAGCCTTCGGCCCAACCGAAGTCCTCAGCGGCTCCCTCACCGCCAACCGCTACCTTTGGAACGCCCGAGTCGGCTATCGCTGGGAACCGGATACCCAGCAGTATGACGTGAGGAGGAGGAAGTATGGGGCTAGTCGAGGAGGTTTTATTTCCGTTGATCCGAGAAGGAGGGGGACGAATTGGTATAAATATGGGATGAATTCGCCACTTTGGTTTATTGATCCAAGCGGATTGGATTGTGAAGTTATTTCAGGTCCAAGAATGGAGTTGCGTCAAAAAAGAGAACATGTCGTGTGGAATCCAAAGAGCAAAACTTATAATGTAAGTGTAAGAGGGAACGTTAGAATTACGGCAAAACTTTGCTGCACGGATAAAGCATCAGCCGAGAAATACGAATGGTATCAATGGGTAAATGGTGTGTTGTGGATAAACAATATAATAGATAAATCAAATACTACAAATCCAACCGAGGACTATTGTCCAGACGATCCTGGCATTACTTATCGCTACACATGTAAGCATAATGTGGGGCGTCCAAAATACATTGATTCGTTGTCAGGCGGACCTGAATGGCTTAAGAAGGAGCATTGCAAAATTCATGGCAAGAAGAGCTGCCAGGTTTTTAGAATCTGGGCCTTTGACACGCCTGGCATAGGTGATCCAAACATATTTTTTGGGCACTTCAATCCTGCTTACGAAAAGGGATTCGATATTTATGCTGATCCAGGATATGATATGCCACCGCAGGAAGTAGTTGCTGTGAATTCTTGGCTAACTTGCATAAGAAGCAATCCTGGGGATGCATATAAGTACTGCACAAGGTGGTGGGGAAGATTATCAATCAATAAGGGCGTGGGCCATTATGTGGCTTCTCCTTCTATTGATTAGTAAATTCATGGGAGTGTGATGAATGATTGCATTAGCAATGAGATTCCCAAGAACAGTGTTTTCCATTCTGCTTATACTGGTAATCTGTGTTACAGACATGAAGATGACAGGAATTGCTGACGAGAAATCATACCCCCGGGTGTTTCCCGGGCAACTCCTTCCAATAGAGAAGGAATTGCAGGCCGTTAACGCTTGGTATCTATCCAATGCGAGAGTCAAACGAAGTAACAGGCAAATGGTTTTTCTATTCGATAGTTTTGGGTGGTTCTTATACGTGACCTTTTGCGACCCGGGTCCAATTGGTGGACGAGATGTGGCGAGTTTGCTTATTGAGCCTGTATCTAAAGAAACTCAAAGCAATTTTCGATTGCTGTCCCAAGATTGCATAAAGTTGCCAGAATTCGGTAAAGCGTGCATGCGACTCTATCAGAATCTGCATTTGTTTCAGCGGAGTGTTCCAATCGGCATTGCCGGTAATCCCCATAATGTGTCTGCTCTGACAAAACATGAGAGAAAGACACTCCTAAGCATCGCAGCCCACATGGAAGCTGTTTCCCGTGATCCAAAGGCATCCGCACTGACAAAATCAGCGGCTTACCTCGCGGCTGCACTGACAGGAGGCCATGATTCCAATGTAGATGGCGTCTCGCTTAGTGCGCTCCGTCAAATACCAATTCTTTACCCAAACCAGAAGCAAATCTCCTTTATCAGCCAATACTACCTATGTTTTGCTTTGATTCGCCGGGGAGAAGATGAGAAAGCCTTTCTCGTCGTGAGAACAGCTATAAAAGGCTTTCAGTATGTGGTTTACATCCATAATCTTGAAGCTTACAAACACCTGAAAAGTATTTCTAAACAATCCATTTTCATGCATGGGAAATGATGCCCCTGCCAACCGTGCCTTGAACCATCGCAAACTCACGACTTACCAGCCATTTTGAGGCTAACCAGGCAGTATCAATCCGGAACAATCATCATTCCGCGTCGTGGATTGCTCAAGCCATAATGCGGCGACGCGTTGAGATGAAACATAAGCGCCGGCGTTGCCAACGAGGATTCGCACCCAAAACTTCGGGCGGCTACTTCCTGCAGGCGACTTCAAGCAGCCCGCCAAAAGGCCGTGATCCTGGTTTCGGAAAAGAAATGTTCCCTGTATTTTCGCTAGGCACACTTTCGTAACTGATCTGTGGGCCTGCCGATTAGCCGACGGCCTAGGTTGATGCGCTGGGCAATCGGAAGAGTTATACCTATGACGCCATTGGCAACCGGCTCAGTTTTCACACTTCTTTAGCGGATGTGTCCGACTTTCTTCACACCCCTGGGCTAGACTACAGGTAATAACTCTTCGATTTCCAGGAGGACATGCCATGCGTTTTACGGGCGCGCGTTGGCGGGGATTGATTTTTCTAGGCGTTGGTATAGTAGTGTTGCTAGTATGCGCCCTGGGCGGAAATCATAAAGCTGCGGCGGCAGGAAAGACGGAAATGCAGGTATTTGCGGCTTCCGTCATGACCGAATCCTTTGGGGAGATAAAACGGCACTTTGAGAAGACGCATCCGGAGGTTGATGTGAAATTATCCTTTGCCGCGACTTCTGTGCTGCGTTTCCAGGTGGAACAGGGAGCGACCCCGGAGGTTTTTGAAAGCGCGGATGCAAAGAATATGGAGGCGCTGGTCAAGAAAGGCTTTATTGCTACAAAGCCTCTTCCCATCGCGCATAATCGCATCGCCGTGATTATACCGGCGGCAAATCCCGGAAAAATTTGCAGCTTGGCGGATCTCACCCGGCCGAACCTTGCGCTGGTCGGATGTGCCGCGGACGTGCCAGTGGGGGCCTATACGTTGGAGGTATTGGGCAAGCTGGATAAGTCCGGCAAATTCGGCAAAGATTTCGGCAAGCGGGTGAAGGCTAATTTCCACTCGCTTGAGCCCAATGTTAAGGGCATAGTTGCCAAAGTGATGTTGGGAGACGCGGACGCCGGTTTTTGCTATGCATCGGATCTGAATGTCAATGTGGCCAAGAAAGTCAGGATTATCCCTATTCCGGAAAAATACAATGTGCTGGCTTCTCATTATATTGGCATTGTAAAGGGCTGCCCTAATGCAAAGCTCGGCGGCCAGTTTATCAATACGGTCTTGTCGCCGACCGGCCAAGCTATCCTTCAGCGCAATGGCTTGATACCGGTCAAGCCGGTTAGGAAAGTCGTCGGAGCCAAGTAAAAAATGAGCCGCTCCGGGCGGGAGTTGAATTGAGATGATTACAAGACGGCGAACACTAATTCTGGTTATGCTGCTGTGCGCGCCATTTCTGATTTTTCTGCTTGGCACGGTCGGCGGCCTGTTTCGGAATGTGGAAATAGCCCTGTTCTGTGGCTCGGTCTCCTGCCCCAAGGTAATCAGCGCGCTGCACCTTAGCTTTTACACCACCATCATCAGCACTTTTTGGGCGGTGCTGCTGGGCACGCCTATAGCTTATCTGCTTGCGCATGGGCGATTCCGGGGAAAAGAAATACTGGATACAATGGTGGACTTTCCTCTCGTGCTTCCCCCGTCTGCGGCGGGAATAGCGCTGTTGCTCACTTTCGGGAGTAATGGAATTGGTCCATACATTCATTTTCGCCCAATTGGAACCGCGGCAGCGGTAATACTGGCGCAGTTGTTTGTCGCCTCTCCTTTCTACATAAAGCAGGCCCGCAGCGGTTTTGAATCCGTTAGCACTAACTTGAAACTTGCCTCCACGACTCTCGGCGCCTCAGCCTGGAGAACCTTCTTTAAGGTTACAGTTCCGATTTCCAAGCGTTCGCTCATTGCCGGCACCACCATGACCTGGGCAAGGGCCCTGGGCGAGTTTGGCGCCACTATTACATTTGCCGGAGCGTTCGAAGGAAAAACAGAGACTATGCCAATTGCTATATATACTGCCTTGACCAGCGACCCTCCGGCTGCTTCCTTTGCGCTTGCCGCGGCGCTGGTAGTCATCTCTTTCGTCGTCCTGGTTAGCGCCAAACTGCTGCTGGGGCGCAGCGCAGTGACCTCGTAAACCAGGGGCGCGGAACTGCTGGAACCTCAAAATCTTATAACACGAAGACACGAAGACTCAAAGACACGAAGAACGGCAAGTTTTTGCCGCTGATCTGCACGGATTTTGATGTAGATTTTAGCCTGTAAGCGTATTTTCACTAAGATAATGATTTATTTCCTTTTGATTCTGCTGCATTTACCACCTCTTTGGCAGAAAAGGCTTAACTACTGGGTTTGTTGACTGTAAAAAATTAAAAAGTGTCAGGTTTTGTCGGATTTTGCATAGTCCTTTCAGTAAGATATTTTGGGTTGAGCATTTTGTGTTTATTAGAAAAAAATGAAAAAGTGTGAGATTTTGTGAGGTTGTGTAAGGTTGCGTTAAAGGACCTCCAGGGATTATGGATTAGATTTGGCATATTTTGATTTTGCAGATTAAAATGATACATTTGTTTGACTTCTCCTCCATTATATGCCAATATAAAGAAAAGTCAAGAGCTGGAGGGAAAGAACACAGTAAACCGCCTTCGCCATCCTACTTCGTTAAAGATATGTCGGACAAGATGCTACCGCGGGCAAGCCGTATAATGCAAAGTCCCTAAGCCCGCTATTGGCGTGCCAAAATAGCGGCATCAAAGATGTCTAACTAGGCGCGAAGAAGGTCAGGAAATCATGCGCTCTATATGGAGTGCGGTGGTCATCGGCTTCGGCGCGGAAGCGCTGAAGTCGTGCCACCGCTTTCAAGTGTAGAAATTTATTCTTGCATGCGTGTAGGGAGAACACTATGCCAGATTGGCCTCACAGTCCACTGCATCGTCTGGGAGGAGCCGGGGCCTATATGGTTACCGGCGCGACATACCTAAAGAAGCCGTTATTGCGGGGAGAATATCGGCTGACCTTTGTCAGGGATTTGTTATTTCGATTGGCTGATAAATTGGGATGGCAGCTCCAGGCCTGGGCGGTGCTGCCGAATCATTATCATTTTGTGGCGATCTCCGAGGAATCGGAAAATTTATCTACTTTGATTAACAGGCTTCATGCGCGGACTTCAGATGTAATAAACGAGCTTGATGAAACGCCTGGGAGGCAATCGCTTTATCAGTTTTGGGACTCGCATATTACCTATGAGCGATCCTATTTGGCGCGCTTGCATTATGTGCATGAAAATCCGGTTCATCACGGTTTAGTTAAAGACGCGCGGCAATATCCGTGGTGTTCGGCGGCGTGGTTTGAACGAACCGCGGATGCCGCTTTTTATAAGACGGTTAAGAGCTTCCCGATTGATAAGGTTAAGGTTATGGATTTTGACTGTGACCTAACAGACTGAATCAACAGAAAAAGCGGCGGCAAAACCTTCCTCACTGCGTTCAGAAGATTTATGACCGCCGCACTCCATATGGGCTATTCATTTATTATTATATTTCTTCAAAATCAGAATAATTATGGTGATAATGATCTGAAAAAGAAGGATGAAGGAATGGGATTGGCGAATAGTTGTTTTAATGAATTCCCTAGATTGACGCAGGCGAAATTATTGAGTTTAATATAGAACACATGAGGAAAGCATTTGCTAGCGAGGTCACCCGGATATGAAATGGCCATTTAAGATGCCTAAGAAGTGGACTGAACATGCGCTCGTTTACTTTACATTTGGACTTTTGATCTGCGCTGCGTTACAGACTGCCGTTCTCTGGCAATCTACCCAGATTCTGGACGGGCAACGGAAGGAAATGGAGCGGCAACGTGAGGAAATGGCCGGGCAAAGAAAGGAAATGTCCGAGGCAGGCAAGCAGACGGATAGGATAATCGCGGAGGATAGAAGACTCGCCGCGGCCAATGAAAGATTTGCTAAGGCGACGGAGCATAGTGTCACCCAGACCAAGTCCGGCATAGAAAGAAGCCTGGATTTAGGCAGGAAGTCGCTCGAACAAAGTAAGCGATCATTGGATAGGACCATTGAGATGTCGTGGAATGATCAGCGCGCATGGGTTGGCGTGACCCAGATCAACTCGTTTACTGGCACCAAGCAGGAGATCAAAGAAGGATCCACAGTTGGCGTGGACATATGGTGGTCCAACTCTGGGAAAAGCCCGGCTCGTGGTCTTCGCGTTCTAACTGTGCTTAATCTCCGACCATCCAATGTCGCATTCGCGCCGCCCACTGGAATATTGCTCGGGCAACTGAGTAACGGCATTCTGTCTCCAAACTCCGTCTTGCACTCCCGAGTGCAAGAATCTCACCCCCTCACCAAAGATCAAGCGGAGGGAATATTGTCGCGCAGTCTCGTGTATTATGTATTTTCGAACGCGTCCTACGATGACCAGTTTGGCCAGCACCACCAGACCTCCTTGGCCGCTTATTACGACCCAGCCAGCTCGACTTGGAGTCTCCTTGACAAGTATAATGCTGCAAATTAACCGGCAAAGAACAGCAATAGCCTGTATACTCGCGGCGCTTGACTGCAACCAATCGTTGGCCACAGGTTTACACAGAACAACGCGGATAAACATTAGGGACAGCTACTAAACTGAAGTAGCAGTCCCTAACTGAAATGGCAGGAGCAAGCTCCTGCCCAACGGATTATTGGGGATTTTGAATTCTACGGCCGGGGATGGGCATGGGCAGGATGCCCATGCTACAATTCAACCGATGTGATCCGTGAAGGAACTGACAGGGCAGGAGTAAGCCTCCTTCGCTGAAGCTTCGTGGCTCAGGACTCCCACCCAACGAACAAATGCTGACATGGCAGGAGTAAACTCCTGCCCAACGACATAGGGAGAGATTCTTCGCGGCATCTGCCACAATTATGTGGCAGATGCGCTCAGAATGACCGTTTCATTAGGATGACCGTTTTCTAATAATGTGCAGACTATTGTAAGTTAGCGTCTTTTAGCTTATTCCTGATTGAGTTGTTGTAGGGCTGTTGTTCCCACGCCAGTCGTCAGGATTTTGGCGGGCGACGGCGCACCGCCCTCAACACCAATCGCTCCTGCGGAGCGCGGCCGCCGAGACGGTGGCGCTACGCGTGGAAGCCCTTCTGAGGCGGGCGTGCCCCGCACTAGAGGTGATTTGCAGCTGAAGTTAGAAATATTCGCTGTTTTGGAGGGGAAGGTGCTTGTTTCCGATTTAATTCGCGTGAATCCGACTCCCCAGGTTATTTCGCTGGGGGCGATTGGGCGGCTTAAGAGGGAGTTGAGGGAGGGGGTTCTGGCCTCGCCGGAGGATGATGCCGAGTTGAATGGGCTGCTGGGGCAGTATTTCATCTCGGAGAGTAATAACCGGCAGGCGATTGAGGCGATTTTTCGCAGTCTGAATGAGCAGACCGGGGCGTCTTTTTTGGTCTGCGGGCCTTATGGTGCGGGAAAATCGCACCTGCTTGCCATTATCAGCCTGCTGACGGAATTCCCCTCTTGCCGACAAATCTTTCTCAAGACCCATCCGGAATTCTCCCGCTTTGTTCCGCCTGAGGGGCGCAAACCGCTGGTGGTTCAGGTAGCGCTGGATGACTACTCCGGCCCCGACCACAGTCTTGAAGAGATTATCTTCAATCATATTGAGGCCGAGCTTGCCGCGCCGTGGCATAGGGCCTGGGCGCCGTTGGCGGAGGCTTCCTATTTTTTCGATTTATTCGCCGGCAAGGTATTGCCCGGCAGGGAAGTTGCGTGGCAAGGATTTCTCAAGGAACACAATCAGCTGCGCGCCTGGGAACAACTAAAGAGCGAGTCCCCAAAACAGGCAGGAGAGTTGGCGCACGGTTTTTTGGAGCAGATTGGACTCCCGCTGGCTTATCGTCGCTCCCGCGCGGAGACGATTTCCTCGCTCTTTGAACATCTGGCAAGCTGCGGCTATGAAGGCGTGGCGCTGCTGATTGACGAGCTCTCCACATTTCTTGCTTCCAAAGATAAGCAGGCGCTGAACCGCGACGGCTCTTTCCTGCAATTCATGGGGCAACAGAGCGGGACGCTGCCTTTGTGGATAGTGGCCACAGCGCAGCGCAGCCTGGAGGAGGTGGGCGATATTGATTCCCACACCTTGCGCCAGATTCGGGACCGCTTTCGGGGACGTTTCACGCTTTCTATTGCGGAGATTCGGCGCGTTATTGCTAATAAACTGATCGAGCAGTGTGATGAAAAGCATTACTTTGCGCAGATTTCCGAGATCTATCGCAAATATCTCGAAGGCGCGGGGCAGCTTTCCTTTTCCTCGGAAGAGCTGAGGCTCTGCTATCCCGTCAATCCGCCGGCGCTGGACGGTCTGGAATCTATTGCCGGCAACTTTCTTTCTTCCACGCGCAGTCTGATCGGCATGGTGCAAAGAGGGCTGCTGTCCGGCGACAAGGCGCTGTGCGATGAGGAAGCCGACCGGCTGCTGACGCTCGACTGCGTGTTTGATTTGGAAGGCAGCGAACTGCTGGGCCTGCCGGAGGCCTTTGAGTATCGTAAGGCCTGGGAATTTTTGTCGCGCAATATGGCTGCGATCTTTGAGCCGGCCGATTTGGCGAAGGCCGAGATTGTTATCAAGCACCTCCTGCTGGTATCTATGGCGGGATTTCGCTGGCCGGTTAAACGCTATGCGGAAGCGCTTATTGGAAGCAAGGAGCGCGGGCTGTGGGGGAATGTGCGGGAAGTGGAGCGGCTGTTGAAGCGACTTTGGCGGAAAGGCGCTTATGTTGAAGTGAACCTTTCCGCGGAAGTGGGCGGGAGCGAATATTTTCTGGAGGTCAGCACCGACCTATCCGAGCTGGTCAGGCGGCGCATTAACGAAGCTTTGGCGGCGCTTTCAGATACTGATGAAAGGGTGTGCGAGTGGGCCTTGCAGGCTTGTAATGCGGAAGATTTTCCATTGGCGAGTTTTACCGCGCCGCGCGCCCTGGGCCTTGAATGGATGGGGGTCAGGCGCTATATAAATGTTGAGCGCCGAAAACCCTCCGCCCTGAAGACGGGGGAACTTGCGCAAGCGGCGGCGGCCTTGGAATCCCCATTTTGCAGAGAAGACGGCTGGCTCTTTATCTGCCAGCCTTGCCGGAATGGCGAAGAAGAAAAAGCGGCCTGGCAGGAGCAAGCGAAGGAAGTAAAGGGCCGGTTTGGACAAACCTTGCTGGTTTGGCTGCATAAACCATTTACCGAGCAGGAATGGGAAATTATCTGCGAGCACGCAGCCCTCAATCTGCTGCTGGCCGATGCGACGCTTGCTTCGAGCCGCAAGGGCCGGGAGGTGCGGGCGCGCTTGAAGGCGCGGCTGGCAGGCCTCAAAGACGAGTGCCAATTTATCATCAAGCGCGCCTATCTTGCAGGCGAAATTATAAGTGCAAAGGATGAGACCTTTCTAACTCCGCTGGCCTATAGGGCGGAAAAATGGGACGAGCTTCTCGCTAGTTTCTTTTCCAAGCCGCTGAACAATCTGTTTCCTCATTTTCCTGCCATTGCGCCTCGCCAGCGGCTGGTTGGAAAGCTCCACACCAATCAGATAATTGACCGCTTTATCCGCCCGGGCCAGGCTGCGCTGGCGCCGGGGAGCGCGCTTGAAGAACATCTCAGCAACTATTTTGAGCCACTGGGATTTCTATGCAAAGAGCGGGATCGGTTGGCGCTTGCGATTCCGGGCGGCGAACTTGTGGAGCAAGTGCTGGCTTTGCTCCCTGAACCGACGCAGGAGCCGCAGCCGGATTCCGTAATATCCTATCGGGAACTGGAGGGGCGGCTGCGCAAGAGCGCATTTGGCCTTGTTCCTGAACAAACCGAGCTGATTTTGGCGGCGCTGGCGAGGCTGGGCTATGTGCAGGGGCTGGATGGATTCCTCTCGTCCATTCACCTGAATCAGGCTGCGGCGCCGCTCGCCGACAATTTCTCATTTCTAATGAAAAGTTCGCCCCTTGCAGAACGCGAACAAACCTGGCTGGCCGCCATAGGCAAGCGGCTGTTCAATTATGACGCCATCTCGTCTAATCCGGCGGCACAGGAGGCCTTGTGGGACAAGCTGCGAAACTGGGGGACTCAGGCAATCGCCGATCTGCCGGATCTCAACAGGCAGCTCGAAACTCTAATCGGCTCGCTCAAGCAGGAGCCCATTCTTTGGAATGAAAGTCTGATCCTGCTCAGACAAATGCCTGGTTTGCTTGAAAGGGATTTATCCAACCAGCCTGCTGCGACGGGAATCGGGCTTTTCATGCAACATGCAGAGAGCGTGACGGGCGATGCAGAGGCCGCGCTGGATGCGATGGAGAGATTCACCCGATTGCGGGCGTTTTTGCAGCAGTGTGCGGGCAGACTGGGGCAAGCATACGGCTATTTGTCGGATACCAGAATGATACTGCCAAAGGACAGCGCGCTGGCCAAGCAGCGCGCGGCGCTTTTGGCTAAGTTTGCTGAGGGAGAAGAGATAATGCCGGAGGCGGACCTGCTGCTCTCCAACTGGGAGAGCCTGCATCATGCCTATCAGAATCGCTACCTCGCCTGGCACACCCACCAACATGCGCTTACTCGCTTTCGTCCATTGCTCGAGATAAAAGAGAGCGCGCCTTTTTGCCTGGCGGAAAAAATTTCACGCGCATGTGCTATTATTGACGGGGATTTTGCGCGCCTTGCCGCGGAATTAAGGCAGGCGCTCTCGCGGCGCTGCTCCGGCGCTTCCTTGCCGGCCGCGCTGCAAGCTCTGCCGGTGTGCCCGGAATGTAATCTGCTACTCAATGATAATGTTGCCTTGCCTGATGCGGGGAATCTGCGAGCAAGGCTGGAAAAGGGCATTGCAGAGATGAAGGCGGACCTGCTGGCGCCGGCGCGCATCAGCCTGTTGAGCAGACGTTTGGAGGGGGAAGCGCCGGGGGAATTACGGAGGCGTCTGGAACGGCTGACGGCATCATCCCCGCCGCTGAAAGATGTTGAATTCGCCGATCTTTTCAGCGCCGATGTCGCGGCATGGATCGGGAAACAATTGAATTTGCAGGTATCGGCAAAGAGGAAGGCCGCGGCCTTATCCGAACTGTTGAGCAGCCGGGAACTGACTAAAGCGCAGGCGCTGGCGATTTTTCTGCGCTGGCTGGATGAGCATAATAATTTGAGCGAAGGAGATCTGATAGCAATTGAGTAACGACCAGGCGAAAAGACAAGACCGACGCGAACCGGCGCGCCCGAAGCGGCGAAGCGCGGGGCTTCCCGCGCCCATGAGCGAGGCTCAGGAACTCAAACGCAGAGAGCGCATCTATCTAATAATATTTTGCATGGCGGCAGTATTAATTCCGGGCTATTTGAATCTGCTGACGCCAAATATCACCGCCAGTGATGCGCTGTATCATATGCGGCACGCGTCGCTCTATGCGAGCATAAGCCCTTTTATGAGCGAATTCCCCTGGCTGACCGGTTCCGTTATCGGCGAATATGCCTCCGACATCTGGTATGGCTTTCATATTCTGCTGATTCCTTTCACCTATTTTCATGAAGCGCTGACGCAGCTTAAGTCGGCCGGCATCTTTATTTTGACGGTGATGCTGGTGCTCTTCTACTTTGCCATGCGCAAATGCCGTATCGTTTTTCCTCATTTTTGGCCTTTCGTTTTATTATTCATGATCGTGTGGAGACTGGCGCAGACCAGGCCCAATGCGCTATCTCTCGGCATTATCGCGGTACTGTTTTCCTATTTGCTGACCGGCAGTATCTGGGGAGTCTTCTTCTCCAGTCTGGCGCTGACTTTCTTCCATCTTGCTTTCTTCTGGCTGGCCATGGTTGTCGCGCTGGCGGTTTTCATGGTTAAGCTCTTCACGGAAAAAGTGGTGGAATGGCGCAAGCTGATAGCCCTGTTTGGCGGCCTCATCGGAGGTTTGCTGCTCAGGCCCAATCCCATCGGCGGGGCCAAGCTGGTATATGTCCAGGTAATCGAATTGATGTTGGTGAAACAGAAAGTCATGCTCACTTTTGGCCGAGAATTGAGCAAGCTTCCTTTGAAAGAGCTATATGACACATATGCCCCTTCCGTGCTGCTATGGCTTGGCGTTATGGCACTGTTTTTAGTGGTCATCTATCGAAGCAAAGACAGACTGCAGCCGGAGGCGCGCACGCTTTTGTGGAGCAGTTTTGGATTGTCTCTGCTCTTCTTCGGCATGACGGTTTTTATGTCGGCGCGCGCCCTTGATCAATGGGCGCCATTTGCAGTTATCTTCATGGCGGGTTGCTTTACCCATATCATTAATCCCCAAATTGCCAAGCCGAAGGAACTTCTGCGCTGGAATATACGGATGAATGCCGGCATTGGCGGAGCCATACTATTAGTGGCGATGGTGGTGGTCTCTATGAGTTCCTATATGCACAAAATGGATGAAGGCGTGCGGCCTTATGCCTTCAGGGACGCCGCGGAGTGGCTAAAAAATAATGCAAAACCCAAAGAGATTGTTTTCCATACAAGCTGGGGCGACTTTTCCAAGCTATTCTATTGGAATCCGCAAAATTATTATATCGGCGGCATGGACCCTATCTTTGAATATGCCTATAGCACGGACCTTTATTGGAAGGCGACGCATCTTCTTCTAAGCGAAGGCTCTTCCTATACATGGGGAACGCAATATCAGAAAGATTCCGTGCCGGAGGACACCTTTACGGTTTTGCGCCGCGATTTTAAGGCTTCCTATCTATGGGTGAATTTGCAGAAGGAGCCGCTGCTTTATCAGTATGCCAGTAAGGATCCACGTTTTATTCCGTGTTACGATGATGGGGAGATAGCGATCTTTAAGCTTTCCAACTCCACCGCGAAGTAGGAGCATCTTGATGTATCTTGTCGGCAGAAAAAAGGCTTCGGCATGAATGAAGAGAAGGCGCACGGACTGCACTTGCAGGGGATGGAGGAAACGGAAGACTCCCTTTCCGGCCGTGTCGAGCGCATCGTGCATACCAATAGTGAAGACGGCTGGACGGTGGCCCGCTTTAAGGCGCAGGGCTATGCCGGACAGGTTACCATCGTCGGGCATTTGGCGGAGCCGGCGGTCAACCAGTCGCTGCTGTTGTTCGGCAAATGGACGCGGCATCCCAAATATGGCGATCAGTTTCGCTTCGAGCGCTACCAATTGCACCGCCCCACCAATCCCGAAGCGCTGGAGCGCTACCTTTCCTCCGGCATCTTGAAAGGCGTGGGGCCGGCAACGGCGAAGCGCATGGTCAAGGAATTCGGCAGCGAGATCCTGCATATTCTGGATAATGAGCCGGACAAGCTGTCAAAAATCAGCGGCATTTCCGCCGCCAAACTGGAAAAGATCAAGCAAAACTGGCAAGAGCAGAAAGGCGTCCAAAATGTCATGCTGTTTCTGCAAGGACATGGCATTCCGGCGGCCTACGCGCTCAGAATCTATCGCCATTATGGGGATCGCGCGATTGAAGTGGTAGAGAAAAATCCCTATCAACTGGCGGCCGATGTGAGCGGCATCGGATTCAGGATTGCCGACCGAATCGCGCGCAAGATGGGGTTCGCCCTCAATTCGCCGTTCCGCATCGAAGCCGGATTAGTTTTCGCTTTGCAAGAGGCCAGCGGCCAAAACGGACATGTCTTTCTCCCTCGCAGGCAGCTCATCTCCGCCGCCCAGGCCGTGCTTAGCGACAGAAATGAAGACTATGCGTTCGAAGATGATATCCAGACTACCTCAGCCAATACTGAGATAGAAGAGGCCCTTGAGCGGCTGTTGGAAACCGGCAAATTGATCGGCGAATCATTGCAGGAAGGCGCTGAAGCCGGCATCTATCTGCCGGAGATGTATGATGCGGAGCGGGGGGTGGCGGCCCATCTGCGCAGGTTGATCGAATCTCCCGCGGAGACCAAGGTCTCAGTGGAAACCGTAAAGGAATGGCGCGCCTCCAGCCGCCAGGTGCGGGGCATCACATTGTCGGAAGAGCAGGCCGAGGCCGTGGTGGCCGCGCTCACCCACAAGGTTATGATCATCACCGGCGGCCCGGGCGTGGGCAAGACTACGGCGACGAAGGCGGTGGTGGATTTGTTCGAGGATGCGGGCTGCAAGATCGAGCTGGCCTGTCCGACGGGCCGCGCGGCCAAAAGACTATCCGAGCTGACGGGCCGGCCGGCGCGCACTATTCATCGGCTGCTGGAACTTGACCCGATGACCTGGCAATTCCGCCGCAACCGCAAGAATCCGCTGGAAGCCGATGTGATTGTGGTGGATGAATCCTCCATGTTGGATTTGAACCTGGCGCATTGCCTGTTGGACGCCATCCCGGATGCCGCACGGCTGATTCTTGTGGGCGATGCGGACCAGCTTCCCTCTGTCGGCCCCGGCATCGTATTGAGAGACCTCTTGGGCTGCCATAATATTGCGCGGGTAAAGATGATGGAGATCTTCCGGCAGGCGAAAGAGAGCCTGATTGTAACCAATGCCCACCGCGTGAATGAAGGCCAATTGCCGGTAGCGGTGCGGCCCGGCGAACGTCCCGGAGCAAATTGTCTTTTCATTTCCCACAACGAACCGGAGAGGATTACGGAGAGCGTAGTGAGTTTGGTGGGAACCGAGCTGGCCAAGCAGGGATTTTCGCCCGGAGATATTCAAGTGATAACGCCCATGCACAAGGGCGATTTGGGAACCGTGAAATTCAATCAGCTACTGCAAAATGCGCTCAATCCGGCCACCGGCTCGCGCGGCGAAATTCGGCGGGGCGAAAAGATCCTGCGCGAGGGCGACCGCGTGATGCAGATAAAGAATAACTATTCCAAGCAAGTGTTCAACGGCGATGTCGGAACTATCGTATCCATTGATGAAGCAACGCAAGAGGTCGCCGTTCAGTTTGTTGACCAGTCCGCGCGCTACGAGGCGGATGAGTTGGACGAATTGGAATTGGCCTATGCCATGAGCGTGCATAAATCGCAGGGCAGCGAATATCCGGCGGTCATTATTATCGTCCATCCCAGCCATTATGTGATGCTGCAGCGCAATTTGTTATATACCGCGCTCACCCGCGCCCAGCGCCTGGCGATCCTCATCGGCAACAACCGCGCCGTCTGGCGGGCGGTGCACAACAACCTCCCCGTGAAACGCCACAGCCGGTTGAAATGGAGGGTGGAGAATGGGTAGAAAGCGTTCAGCGTTCAGCGTTGAACGTTGAACGTTGAGCGGGACGCGAGCCATTCCTTAGTAGCAACCACGCAAATATATACCCATGTGCGGCCGAAGGCGCTGGGTGATAAGATACGGGCGCGCGGCCAACAAGCGGCAGACCGGCAGGCAGAGGAAGAAGTCACCGGGCTAGTTAAGAAGCTACTGGCACTACCGGCAGAGACACGGGAGGAATTAGCGAAGGCGCTGGCGGAAGTATAGTCATGCGCGAGCTTGGCCTGGTAAAGCTTGACTACACGGCATTGGCCGGGGCAGCAAGTGCAGGCATGAAGAGGCAAGGAAGATATGGATAGATACACTAAATTCATCTTGACAGTTATCGCTATTGCTTTGTTAGGGATATTAACGACAGGACTGTATTGCCTCATAAAGCATAAGGCCATCCCATTGGATGTGTCGGCTAATGTCGAACTCTCCGGCAATCGGCTTTATCCTGTTCGTATCAATAACAATTCGTGGTAGCCACTATTTGTATTTTATTTCATTCGCGCTGGAGGCCGGTAGGGGGTCTTTTGGAATCGGGGCGAGACTAAATATTGGCTAAAAGGATTTCCCCCCTATGGGCCGCAAAAAATGGGCGCGGCAACAGAGCGAAGGCGAATCCCACTGCCAGCCTGATTTCTATGCTTGCCAGATGGCTTCTAATGCACTGAAAACGGTCGGTTGGCGCTGGGTGGTGGTAAGGTATTCCTCCGGCATATTAAACGCTGTGGAGGCGCTCTGCGCTGCATAGCAAAAGTATTGTGGCAGGCGTGTTACTGGGCCGAAGACAACAGAGCGCAAGCGGCGGGGAAAGCAAGAAGCCTTCGCTCTTTATGCTTGTGGTGCCGTTACGAGCGCCGTCTTGGTGATAGCGTATAGCCTTTTAAGCCCGCGCCCGGTGTCAATAGCTATTTTGGCTTAGTGTAGGAACGTTGTATTCTTTCGCTTGATACTCCATCCACAGCAACCTCTCTCCAATACATTGTCAATTCATCTCCCAGCATTCTGCCCATCCAAATCCACACTCTACCTGTCTCCGAATCTAATAAAAAAGCCTGTGTCAATTTTGTCCCACCACCCCCTTCAAGCACCAGGTTAGGTTCAGTTATAATCTGAAACCTCCCCACACCACCAGCAACCGGTGCTGGATTCACTGTCTGTGCTATGCTATGCCATGCAGTTAGCGCCAATGACAGAACCACAACAATAGCCAACCCAAAGAAAATCCCTACTCGTTGCCTTCGTTCCATTGTCTTGCCTCCATTCGTTTATTCGTCTAGTGCAACATTCGCCCAAGCGCGCCTCCATCCTTCTCGTTACCGCCGCGCAAGCCTGTCCATCGGGCTATGTATCCTTTGCATTTGTCGCACGTCCACTATTATTATACTAACATAGTGTCCTGTCATTTGGTTATTCTGTGATCTCTTTTGAACTTATATTCCAGAAATGCTTCTGAGCAAATGCCCTGCCAGAGCCGGTCTTGAGATAATCTTCAAAATTTCTCGCCGCACAGGCATCCTGGAATCCAACGAAAGCAACGAGTTCCCAAGGTATAAACTTGGCGGTATGAGATGATTTGCCTTCATTATGATCTAGTAACCGGCGTTTAATATCGGATGTTTGGCCGATATAAGTTTGATTATTGAAAGCTCTGCTGCGGAGAAAATATACATATCTCATTGAATTGACCGCCTTCGCCGACTGTCTTCGCTGGCGCTTTGACACAATGTCGGCTTCTGCGCTCATTCGCCTTCTTTCTGCGGCTGGCGAATAGAATTCGCCGAAGCCTTGGCGAAGGCGAATGGGCCGTATTGGAATCGAACCAATGACGCCCAGATTAAAAGTCTGGCGCTCTGCCCCTGAGCTAACGGCCCCGAAGTCAAATGATACCTAATACAGTTTATATTCGTCAACCAAAATTAGGCAAGGTAACAGTTCACAAATAATGAGAATTTTCATTAAATCGAATTATAAGGAACTCAATCAGTAGGAAAGATTAGGCCAATTTGGACTGCGGCAGCTCGCTGCCGCTTTAAGACCTGGAAGCTTGCTTCCAGGAAGTTGCCGGAGCAAGCTCCGGCGGCCCAAAGCGGGAGCAAGCTCCCGCACTCCAAAATAGTCCCTGTCGTATTTCTAATCAATCCTCACATAAAGCGTGAACTGTTACTGCGCAAGATGATAACTCTCTCATATGATTGTTGTGGTTTTAACTGATGAACATTACCCTCGTAGAAAAATATAATCCTGCCTGGCCCTCCTGGTTCAAGCAGATTAGTTGCATCATTGCGGAAAAACTCCAGGCTATCCCGCATACCATCGAGCAGATTGGCAGCACGGCTATTCCGGGGATGACAGCCAAACCCATCATTGATTTGGACATTGTTATCGAGCCGGGGAGCTTCGAGTTGGTAAAGGATCGGCTCGAAGAGCTTGGCTATTTCTATGAAGGCGACTTGGGTGTTATCGGCCGTGAGGCCTTCGACCATAGAAGGGATACTGAACTCAGCAAATTGCCTGCTCATCACTTATATGTATGCCGGCAAGGAGCATACGAATTGCAAAAGCACCTTGTCTTCCGGGATTTCATGAGGATCCATCCTGAATGGATTCAGCGATTGAGCGCTTTGAAAACCTCATTGTGCCGGCAGCACAATAACGACAGACAATCCTATATATATGGAAAAGCGCAGATGGTTCAAGAGATTACGGAACTGGCGTTTCAAGAATTTGATGGGAATGCAATAATCCGTGGCTAAATACTAAGGCATTCGCTCTACCATCATTCACGGAGAAATTTTGAGCGCTTTTGCGGCCGCAATCAACGGCTTATCGAGCGTCCACAAGCGGCAGCCTGAAAGCAGGGCCGAGGCCAGCAGATGGGCGTCTATCCAGCCCAGGCCCCGCCCATGCAATCGTTCTTTCTCGATAAGCAGTAAAACTTCGTGGTGATCCGCCTGGCGGGCTTCCGGCAGAGCCTTGAGATGGTGAAGTATTTCAACTCTATTTTGCAGAGCGCCGCAGGCCAGTTCTCCAACAATGAATGGGTGCGTCAAAACTTCATTCGCATGGAGCAATGACTGTAGTTCGGGGCTGCCTTTGCGAAGATGTTCTATCCACACAGAGGTATCGGCCAGAATCATGCGATTTTCCCGGGACGTCTTCTGCGAATAAGCGCAAGCTTGCGATCACTTCCGCCAAGATCCGCCAATCTTCTTGCGCTTTCCCTTGCAATAAGCGCTTCGAGCCCAAGACGCACGATGGAAGTCTTCTCGGTGATTCCCGTCAGCTTCGCAGCTTCACGCAAAAGTGTTTCGTCTATGTTTAGTGTAGTTCTCATACATATTAATATGCATTATTTATGCATAATTGTCAAGCGCTCATTCTGTCATGCCGCGAATTATTATTGGAATCGCAAAAAAAATTGGCGTTTTTCGGCAACAAACTGCTTGAAAGCTGTGCAATGTGGGTAAATAGGATTTGGCAGTGGAAATTAGTATGCGATCAAGACAATTGAATAGTGGTGCTCCGCTGCTAAGTTGTTGGCAAATAGGCCCGTGAAAAAGGTTACGCAAATGGAGAACGCGGGCCTATTTGCATGACTTACTGGACGGTGGCGGTAACTGCAACTATGGGGGCGCTTTTTTCGCGGGGTTTCCCATAGACCTTGATATCGCCAAAATGTTTTGGCTGAGATATGCGCACTTGTCCCTGACGGATCAGCTCCAGGAGCGCCAGGAAAGTGATGATGACTTCCAGCTTGGTGACATTTTCCGGGAAGAGCGAGAAGAAGGACAGCCCATCAGGCGCATGCTGCAGCCGCGAGGACAGTTCGGCGATCTTCATGGCCACGGTGAAGCGCGGCTTGAGCACCTCCCCCACAACCGCATCTTTCGCGCGGGAAAGCACCTGCTGGAAAGCCACCCAAAGGTGGACTACGGAAATTTCATCGGGCAGCACAATCGCACCGTTACCATTCCCATTGTCGTCGCCGTTAATAGTCGGGCGGGTAATAACAAAGCGATTTTCTTCCGCCATTTTATCCAACGTTCCGGCCGCGTCTTTATAGCGGCGATATTCCAGCAGCCGGGAGATGAGTTCCGCGCGGGGATCGGAATCCTCCTCATCATTTTCCATGATCGCCGGTTTGGGCAACAGGGAGCGGGATTTTATCTCCATCAAGGCGGCCGCCATTACCAGGAAATCTCCCGCCAGATCCATATCGAGATTTTCCGGCAGCGTGAGATACTCCAGATATTGCTCCGTGATGGTGGCGATGGGGATATCGTAGATATCCATCTCTTCTCTGCGGATAAGAAAAAGCAGAAGATCCAGGGGGCCTTCAAAGGTGTGAAGCTTTACCGGATGGCCGAAAAAGAGCCGGCCTTCCGGCCCTTGCTGCTGGGTCGGATTCAATACTAAAGTCATTGCTTTATTTAGTGCTGCGTATCTTTCTGTGAATTAGCTCAGGCAGATTTTGCTAGATCTGCCTGAATTTTTGTGCCTAGTGTATAGAGTATTGCCATATTTAGGCAAAAATGTCCAGAGGTTAATAGCCTAACCAATGCCATTTGGAGAAAAATTTCACATTTGTGAAAAACTATCGCTTGAAAAATGTTGTTTACAACCAGATAGAAATGGGATATAATTCGTTATATGGCGATATGGCGAGGTAAGGAAATATGCTCAGACAATACGAATTCGTGTTGAAGGCCGCGGCCGATCCAAACCGGGCGCGCATTTTAAAGATGCTGCAAGAGGGTGAATTATGCGTGTGTCAGATTGTGGCCGCTCTTGGGCTGTCTCAATCTACTGTCTCAAAACATCTTTCCCTGCTCCGCGAGGCCGGGCTGGTGGATGAGCGCAAGGAGGGGCGTTGGGTCTATTTCCGGTTGGCGGAAGCCGCGGTAAGTGACTATGCTCAGCCTTTGCTCTCATTGATTAAAGGGTGGCTTAATCAAGACCAGGCGATTACTTCCGATAGCGCGCGTGTGAAGCGAATTCGCCAGATGCCCGTCGAGCAGCTCTGCTGCCCGAACTCTCGCGCAGTCGTTGACCAATTACTTGCGGCAACTACACAAGGGTGCAAATCGTGAACAACATACAACCTCGTCTATCATTTCTCGACCGCTATCTGACGCTATGGATCTTTTTGGGCATGGCCTTCGGCGTGTTGCTCGGATATACGGTCCCGGGTGTGGTTGGGGTAATCACCCATCTTCAGGTGGGCACGACCTCCATCCCTATTGCTATCGGCCTGATTCTGATGATGTATCCACCCCTGGCGAAGGTACGCTATGAGGAGTTGGGGAAAGTATTTAAAAATCGGCGCGTGCTGCTGCTGGCGCTGGTCATGAACTGGATAGTGGGGCCGATTGTGATGTTTTTGCTGGCAATTCTGCTGCTTCGCGACCTGCCCTATTACATGGTCGGGGTAATCCTGGTCGGTCTGGCGCGCTGTATCGCCATGGTTTTGGTCTGGAATGACCTGGCAAAAGGAGATACCGACTATGTTGCCGGTCTGGTAGCTTTCAATGCATTGTTCCAGGTGCTCACCTATTCGTTTTATGCCTATATTTTCATCACGGTGCTGCCGCCGCTGCTTGGCGTGAGCGGCGCGGTGGTGAAAGTCTCGATGGCGGAGATCGCCGGCAGTGTCTTCATTTATTTGGGAATCCCCTTCCTGGCAGGGATCATCACGCGCTTTAGCTTGCTTAAAATGAAAGGCAAGGCCTGGTATGAGAACCGGTTCATCCCGCGTATCAGCCCGATTACCCTGGTGGCTTTGCTCTTCACGATCATTATTATGTTCTCGTTGAAGGGAAGTTTCATCGTCCAGCTGCCGCTCGATGTGGCGCGCATTGCTGCTCCGCTGCTGATATATTTCGTAATTATGTGGCTGGCGACGTTTTACCTGGGCAAGCGTATCGGGGCCAATTATCCGCAAACTGCAACCCTTGCCTTCACCGCCTCCAGCAACGATTTCGAACTCGCCATCGCGGTCGCGGTGGCTGTCTTTGGCATTAGTTCAAGTGTAGCTTTCGCGACCGTTATTGGCCCTCTGGTAGAGGTGCCGGTGTTGATTAGTTTGGTAAATCTTTCTCTCTATTTTAGAAAGAGATACTTCGCACCCCAGGTCGCGGTTGTGGAAGGAGCGCTGCCATGAAAGAAAATCCTGAGATAATTGAATGTCCCTGCTATCACGTCTGTGCCACGCTGGGCATTGAGACCGGTCAGTGGTGTCGCTATCATAAGGGCGACGTTCCGCCGCCAGGGATGTTTCGCTTCAATCCTAAAGAGCATTGGTGTCCCTCCGGTGTGCAGGCCAATGTATTGATGCTGGGCTATATGCTGGCCGGCGGCGAGGATTCATCCGAGCAATTGCAGCCGGCCCTGGAGCGAGTGCGAAAATGGGCGCAGGAGCTTCGCGAACAGCCTTTGGGCTATAAGCCTGTAGGATAATTATTATATATTTTCGTTGGGAAGGTAGTCATGTCAAAGCAGAAAGAATGGGTCAAAAAACAATATGGCGCGATCGCAAAACAGACCGGCAAGGGCTGCTGCGGGCCGGCACCCTGCGATTGCGATCAGGCTTCCAAGACGGCCGTTACCCTCGGCTATAGTCAAGCGGATATTACGGCGGCGCCGGAAGGAGCGAATCTGGGGCTTGGGTGCGGCAATCCGCTGGCTTTGGCGAGCATTGTGCCCGGCGAGACGGTGCTGGACCTTGGCGCCGGTGCGGGCTTCGATGCTTTCCTCGCCGCGGCGCATGTGGGTCCGACAGGACGCGTGATCGGCGTAGATATCACTCCCGAAATGGTTGAAAAAGCGCAGGCAAATGCCGCACGGGAAGGCTATGCAAATGTTGAATTTCGCCTGGGCGACATTGAAAATATGCCGGTTGAGAACAATTCAATTGATCTTATAATTAGCAATTGCGTGCTCAATCTTGTGCCTGACAAAGACAAGGCTTTTCGGGAGATGGCGCGCGTGCTAAAGCCCGGCGGCCGCATGGCCATCTCTGATATTGTGCTGGATAAGCCTCTGCCGGAACGGCTCAAGAACGATGCCAATGCCTATTGCGCTTGTGTATCAGGCGCAGCAAATCGCGGCGAGTATCTGAGCAAATTGGCGGCTGCCGGACTCATAGATATTCAAGTGGTTGCCGAAACCGATGCCGCGAAACTGCTCGCCGGCGATTGTTGCGATGCCGGCGCGAAGCTTTTGGCCGGGGTGGTAACCAGCATTCAAGTGGTCGGGCGCAAGCCGGCATCAGCAAACTAAGTTATGGAGGATGGTTGTGAAGTGTTCATCTCAAATCAGTGCGGGGATCTGTGGTTTCACTACCACCATTGCGGCGGATTCGCCGGATGATATGATGGTAACGCTCGATATTCAGACCGATTGCGAGAAGGTCGCGGCGCTTGCCGGGAAGCTCGCGGGCAAAGAGATTGACGGCTATGCCGAGATTGGCGCGGGCGCAAATGGCGTGGTATTGACCGCGGCGCGTGAGACCCTACTGGGCTGCTGCGCGGCCTGCGTTGTGCCCTGCGGCATCTTCAAATCCGTGCAGGTTGCGGCGCGGGTGGCATTGCCGAAGGATATCTCGATCAGCCTGAAAACTTGACGCGGCAACTTCCAAGGGCTGAGAGATGAAATCGAAAGATGACCGCGCGCCGGTCGGCAAGGTAAGGCGCGAAATCGAAAACCAATTGAGTCAGAGAAGGAGTTCCAAAGATGAACGATGAGAGGTCCGATCAAGTGTCAACCCCGAGTCAAGCTGAAGGAACAGTGCAATGTGGGCCGGGCTGCAATTGTGAAACCACTAGAACTGGACTTGACAGGAATGTCAAGTTGGCCATCTGCCTGGTTGTGATTGCGATAGCGATGCTGGTCTTGGCGCGCGGTTTTGCACGCAAAGCCGAGACTGGAAGCGCGCAAGCGAAAACAGGATTTGCGGAAACGCTGCCGGCAGCTACTCCCAAAATTTCTCCGGCTACGACTGAGGCAACGACCGAAGCCGATCAGGCAAAAACAGCATTTACTGCAACGCTGCCGGTAACTACTACCCAGACGCCTCCAGCTACGACTGAGAAGGCAAAGGCAACGACTGAAACCGCGCAAGCGAACTCGGCAGCTGCTGCAACAATACCAGCAGCTACCCCCAAGACGCCTCTTGCTGCGGCTGAGAAGGCAAGGGTAATGACTGATGACGCTCAAGCGAAAACAGCAGCTACTCCCAAAACTCCTCTTGCTGCGGCTGAGAAGGCAAAGACAACGCAAACCAATCAGGCAAAGTCTGGCCTCTGGGGCGGATCGCTGACAGGTTTGGCTGACCTTAATAAAGTGGCAGCACAGACACAAGCGGTCTTCATATATCTGCCCAAGAAGGGGCAGGGGCTTATTGAGTCGGTGAAGCAGGAGATCGAAAAGGCGGCCGGCAAGGTGCAATCCGGAGGGAAAAAGATGGGCTGCTATACACTCGACACCAATTCGGACGACTATGCGAAAGTCACCAGCCAGATCCCATCGCCCTGTGTCCTGGCGATGGTCAAGGGAGGCGGCGGAAGCGCGATATCCGGGGAGATCACGGAGGCGAAGCTCCTGCAAGCCATCGTGACGGCCTCGCGGCCTGCCAGCTCCGGTTGCGGTCCCTCGGGCTGTGCGCCTTCGACGCCGGGCTGCAACTGAGAGAAGGAATGGACATAATGGACTGGATTGTATCCGCTTCTGAATGGGCCAAGAACATGCTCCAACAGTCGGGAACAAGCCCGGTGGCGTTGCCGCTGGCATTTGTGCTGGGCCTGGCCAGTGCGGTGGCGAGCGCCTGTTGCACGTTACCCGTACTTGGCGCTATCGTCGGCTATGCCGGTATGCGAGAGTCTTCCGACCGGCGCTCGCACTTGCTCGGTGCAGCTTTCTTCATGCTTGGCACAACCATCTCCTTGCTCATTCTCGGGAGTGTCGCCGGGCTGATCGGGCAAGTCGCGCAAAGTGTTCTGGGACAGTATTGGAAGATTTTTGCGGGCATCATCGCCATCGTCGTAGGCCTGGGCGCGCTGAATCTGCTGCCCTTCAAGATCCCGGGAATAGCACAGGGAGCGATCAGTTCTCCAAGAAGAGGACTATTGGGGGCGGCGATTGTAGGGCTTATCTTGGGCGGAGCGGTCAGCGTCTGTTCATTGGGATGTAATCCGGGCATCTTCATCATTCTTGGGGTGGCCGTCTTGCAGGGCTATACTTTGTGGATGTTTGGCGTCCTGATCGCGTATGCTATCGGTTTCAGCCTGCCGCTGTCCGCCCTAATGCTGGGGGCATCCTTTGGCAAATCGGTCCTCCGGTTCAAGCAGGCCGATACGGTAATTCGCATGGTTGCCGGCGTTGTTTTAATCGGAGTCGGCTTCTATTTCTTCGATACATTCTAAGCGGGAGACGCTGCCGTTTAAAACTAAGAGATGTAGGTTACACATGCTGCTTTCTTCGATTTTCACGAAAGCAAAGACCATCAACCGAGCGATGGGCTGCATGAATTTGCCTCGGTCTTGCGTCAATAGGACAGTATGAATACCATTAGCCGCAGGTGATGGAAGGTAAAATGATTGGTAATAGCCCGGAGATAGAAGAAAAGCGCGGTATAGCCAAATCCGCTCGCAGTTCGTATCGCATAATAATTGCCGGCATTATTGCCTTTGCGCTGGTCTATCAGTTCTTGAAATCCAATGGGTTATTGCAGCAGGGAGTTGACTGGCTCACCTACCAGGCCTTTCACTTGATAAAGGGAACGCATCTCGCGGCGGCCGTCAATTTCTTTATCTATGACACCATCAAGATATTCCTGTTGCTAGTGACCGTGATTTATTGCGTTACTTTAATTCGCCAATCTTTCAGCCCGCAGCGGGTGCGGCGCGCGCTGGGAGGCAAGAAAGAAGGCATCGGCAATATCATGGCGGCCGGACTGGGAGTGGTTACGCCCTTCTGTTCCTGTTCCGCCTGCCCGCTCTTCATCGGCTTTGTGGAATCCGGCATCCCGCTGGGGGTTACCTTCTCTTTTCTCATCGCATCTCCGCTGATCAATGAAATCGCCTTGGTAATGCTGTTTGGAATGTTCGGAAAGGTCGTTGCCGGCTTATATATGGTTTCCGGAATGATCGTGGCTATTGTCGCGGGTTTGATTATCGGCCGGCTGCACTTGGAAAACCAGGTGGAACGTTTCGGATTTGCAAATTTCGATGAGGAGGAAGTGCGCCTTTCTTTCCGGCAGCGCAGCCGCGAGGCCTGGGATCATACCAGGAAGCTTGTGCGCAAGGTGGGGCCGTGGGTTGTGGTCGGCATTGGAGTGGGCGCAATCATTCATGGTTATGTGCCGGTGGAACTGGTGGCAAAATGGGCGGGCAAAGATAATCCCTGGGCGGTGCCCATAGCCGTGCTCATTGCGCTGCCGCTCTATTCCAACGCCGCCGGCATGATTCCCATTGCCCAGGCGCTCTTTGACAAAGGCCTGCCGATAGGCACGGTGCTGGCTTTCTTCATGGCGGTGGTGGGATTGAGCGTGCCGGAATTCATTATTCTCAAACAGGTGATTAAGCCCAAGCTGCTGGCCATCTTTGCCGGCATATTGGCGGTAAGTTTCATCTTGCTGGGATATCTATTTAATGCAATACTTTAGTATGGGTCCGCCTTAGGCGGACTGCCCAAGAGGCTGGGCGACCACGCGGGGTCGCCCCTACAAAAAACCAATACAATATTCTATACCTATCAGTTCATATGCGACAAAATTATAGTGAGGAAGAGAAAAAATGGAAGTCAAAGTGCTGGGAAAAGGCTGTCAGAGGTGTCATGATTTGGCTGCTCAAGCCGAAGCGGCGCTCAAGGAATTGGGCATTGAGGCCGTGGTGGAGCATGTTACCGATCTGAAGGAGATAATGAAATACGGCGTCTTATCCACCCCCGCGCTGGTTTTGAACGGCAAGGTCAAATGCGCGGGCCGCGTGCCAAGTCCGGAGGAGATAAAGACCTGGCTCAGCAGCTAAGTATATGCGAATCCATTCCCGTCGTTGAAAAATAAGAAAAATCGGAGTTAGCATGAGAAAACCAAACCGAGCCGTCTATCTTGTGATTATCGCGATAGTGGCCGTGCTTGCCGCAAAGCAATACGTCAGTCAGCGACCGGCCAAGGAAATAGGCGCGCCTCCACAGAAAACGCCGGTAAAAGAGATGGACAAGTATGGGGAGGGGCTTTTGCCCGGCTCCAAACTTAACGAGTGCCTGAAAAGCAATCTCCCCACTTTGGCGGAATTTGGCCTAGGCACCTGTAAAGTCTGCATAAAAATGCAGCCGATTTTGCAGCAGACCGCAAAAGACTATGCCGGCAAAGCAAATATCGTATCTGTTGACCTCGATGAATATGCCGATTTAGCGAAGACCTATCGCATCTCATTGATGCCGACGCAAATCTTCTTCGACGCAAAGGGCAAAATCGCCAATAAGCATGTCGGCTATCTGAGCGCGGAAGATATCGAGATAGAGCTCGCCGACGCGGGGGCGAAAAAGTGACCGAGTTTCTGGCCGGCACGCTTCCCAAAATAATTGCCGAGAGCCCCCTGCTCGCCTATGGGCTGGTGCTGCTGGGCGGAATCATTACCAGCATCGGTCCCTGCAATCTCTCGATGGTGCCGGCGATCATCGGATATGTGGCAGGCCAGCAGGATTACACGCGCGCGAAAGGCTTTTGGCTTTCCGTTTTTTTCACTCTGGGCAGCGCGGTAACTTTCGTGTTGCTGGGCATTATTGCCGCCCTGGTGGGTGTCGTAGCCGGCCGGGAAAGCAGGCTATTGCATTGGTTCGCAGCGCTGATCTGCTTTTTGATTGGACTGGTCATGCTTGGCGCGCTAAAGATAAATTTCGATTTTCTGGCGCGCCTGCAGCCCAAGCGGGTGGCAATCACAGGCCCTATCGGCGCTTTTTTTCTCGGCCTGGTGCTGGGGATCGCCGGTTCGCAATGCGCCACTCCGCTTTTGGTGGCGCTGCTTGGCCTGGTGGCTGTAAAGGGGAAATTGGTTTACGGCGCTTCCCTCTTGTTCGCTTATGCACTTGGGCGCGGCGTTCCCATCGTGCTGGCCGGCACTTTTACAGGTGTCTTGAAGGCCCTGCCGGCGCTTGAACCCTGGACGCAGAGATCCCGCAAACTTGCCGGGATGATCCTTATTGCCGTCGGGCTTTATCTGCTTTGGATTGCCTGAAATAATATGCCGCGCGGCAAGCGCGACCTGCGCTTGCATAGAAACAGCCAACAAGGTTAGAATGAAGCAATCTGCGAAGCAAAGGGAGAAACCGGTTATGGAGCAAACGTCCCCGCTCGTGGCGATTATCTTGGCCGCGGGGAAGAGCACCCGCATGCAGATGAAACCCAAGTCGGCGCTGCCCCTGGCAGGCAAGCCGGTCGCGCAGTGGGCGCTCAGCGCAGTTAAAGAAACTCAGCCGCAAGAAATATTTGTAATTGTGGGGCATGAAGCCGAGATGGTCAAAAACGCCTTCGGCCCCGAATGTAAATTTGTGCTTCAAGAACCTCAATTGGGCACAGGGCATGCGTTGATGGTTTGTCAGAGGCTATTGGAAGACTTTGTTGGCGACCTGCTCGTGGTTTTCGGCGATCATCCCCTTATCTCCGGCCAGGACTTGCAGAACCTGGTGGCCTATCACAGGCAGAACAAGCCTGCTGCCACCATGCTGACCTGGCTGCGAAAAGGCGAATCCTCATTCGGACGCATCCTGCGCGACGAGAATAGCAAGGTGCTGGGAATTATCGAAGTTCCCGACGCTTCGCCGCAACAGCTTGCAATCCGAGAGGTCAATCTCAGCATGTATTGCTTCCCCTGCCCGGCCATCTTTGATGTGCTCCACCACATTCGCGCGGACAATAAAAAGAAGGAATATTATCTAACTGATGTTGTTGGATTGCTGGTGCAAGAGGGCAAGCGCGTCGAAGCTTTTACCGCGCAGCATCCCGGCACGGCCTTTGGCATCAATACGCCGGAGGAATTTGCCCGCGCGGAAGCCTTTCTGCTGAAAAATGTGCCGTTAGAACAGGTATAATAGGAAAAGGGAATGTTTAAAAGGGGCAGCGCCATTTCATTATCAGGGAAAATGGATGCTAATTCGTGGCACGGGCATCTTGCCCGTGCGAAGCAGGCTGCATGGGCTGGAAGCCCATGCCACGCTTTGCCATGTATAATTATAGGGACGCGGATAATGAAATGACCCTGTTAGAAGGGATGTTAAGGCTCGGCAATTACATATCGCCGAATATAATATTTTATCGGCTTTTGATTTTGTCCTTCTCTGCAAATTGAGTTTTAAATGGAATAAATCATGCCAACAACCGACCAAAAACCTCAAATAGCGTCTGCGGGGGAGCCTTCCAAAGCTGCGCGATTGACCGGCAATCTGCTCTATCTCGCGGCGGCGGTTTGTGCAGGCGGCCTCTTTTATCTGGGATGGCTGCTGATAGTCGGCAGATTTTCTCCTCCCGCCTATCCCACTGGGGCCGAACGCGCGGCCCTCCAGCATCTTCTGGATAATGCCGGGCTGGCCTTTGTCATCGGCCTGTGGGCGATGCTCTTCCTGATCATTATCCGCTGGCCCGCGGCGGAGATCTTTGGATGGGTGGTGCTGGCAGTCGGAACATTGCTGTATCTCGGAATTGCTGCAATCTTGCTGAAGCTTGCCCCCAATATTGATCTAAACGGAATCGAGTCCCCCGGGCGTGCCTTATTCCTCTTGCTGCGCACCCATAGCTCCGGCATGATCTGCCTGGGCGCGCTGCGGATAATTATCGGGGAAATTATGCACTTTGCCGGCGGCGAGTCGGCCGGCGCAACCGTAAAAACCCGCAAAGGAGAAGCCCACACCCTTAGCCGCCAGTGCTGGGAACTCGCTTTTTGCCGCAGCGCGCTGAAAGAGCACTGTCCCAGGTTCCGCTCGCATATCGCCTGCTGGAGGGCCAAGAGCGGCTGCTATTGTGATGGCGAGATCGCCAGCGCATTAATCCTGGAAAAAGAACGCGCAAGAGCGCACGGTGCGCCAGATCCCGCGGCGCAGGCCTCTCAACGTCCCCAGGAGACGCGCGCGCTTCATGCCAAGGCCTCCATGCAACGCGATAGGCCGCCCTGTGTCTCATGTGTAATTTACCGGGAGCACCAACGCTATAAATATAAAATCGCCGCCTGGGTGATCTTCCCCTTGTCGGCCTTCATTACCTGGCTGATATCGGATGCGGTCAGGACGGCCTGGCTCCAGATGGATAAATTGCTTAGCTCACAGCTGGCCCATGTTGATATTCTGGGAACGCCCGCAGGTCCCGGACTTATTGACCTCACCGGCACCCTGGATTTGTCCTGGACCATTGTCGTCTTTGTGTGTTTTCTCATCATCAGCATCGCCATGAATACCGCCGAATGGCTGCTCTTTAAGGTGGGCGTGTGAATTTTGCCACCGCAAAGACGCAAAGGGCGCTGAGGCAAGAATTTTTTAGACAATGTCGAGTTGGAGGGTAGTGATGGATAGCGACAAATGCGAAGACAAATTGGAGATTGCCGCGGAAGAAGCCGACGAGAACTTCCAGGCAAGCCTGCGAAAGTCAATGCGCGAGTATGAGTTGGGGAAAACAATTGATCTTGAAGACCTCAAACGAATTCATAAAGAGGAAACGGGCAGTGCCTAGGTAACGAACTGTAAAGCGCGTTAATTCAAATGGGTAGCTCTAGGATATAGGATACTTGATTCGGATTATAACATTCCAATTATTCTTAATGCCCCGCTTCACTAGCCTTTCGGCAAGCAAGTCAAATCTAAGCTTAATTGTCGGCTCATCTCCTTCTAATATATACTCGAAATCACTGAAAGGAAATATTGATGTCATATCGCTGACCTTTTTCCCTTTTAATACTTTCTGATATTCCACTTTTACTGCAATGGAATTAGGATCTAAAGGTTTGTTACGCAAAAGATAAAGAAATTTGCCCTTGACAGATTTAATTTGCTTTAATGTTTTCGTATCATTTATTGTTTCCCACTCTATCTCTTTCAGTGGACGCTTGAGACGCAAAGGTAACATTGTATGTTCCTTCGCATAGTAAATTTCAATTGGATGTATTTCTGCTATCCCCTTTACGAATACGTTATCCTTTTCAAATTGTCCCTTTAATTCATCAGATAAGATATCCAAACCAAAACCACCATCAAATACTATTCCGCTAGGTCGCGCCAAATCCATGAGGCGAGCGGAAAGATTGAGACATCTTCCCGAGTAATCTAGTATTTTGTCACCGGATACAAGGCAGCATACACTTCCCCTTGAGATGCCAATACCTACCCTATCCGGAACGTCAAAATTTATCATTTCGTCACCGGCGCATATGGACGAAAATTCAGATACTAAATTCAGACAACTCTGAAATATCTCATTTGTAACTTTCCTTAGAGTTCCTTCAGTATATGTATAAATAATTAAAAGTCCGTCACCCATCGGCTTAAAATATCGTGCTTTTGGGAAATACTTAGAAATTAGTTTTAGGTAGAATCTTTTGATGAATTCTGCCACACCGGTTGAATCTTCTCTTCCTGCAAATGATGAAAAATCTCTTATGTCCACAGTTACAGCAATGGCAAATTCCGACTTTCCAGTGGCCTTTTTTAGCAGTTTCTTTAATTCTCTGTGCATAATCTCACCTCCTATTTGCCATCATATAATTTTATGGCATGAATTCATTTATTAAATCACACCTTCGGCGGCTTCAACTCCGGCCGCAGTGAAGCCAGGAAGTCTGCGAAAGGCTGGGCACCTTTGTCGCCTTCGGAGCGGTGGCGGACGGCGACGGCGTTATTCTCCATTTCCCGGTCGCCCACGATGAGCATATAGGGAATCTTTTCGTTCTGCGCCTGGCGGATTTTGTTACCCATGGTTTCACGCCGGTCGTCCAGTTCCGCGCGCACATCATTGGCGAGCAGTTCGGCGAGGAGCTTTTTGCCATATTCCTGATGCCGGTCGGCAATAGGGATGATGCGCACTTGGACGGGCGCCAGCCACATCGGAAAGGCGCCGGCATAATGCTCGACCAATCCCGCGAAAAAGCGTTCCAGCGAACCGAGCAGCGCGCGGTGCACCATGAAGGGCTGCAGCCGCTCGCCATTCGGGCCGACATACTCCATGCCGAAACGCGTCGGAATGTTGAAATCGAACTGGACGGTCGGGCCTTGCCACTCCCGGCCGATAGCATCGCGCAGCTTAATATCAATCTTCGGGCCATAAAAGACCGCCTCGCCCTCATCCCGCTGATACGGCAGATTGCGCTCCTTCAACACAGACTCGAGGGTGGCCTCCGCCTGCTGCCACTGCTCGTCAGTGCCCATATATTCTTTCTCCGTGCCGCGCACGCTCAGGCGAATGCTGATATCCTCGTAGCCAAAGGTATGAATCATAAATAACACGAAATCCACCACTTTGCCGACTTCGTCCTGCAATTGCTCAGGGGTGCAGATAATATGCGCGTCGTCCTGAGTGAAGCCGCGCACGCGCAGCATGCCGGACAGGGTGCCGGAGCGCTCATAACGATAGACCGTGCCGAGTTCGCAGTAGCGCATCGGCAAATCGCGGTAGGAGCGCAGCGCCGATTTATAGATGAAGATATGGAAAGGGCAATTCATGGGCTTGATGTAATAAGGGTCGCCTTCGATCTCCATCGGCGCATACATGCTGTCCTTGTAGAAGCCAAGATGCCCGCTGGTCTGCCAAAGATTCGCCCGCCCGATATGCGGGGTAAAGACGAGCTGATAGCCATGGCGGCGATGCTCTTTGCGCCAGAAATTTTCGATTATCTCGCGCACCAGCGCACCCTTGGGATGCCACAAAACCAGCCCCGGCCCGATAAGGTCATGGGTGCTGAAGAGATCCAGCTCTCGTCCCAGCTTGCGATGATCTCGCTTTTGCGCTTCCTCCAGCCGCTTCAGATAATCCTCCAATTCCGCCTGAGTCGGAAAAGCCGTGCCGTAGATGCGCTGGAGCATGGGATTATGCTCATCACCGCGCCAATAGGCGCCGGAGGCGCTGAGCAGCTTGAAAGCGCCGAGGCATTTGGTTGACGGCAGATGCGGCCCACGGCAGAGATCGGCAAATTCTCCCTGGTGATAAACCGCGACGGTTTCATCAGCAATATCTTTGAGCAATTCCAGTTTGTAGGTTTCGCCGCGCCCCTCGAAAAGCTTGGCGGCCTCCTGCTTGGAAAGCTCTTCCCGTCGAATCGGCAAATCCTCCGCGATGATCTTCTTCATCTCGCTCTCAATCTTTTCCAAATCCTCCGGCGTAAAGGGCCGATGATCGAAATCATAATAAAAGCCATCTTCAATAGCCGGACCAATAGCGAGCTTCGCCTTTGGAAAAAGCCTTTTCACCGCCTGGGCCATGATATGTGAGGCGGAATGGCGATAAGTCTCTTTACCCAGGTCATCCTCGAAGGTGAGGATTTCGAGTTTATCGGTCTTCGGCAAAGGCGCAGACAGATCGCACGGCTGTCCCTCCACCCGAGCGGCCAGCGCCCGCGGCAAATGCCCGGCGTGATGCTTGGCAAGAAATGCGAGGATTGATTCCGCATCGCGCTGATTTGATGAAATATGGATGAAGATGCTCATAAAGGAATCCTTTTGAAGTTTAGCGCTCTTTGAAAAACCTGAAGTTTCTTAAATAGAAACCTGATCGCCCCCCTTTGGAAAGTAGAGAGTAGACGTTCGGTGAGGATTAGTGCATATTGAAGGATTAGCTAATATCTAAAGGCTTTGGAGTTACATCTACTCTCTAATTTCTAATCTCACCTCACTCACTCTGCATAGCTCCGCTTTGCGGAGCGACGCAGAGTGGGCGGTAGTAGAATTGAACTACTGACCTCCACGGTGTCAACGTGGCGTTCTCCCGCTGAACTAACCGCCCACAATAGATGGATTATAGCAGAGGAGGGAAAATCAGAAAAGCCCCTTGCTGCGATTTGTGTTATTGAGGAGGATTTTGAAGTCATGGGTAAGCCGTTATAACGCGCGCTTTTCCGGCCAGGTCTTTGACAATTTCCAGATTGCCAAAATTATTCAATGCCAGGATGCGCTTCACTTCCTCCGCCTGTTCCGAGCTGATTTCCAGTGCGATAAAGCCGCCTGGTTTTAGATAATCCCGCGCCTGCGGAATTAGTTGACGGATATAAACCAATCCATCGGGGCCGCCGTCAAGGGCCGGGCGGGGCTCCCAGTCGCGGACTTCGGGCTGCAATGTCGGAATGATGTTGGTTGGGATATAGGGGAGATTGGCAGCGATAAATGTTAGTTGAGAGTTCAGAGTTGAGAGTTCAGAGTTTCCTGGCAAGGCGGAGGAATATTTTTTTAGTGGACCTAGAAGGTCTCCCTGAAGAAGCGTTATTTGATTCTGCAAGTTGTGATGCAGGATATTGCATTGTGCGACGGCGAGCGCGGCTTCGGAGGATTCGGTAGCGATCATGTGCAGGCTTGGCAAATTATGTGCAAGCGCAATGGCAATCGCGCCGGACCCAGTGCCAACGTC
>Ga0315288_10000491_pt1 | contig 49640 bp, 46 predicted proteins | sample YL17G11_20_MG_FD_203454 | JGI IMG/M metagenome (GOLD analysis project Ga0315288, IMG submission 203454) | Sediment microbial communities from Yellowstone Lake, YNP, Wyoming, USA - YL17G11_20 | ecosystem: Environmental > Aquatic > Freshwater > Lake > Sediment | place: USA: Wyoming | collected... | reverse complement strand
GAACCGCAATCAGGTCCCGTTCTTCCTTTGACAAGTGCTTGTAGCTTGTTCCCATAACGCTTTGACCTCCTGGCTGCTATTATAGCCAATATAGCCAAAGCGTTGCACTTGCTTATTGAACTCATGATTCTTTTTCAATGAATATTTTGAGATCGTCTTCAAGAGTTTTAAATCTTTTATGCAAGCGCTTTAAATCGTTCTCAAATTCCGGGAGCCTGGATATTTCATCGAATGTCTTCACTATACTCTCTTACTGAATAAGACGGTGTTCTATAGAATACAGCTTCATATTCAATTGCTTTATTTTCACTTGTAGTTAACCAAGGCACATCATTATGAGAATATTCGCTTATCTGATTCGCATTCATATCCGAAAGCCTATACAGAACTTCATCAACGATCGTAATTTCGGCCGCATTCAACTTAGACAAATTGGATTTTCGCAATGGTAAGTATTTTGTCTGTGGATATTCAAAATACTTGCTATTAACCTTATCAATTTCTTTATCTTTTATCATCTTTTCAACTATCTTCTTGAATTCTAAGGGGGTAGGACCGTAGCGATTCTTGACATATGTTGCTCCAATGAGCTGTTCTTCATATTTTTCATAATAGTCAAAATCAATAAAATAAAGTAGTTTGTAAATTACGGTTTCGCCAATATTCGGTTTTGAACCTACCTTATTGAGAATATAGAGAAAAACTTCTTTGAATTTATCCAAATTCTTCTGAGGTACATTGATTCTAATTTGTCGTTCATCCGACTTATGCTGATAATGTGCTCGGTCTTCTCGTATAATCACTACCGGCTCTTTTTCGGGATTAAGCAATCCATCAACAGAGATATTAAAAATTTCTGCCGATTTCTGCAATTCCTCAGTGCAGATTTTTCTTTCGTTATTTTCAATCTGCGAAATTGCGGGCCTGGAAATACCCAGCAATTTAGCAAGTCTTTCTTGGCTTAAACCGGCAGATTTCCGTAATTTCTTTATTCTTTCGCCAACACTCGGCATTTTATCTCCTTTTAACTATTATATTCATGTTAGATAATTTGTCAATATGATGTTTTATTTTCGAACAATATTTTACAGCTTTCCTACTGACGCAAGAAGATTCACACCATTAGATTAAGAAGTCGTAAATCGCTGAATTTGACCGATATGACAGGTTATTTTTATACATTTTTTTTATAATTCCAAACCCGTTACTTCGGTATCTTCTTCGCGGTTTCGATTATCGCCGGCGCGGGGACGATAACCGGGATAATGTTCATATTGCCCATGCCCCCGAACATTTCATTGGTCATCCCCGATTCGGACTGGGCGACGCGCAGTAAGATTATCCCCAAAACCTTGCCGTCAAACGAGAAGGCGGGCGCGGCCAGACCGCTCATCATGCCGTTCATATCCGGTATGTAAAGGGTGCGCGGTTTGATGATGATGCCCTGGATGCGGCTGACCGGCACGTAGATCTCCCGTCCGGCCGTTTCGCCCATCCGGGAAAGGATAAGAAAAGGAGTCAGGATGTCGGGTTTGACGTTTTGCTGGAGATCGAGAAAAACCGCCGGTTTGCTCAACCGGTCCTGAGGTTTAATGAACGCCAGGTCCAGGTCCGGATCCCGGAGGACGACCTGGGCCGGTATTTCGGCGCCGTCGGGCAGAATCATCTTCAGGTCTTTTATTTTGGTCGTCAAACCGGGTGTGCCGCTGCCGCTCATCCGCATGGTGTTGGGATCAATCGCGGAAAGAGACATAACCGCCAGACCGCTGGGGTCGATGACCGTGGCCAGCGCTTCGCTTTTGCTCTCGTAATCGTTGACTTCGATCACCATTTTGACCTGGATGACGGTTTCGCGCCACTGGTCGATGATCGCCCGCCCGGCCGTGGCGATTTCGTCCGCAAACGCGGCGGTGCAAAACGACAGGAACCATCCGGACAATAATAGGATTCTCCGCATCATTCGACTCCTTGCAAGTTACCCTTGCTTTTTCCATTTTTCATTTTCTTCAACATCGTATGCATCCAGGCGCGTAGCGCCGTAGCTCCAGCCATGAGCGTACATTCAGCGCAGCGTGAATTCGGCCGCAGGCTAATCTTTTACTTCTTCCAGTCCGTTTCCAACTCCAGAAATGCCGTATGAATCCCGCGCAGGACTTTAAAGATCGCGCTCTCCGGTTTTTTCCGGCCGATCTCCTTCATAATTTTCTCAAACCCGTCGACGTCGGATACCGGTTGGTCGTCAACGATCAATATGATATCGCCCCACGCGAGATGAGCCAGGGAAGCCCATCCGCCCATGCTTACATCCTCGACCAGAACCCCGTTTTGATTATCCGGGAGGTCCTGCTGGACCCGGTCGAGGAAAGCGATATTCCGGATTTCAAAATCGAAGTCTTCGTTCCGGTATTTCTTCATTTCCTGGGGCGGTTTCGGAGAGGCGCTCAGCTCCACGTTCAGTTTCTGTTCCTGCTTATTCCGGAATAAAGTCAATTCCACCCGTTTGCCGATTTCATACCTCTGGAGCATGACCGATAAAATCTCGTTATCCGAGATCTGATAAGCGTCGACCGGATCGCCGTTCACGGCGGTGATGATATCGCCGACCTGGAGGCCGGCCTTTTCTCCAGCCATATTTTTATAAACCTGGATGATCCGAACGCCTTTTTGCTTTGCCAGGCCGAGTTCCTGAGCCAGATCCCGGGTCAGGACCTGGGTGGCGATGGGCAGCCAGGGTTTGCTTAACTCATACCCCTGGTCTTCGCCTTTTTTCAGACCGACCCGGACCACCGACAGGTATTTTTCATTGCCCCGGTCGAAAGCCACGACCGCCAGCACCGGTTCTTCCCGGTCCGGGAGGAGGCGGGCCGTGAAATCCTTAAATGCCTTAAGGTCGTTCACCGTCTGATTATTGACCGCAACGATTATATCCCCTTCGCTCAGGGGCGGTTTGGCGTCGCCGCACGGTCCCCCGGGTCTCACGGATTCGACCAATACTCCGGTCCGGTCTTTTCGTTTCAATTCCTTGGCCATCATGATGGACAGGTTGCCGGCCGTGATCCCCCATGATTTAAGCTCCTCGGTGCGCGGTTGATAATATTCCCTTTCCTCGGGGACAATTTTTACCATGATTTCCCGTTGGCGGCGCCGAACCACGGCCGGAATTTCCCGGCCGATCGGCAGGGACATGGCGAATTGATTAAAGCCGGGCAGCTCTTCGGCGAAGCGGACATTCAGATCCTGATCGGCGAGCCGCAGGAGGATGTCGCCGGCTTGGATCTGCGCCCGGGCCGCGGGCGAACCTTCGATTACACCCGCCACCAGGACGCCCCGTTCGCCCGGCACGTGCTTGAAAATCGGCTGGACTTCGATCCCCAGCCAGCTGCGGGAAATTTTTCCATTTTTGATCAATTCGAAGGCGACCATGCGCGCCAAATTCCCGGGGATGGCGCCGCTGATGCCCAGGGAGATCTCGTTGATCCCGACGATCTCGCCCCGCAAATTCACGAGCGGGCCGCCCGAATTGCCGCCGTATATCGCCGCGTCATGGCCGATCCAGCGCACGATCGACCCGACATCCTCGCCTTCCAGGGTGAATTTGTTGTAAGGCCAGAAAAGTTCCGGGATAACCAGCTCGGTGTTGCTGACGATGCCCATGGTCACGGATTGGGAAAGCGCCATCGGGCTGCCCAGGGCGAGAACCCGGTCGCCGACCGTGAGCGAATCCGAGTCGCTGAAGACAGCGAACGTGAATTTACGCGGCGGAGCGGGGAGCAGCCGGATCACCGATATATCCGAGAGCGGGTCGGTGCCGACCAGTTCGGCTTTAATTTCCGTTTTGTCGGACAGCGTGCACATAATCCGCTTCGCCTTGCCCGCGACATGGTGGTTGGTTACGACGTGGCCTTCGGAAGTGATGATCGCGCCGCTGCCGACCGCTTCGGATTTGGTCTCGCGGCCCATTTCGTCCTCGACGCTGACGACGTGGATCCGGACCAGGGCCGGTTTGACGCGGTCGATGGTCTCGGACACTTGCCGCTGGACCGGGTCAACGGTGTCCGGGGGAGCCGGGCGCGATATCATTTCCGATGCCCAGAGGACGTTAGTCAATACGACGCCGATTAACGCGCCATGGTGTATTAAGGAAAACAGTTTAAAGCGCAAATTGACCTCCCGGTTTGGTTGCCATGGGGTTCCGGTAAATACTAAGCGTGATTGTGGTCGCGCTTATTGTCGTACATGCTGCGGTCCGCCTTGACCATGAGATCATCAAGGGGGCAGGGTTTTTCCGGATTATAGTGGGCGAAACCAAGGCTGACGGACAGCCGGTACGGCGCCTGGGAGGCGGCGTTGAAATTCGCCAGGTTTTCACCCAGCCGTTGGGCCAGAACCAGTTCGCTGTTTTCGGAGATTTCCAGGGTCAGCGCGACAAACTCGTCGCCGCCATAGCGGGCGACCACGTCCGATTCCCGGAAGGTGTGTTTGAGGACGTGGGCGGTATCGATCAGCGCCTGGTCGCCGACGTGATGGCCGAGCGCGTCGTTGATCGTCTTCAGGTTATCGAAGTCGAGAAAAAAGAGCATCATGCCCTTGCCCAGGCGGTGCGCGACTTTTATTTCCTGCTGGGCGAGCGTGATAAAACCCCGGCGGTTATATAGTCCGGTCAGATCGTCGGTCAGGGACAGGGAGCGTAATTCCTCCTCCAGCCGCTTGCGTTCGGTGATGTCGCTCATTATGCCGTTGGCCGCGGCCAGACCTTCGTTATCCCATTCGAAACGCATGCAATCGCGGATCCAGACGATCCGGCCGTCGGCGTGCAGCATCCGGCATTCCACGACCAGCGGGTCGGAAGTCTTTTTCTCCAGATGATCCTGCACTTCCCGGTTTATCCGGTCACCGTCATCGGGGTGGAGAAGCCGGATTGTGAATTCGCGGGGACTGGCCAGGGCTTCGCCGACGGCGTAACCGAGCATCGGTTCCAAAGCCGGCGACAGGTATTCGTATTGGCCGGTCCGGTAATTGATCCGGTACAAGACGTCGGGCACGGTTGCCACGAGCTTGCTTATTAAATCATTCGGCGCCGCCGGTTCGGTCATATTATTCGGACAGAGGCCAGATGAATTTTCCATCCGGGTCGATATATCCCGTGAGCCCGCCGATCATGACCCGAGCCAGCCCTTTGATAAAGCGGTATACGGCGTCGAACTGGGGCGGGATGACGATCGTGGAGTCAAGGCCGAGATATCCCCATTGGTTATTTATCCAGACCGCGGCCCGGTCTTCGCAGAATTTATCCGCGCTTGCGAACTGGGGTTCGACGGCGAAAAATCCATTTTTGTCGATGTACCCCCAGTAACCTTCGATTTGAACCGGGGCGAGACCGGCGGAAAACTCTCCGGCATTTTCAAAGCGGGGATTGATAACGAGGCGGCCAAGGGAGTCGATGAAACCCTGTTTGCCGCTCAGCCAGACCGCGGCGCGGTCTTCGGAAAACTGGCCGGCGCCTTCATACACGGGATCAATGACGAGACGGCCCTTCCGGTTGATATACCCCCAACGACCGTCCACGGTTCCGCCCAGCTGGATCGCGGCCCGGCCTTCGGAGAAATTGAAGGCGTTGTCGAATATCGGTTCCACGATAAAACGGCCGTGAAGGTCAATAAATCCCCATTTTCCGTTCCGGGCGACCCGGGCCAAACCTTCCTGATAGATGTCCACCTGTTCAAACAAACCGTCGAAAGCGGCGGTGCCGCTCGTCGTGATGAAATACCACTGGCCGCCGGCGCGGACCGGTGCCCGGCCCTGGGAAAAGTCAAGCGCCTCATCGAACTGAAAGTCGATGGCGAGTTTACCGGTGGTGTCGATATAACCCCATTTACCGACGTTATATCCGCCGATATTCACCGCCGCCAGTCCCTGCGACGAAATCCATGCTTCGTCGAACTGCGGGGCGACGACGACCTTTCCCGACCGGTCGAAAAAGCCGTATTTTTGATTCTGGAGAAACGGGTATATGGTCGAGAGCTGATTTCGGTCTTGTGCGAAGCCCCCGCTCCGAAGAACTGTCAGGAGGACAAGCGCGTTTAATGTCATTTTAATTGATGGATTCAAAAGCTTACCTCCATAAAGGGATAAATTTATTTAATACGGTCGAAGGGAAAGATCAGATAAACCGTTCAAAACGATCTTTTTTCGCCTTGCAGACCGGACAGATCGCAGGCGGTTGATCGCGGGCGCAGAGGTATCCGCAGACTTTGCAGCGCCAGACGGGAAGGCTGAGCGGCGCAATTTTCGGCGGCGGCGAATCGGCCTTTATCTCCCGCCGGTCGGCGGCGGCCGGCCGGCGTTCCGGGATCGCCGTCAATTCCTTGGTCCCTTTTAATATTTCTTCGGATACATATAACCCGCAGTAACAGGCGCCGAACTCGTCCAGATCCTTGTCCCGGTAATCGCAGGGACAGATTATGTCCAGGTCGTCATTCTTATTCCCGAGCACCAGGCGGCAGGGGCACACCCAGTAACCGAATCGTTTTTCGTTGACCAGGAGGCTGCGGACCAGGTCCTTGGTGAATTCGACGTCCGGGTTCAAATGATAGCCCGCGTCTTCGGCTTCCCGATACAGCCGGGAATATATTTTTTCGACTTCCTCGGCCGGGATCGTAACCGCTTCTTTCATTTCTTGGCCAGTTCCCGGATTTTCGTCTCGTCGTAACCTAGGATGCACCGGTTATCGTCGATGACCATGGTCGGAAAGGAACATTTCGGGTTCCACCGGGTTATTTCCTGGACGACTTTTGTTTCTTCCTGAGAATCGAGCTGGTCGACGTCGATATAGGAAAATTCCAAACCCAGATTGGTCAGAAGTTTCTTTGCTTTCTTGCACCAGATGCAGGTGCTTAAGGCGTAAAGTGTAATTTTTCCCTTATTCTCTCCGGCAACATGTTTAAATTCCATTATCAACCTCCGTTATCGTTTAAGACTTCACCGGCATGGATATAGTTTATCCAGGGACCGGGTAAAGTCAAGGAAATTAGCATTGAGCGGCCTGCTCTTATTGACAAACCGCAGTGCTTCATTACAATTGTCCAAAAGGAGCGGACCATGATATTTGACGATATCGAAGATACTGAGAAAGGGCCGTTCTGTAAACCCTACGGCCAACTTTTTTACGATAATTTGGAAAAAATGCCTTCGTTCCAGGTAATTGAGGCTTACCTAACCTGCTTGATGGAAGCCCAGGAAAATATCCAGCGGGCGATATCGATCCTGGAAGGCGCGCTGCGCAAGGGCAAGGAGCGCCTTAAAGAAGTGGGCGATCCGGCTGACCTCCAGTTCGTTTTCGGCAAGATCGTCGGTTCCCGGGGCAAGATCGAGGAAGAAATCGAGCGCCTGACCAAGAACCGGCGCCAGGTCGACGAACTCATCGCTGCTTACTCGGACCAGGGGATATTGAACGTGACGCTAAAGGATTTCATGACCGCCTTTGACGCGGATTACAAGATCGTTGTCGAAAAAAAGAAAACGGACAGCGACGATCTTTACCTGACCGATATCAAGGTGACGGATCTGACCGGCTGCGCCGGGTTCGACCACCTGAACAAGGTTCTGACCGGTTACCTGCTGAAAAAGGTGATGAAGACCGATAAAAAGTAAGAAGTGCGAAGTGAGAAGTGGGAAGCGAGAAGAAGGGAGTAGAAAAGGATGCTATTTACGGACCCGGTTCATTTTTTGCCTTTGCCGGGCCGGTACTTATTGCACCACTCGAAGGCGAAGACCGCGAGCGTGTTGTCAATCAAATTTAAAATCTTTTTTATTGAATATCCGGAGGCAGGCGTCCACGACCTCCGGATCATATAGGGTTTCTTTATTGATCGTGATCTCTTCCAGGGCTTTATCAATGCCCCGCGCCGGCCGGTAAGGGCGGTTCGAGTAGATCGCCTCGACCACGTCCGCGACGGCCAGGATTTTCGCTTCTTTTATGATATCCTCGGCGGCCAAGCCCTCGGGATATCCGGACCCGTTTATCCGTTCGTGGTGCTGGAGAATGGCCCGGGCCACGGGCCAGGGAAATTCGATGGCCTTCAGAATATCGTAGCTCAGCTGGGGATGGGTTTTAATAAGGTTGTATTCGATCTCGGTCAGGCGGCCGGGTTTGTTGAGGATTTCCGCGGGGACATAAATTTTGCCGATATCGTGGATCAGGGCGGCCATTTTAATCCCTTCGATCTGATCTTCGCTTAATCCCATTTCCTTCGCGATGGCGTTAGCCAGAAGGGCGACCCGCTGCTGGTGGCCGGCGGTGTAAGGGTCTCTTTTCTCCACGGTCGAGGCCAGAGTATAAGTCGTTTCCTCGAGGATGCGCCGCATCTTGAGGACGTTTTCCCGGAATTCCTCTTCGGCTTTGCGCTTGGCCGTGATATCCCGGACGACGGTGATCACGCGGATCACTTTACCCCGGTCCAGGACCGGGATTTTCCGGGTTTCGGTGATATACTCCCGGCCGCCGACCCGGGAAATCTCTTCCGTCACCAGGATCTCACCGGTCTTTATAACGTGGTTGTATTCGTCCCGGATTTTTTCCGGCATGAACGGGAAAGCTTCAAAAATTGTTTTGCCCAGGATGTCCGTGGTCAATCCCAGTTCCTGATTCCATCGCTTGAACGCGTCATTGTATAAGATAATGCGCAGGTCGTTGTTGACCGCGTGGATGGCGTCGCCCATGGAATTGATCGTAGTCCGGTATTGCATCTCGGATTCTCGCAGGGCGTATTCGGCACGTTTTTTCTCCGTGATGTCCTGGATGATGCCTTGGTAACCGATAATCACGCCGTTGTCGTCGCGCCAGACTTTTGAACTCAACAGACAATCGATGATCGTCTCGTCCTTTTTGCGGAGTTTCACTTCATAGTCGCGGACCGACCCGTGTTCTTTCATCGCCGCCTGGAACGCTTCCCGGTCCGCGGGCAGGGCGTAGCATTGACGGACTTCCAGATTCAGGATTTCTTCCCGGGTATAGCCGAACAGGTCCAAAGTCGCCTGGTTGGCGTCGAGGTACCGGCCTTCGATCGAAGTGATGAAGATCGGGTCCCTTGATTCCTCGAAAAGGATGCGATACCGGTTTTGGCTCGCAGTCAGGGCGGCGTCGAATTTCTTGCGGTCGCTGATATCGAGCAGGATCGCGAGGACGGCGGGCTGCCCGCTGAATTCGATGCGGCTGGCGTAGATTTCAGCCCAGCCGGACGCGCCGTCCATCCGCCGAATCGGGAAATCGTAATGAATCGGCACGTTTTGTCCGGCCATGCATTCCTGGAAACGTTGCGCGAAAGCATCCCGGTCTTCGGGGAGCAGGACGTTGAAAAGCTCGGCGGCGGACAAGCCCGGCAGTTTCTGAACCGGGTAACCGGTCATTTTAGCCAGTATGTCATTCGCGTATACGACCCGGGGTGGAACGCCCTGCACGATAATAATGGCCAGGAGCGGCTGTTCAGTCATGATCCGGGTGATCTCCTGGAAATCCCGGACGGAATTTTCTGTCTGTTTGAGTAATTCGAGTAGTTGTTCCTCGGTTAATTCTTCTTTCCCCATTATTATAATATATTATAAAATCCGCCGAATGTCAAGAGATGCTTGATTTTTGCATAAATTTGAGTATAATAATCACCCATGGAAAAAGTCCGGAAAATAATCGTTCAATATCCCGATGGTCCGAATAGCATCATCCAGATCCTGCAGGATATTCAAAACGAATACAATTATTTGCCCCGCGAGGTGTTGGATTATGTGGCGGAGACCCTGCACATTCCGATCAGTAAGGTTTACAGCGTCGCGACCTTTTATACCGCCTTCAGCTTAAAACCCCGCGGTAAATACCATATTACCGTCTGTGCGGGTACCGCCTGTCATGTCCGGGGCGCGGCGGCGATCCGGAACGAATTTGAGCGCAAGCTGGGAATCAAACCATCCGAGAATACTCCGGATATGAAGTTTAGTTTGGAAACGGTCAACTGCCTCGGGTGCTGCGCGATCGGCCCAATCGTCGTCTGCAACGGAAAATATCACGGCGAGTTCAAGCTCAGAGACGTGGCCCGGCTCATCGAAGGAGCCAAGTGAAACCGGTGCTGGTAATTTCCGCCGGGACCTGCGGCGTGGCCCGGGGCGCGGAAGAATTGATCCGCGTCGCGCGCGAATACCAGGCGCAGAAGAGTCTCAAAGACCAATTCGATATCAAAATAACCGGCTGCCATGGTTTATGCGAATCCGAGCCGAACGTCCTGGTCAAGCGGGAAGGAAAGAAGATTTTTTATCAAAAGTTAAAACCGGAAAGCATCCGGGAAATTATCGATAAAACCGTTTTGCGCTCGGAGATCATCGAACGGTTCCTGGTGCGCGAGGACGGAAAATCCTACGTCGATATCGACGAGGTTCCTTTTTACCGAAAACAGAAGCGGCTTGTGCTCGGTAACAATATCCATATTGATCCGACCCGGATCGAAGATTATATCGGGCTCGGCGGTTACCAGACGTTAAAAAAAGTGATCCCGGGAATGAAACCGGCCGAGGTCGTTGCCCAGATCAAGGCCTCCGGCCTGCGCGGCCGGGGCGGCGCCGGATTCCCCGCCGGGAAGAAATGGGAATTGACCGCCCAGGCAAAATCCGACATCAAGTACGTCGTTTGCAACGCCGACGAAGGCGACCCGGGCGCGTACATGGATCGCAGCCTCTTGGAGGGTAACCCGCACCTGGTGCTCGAGGGCATGATCATCGGCGCTTACGCGGTCGGCGCCACCGAGGGCGTGATCTACGTCCGCAACGAATACCCGCTGGCCGTGAAAAACGTGGGGATCGCCCTGGAACAGGCCCGGCACAACGGTTTTCTCGGCCCGAGCATCCTTGGCCGCAAATTCAGTTTCGATATCAAACTCGTGCGCGGCGCGGGCGCCTTTGTTTGCGGCGAGGAAACCGCGCTCATCGCCTCGATCGAAGGTCTGGTCGGCAGGCCGCGGCCCCGTCCGCCGTACCCGGCGGAAAAAGGGTTGTGGGGCAAGCCGACGAACATCAACAACGTCGAAACCTGGGGCAATATATCAATGATCATCGCGAACGGCGCGGACTGGTTCAAGACGATCGGCACCGCCGCCAGCGCCGGGACCAAGATCTTTTCCCTGGTGGGCAAGATCCGGAACACGGGTCTGGTCGAAGTGCCCATGGGCATAACCCTCCGCGAGATAATTTACGACATCGGCGGCGGCATTCCCCATGACCGTCCGTTCAAGGCGGTCCAGACCGGCGGCCCATCCGGCGGCTGCATCCCCCGGGAGCACCTGGATTTGAAAATCGACTACGACAGCCTCGCCCAGGTCGGTTCGATCATGGGCTCGGGCGGCATGATCGTGATGGACGAGGATACCTGCATGGTCGACGTCGCGAAGTATTTTCTGAATTTTACCCAGCAGGAATCCTGCGGCAAATGCCCTTCCTGCCGGTTGGGCACCAAACAGATGGTTAATATTTTAAACCGCATCACCGAGGGCCGGGGCGAAGAAGGCGATATCGAGCGGCTCCAAGACCTCGGCCGAAGCATCCAGCGTGCCTCCCTGTGCGGCCTGGGGCAGACCGCGCCCAACCCCGCCCTGTCGACGATCAAGTACTTCCGCGCCGAATACGAGGCCCATATCCAGCGTAAAAAATGTCCGGCCGTGGTTTGCAAGGAAATCACCTACCCGCCCTGCCAGTATACGTGTCCGATCGACACCGAGGCCTCGGTTTATATCGCTTATGCCGCCCGCGGTCAGTATCGCGAGGCGTTTGAAATTATTAAAAAGGACAACCCGATCCCGGGCGTGGTCGGACGCGTCTGCCATCATCCCTGCGAGAAAAAGTGCCGCGCCGCCGAGATGGATAAGCCGATCAGCATCCGGGGCCTGAAACGATTTATCACCGATTGGGCCCGGAAGAACCAGGTCGGTTATCCCGTGAAATCCGGAAACCCGACCGGCAAGCGCGTGGCCGTGATTGGTTCGGGCCCGGCCGGTCTATCGGCCGCTTACAATCTCGTCCTCAAGGGACACGCGGTGACAATCTTCGAGGCGGAGGATAAACCCGGCGGCATGCTCTACCTGGGGATTCCCGAATACCGTCTGCCGCGATCGATCCTCGAGCACGACATCAAAAGCATAATGCTGCCCGGCATCGAGCTCCGGACCAACATCCGGGTCGGCCGGGATATTACCATTGACCAGATTCTCACCCAGAGTTATCAGGCGGTTTTCATCGCGGTCGGCGCGTACCACAGCGTGAAACTGGGTATCCCCGGCGAAGACGTCGCGGACGTCCTTTATGCCATGGATTTTTTGAAGGCGGTTCATACCGGAAAAAATGTCAGCCTCGGCAAACGGGTAGCGGTCGTGGGCGGCGGCAATTCGGCCGTGGACGCGGCCCGCGTCGCCCGCCGCACGGGCCGGGAGGTGACGATTCTTTACCGCCGGACGCACCGGGAGATGCCCGCTTTTAAGGAAGAGGTCGAGAACGCCCTGCTCGAGGGGGTTAAGATCAGCTTCCTGACCGCGCCGGTCCGGGCGCTCACCGAAGGCGGACGGCTGAAAGCCGTCGCGTGCGTTAAAATGGAACTTGGCGCTCCGGACGCGAGCGGTCGCCGCCGGCCGGTGCCGATTAAGGGTTCCGAACACAGTATCGACATCGACACCCTGATTGCCGCGATCAGCGAAGAACCGGATACCGAATTTCTCAAGGGCAAAGTGCCCTTGACCAAATGGCATACCGTGGAGGTCGACGGACAAACCATGATGACCGCCCGACAGGGCGTTTTCAGCGGCGGCGACGCGATCCGCGGGCCGAGCACCGTGATCGAGGCGATCCGGGACGGACGGATCGCCGCCGAATCGATCGACCGTTATTTGGCGAATACGACCTGGATCCGTCCGTACCGGGTCGCGCGGCCATCGGTCTGGGTACCGCCCATGGAATTGTCCGAGGCCGAAGTATCCGTCCTGAAAAAGGTGGAACTGCCGGTCCTGGAACCGAACCAGCGGACCGGAAATTTCAAGGAAGTCGAACTGGGATATGACGAAGCCATGGCCGGCCGGGAAGCCCGAAGATGCCTCCGCTGCGAGCTGGAAACCCGGGAAGGCCGGGAATTCATCCGGAGCCGGAAAGAGGAAACCGATGATCAAGCTGAAGATTAACGGTCTCCCGGTTGAGGTGGCGGCCGGAACGACGGTCCTCGAGGCGGCGCGGAAAATGGATATTCATATTCCCACCCTTTGTTACCTGGCATCGGTCGCGCCCTACGGCGGCTGCCGGATCTGTCTGGTCGAGGTGGAAGGCATGCCCCGGCCAATGACCTCCTGCACCCTGCCCTGCGCCGAAGGCATGACGGTCCGGACCGATACCGAAGAATTGAAGAAACTCCGGCGCTTTTCGCTCCAGCTCATCCTTTCCGAGCATCCCTACAGCTGCCTGATCTGCACGAAGAAAGATGAATGCGCCAAATTCATGGACTGCATCCAGAAGGAACCGGTTACTTTCGGGTGCAAATACTGCGCCAAGAACGGTTCCTGCGAATTGCAGAAACTGGTCGATGAACTGGAAATCAAGGATGTCCCGTTTCCTTTCTATTACCGGGGTCTGGAGGTGGAGCGGTATGACCCCTTCTTCGAACGCGACTACAACTTGTGCGTGCTCTGCGGCCGGTGCGTGCGCACCTGCATCGAAACCCGGGGCGCGGCGACGATCGATTTTCATCATCGCGGGCCGCACACCCTGGTCGGCACCGCGTTTAACCGGTCTCATCTCGACGCCCGCTGTCAGTTCTGCGGCGCCTGCGTCGACGCCTGCCCGACCGGGGCCATGGCCGAACGGTTCAGCAAGTACGAAGGTAAACCGGAGCGGAGCGTCGAAAGCCACTGCCCGCTATGCAGCCTCGGCTGCCCGATAAATTTGAACGTCCGGGACGGCCGGTTGATAAACGCCACTCCCGGCGCGGAACCGGTATGCGCGCGCGGCCGGTTCGGGATCACGCCCATCGTCAACCACGAGCAGCGGATCCGGTCGCCGCTCATGAAGAAAGACGGCCGGGTCGTGGAAGTGGAATGGTCCGAAGCTCTGGATTACGCGGCCGCCCGCCTGAACAAGATTCGGGATAAAACCGGCTTCCTTTTCAGCCCGGACCTCAACCGGGAGGCAATTGACGCGGTGACCGGCCTGGGCGCCAGGCTTGGCGCCGGGCGCGTCGGTTCCGCCGTCTCACCGGGCGTCGGATTCAATCCGGTTAAGTGGCCGGAAACCGCTCATGCGCTGATCGCGGTCGGGATCGATCTCGTCACGGATTTTTCCGTCCTCTTGCTCCGGCTTCGAACCGCCGGCCGGAAACCGTTTCCGGTCATTGTCATCGATCCGGTGCGAACCCGGGGGGCCGAATCCGCCGACCTTTGGTTACGACCCAAACCGGGCAAGGAAGCCGAACTGGTAAATCATATCCTGGGCTCCTTATCCGAACGGAATACGACCGGCGTGCCGGCCGCGGAAATCGACCGGGTAAAAGAATTGCTGGCCGGACGGAAAGCGGTCATCCTGATCCCGCCCGCGGACTCCGGAACCGATCTTCACCCCGAGAATGACCGCGCCCGGATCTTTACGCTTCCCGGCGAGATCAACAAGTCTTACGTCAGCCGGCTGGGCGTGGTAGATTATCAGGAAGTTTTAGCGGACGACGATCTCGAATGCCTGTACCTGATCGGCGAAACGCCGAAACGGGACCGGAAATACCAGTGCGTCATTATCCAGGACTGCTTCCGTCCGGAATCCGACTTTGATCTGTTCCTGCCCTGCGCTTCGTTGGCCGAAACCGACGGTATTTTCGAAGATTTCGCGGGCGGCGTCCGGCATCTGCACAAAGCCGTGGAGCCGGCGGGAAATGCCCGGCCGGACCTGTGGATCCTGACCGAGATTCAACGCCGAATCACGGTCGCCGCCGCCGCGGTAAAATCAGCTTTACCCGCGGCCAAGCCGCCGATCTTGAAAAAAATTCGTCCCACCAAAACCTATCCCTTCCATCTCGTCATCCGCGATAATTATTACCGTTACCGGAGCCGGCTTCTTTCGTCGCTCATGAAGGGATTCCAGCGCTTCCGCAACGACGAGCGGCTTTGGATCCATCCGCAGGACGCCCGTAACCTCAAACTGGCGGACGCCGCCGAGGTGACGCTCCAGGGCAAAGGGTTTCAGGTTAAAATCAATATTTTTATTACCGACCGGGTTCCTCCGGGAGTCCTGATGGCTTACGCGAATCCGACCCGGGGTCTGTACCGGGATAAAATCGTGAGGATTGAAGAATAAATGTACCGGATCCTGAAGAAAAAGCAGATCATACCGAATATCCATCTCCTGGTCATCGAATCCGAGACCGTGCCCAGGAACACTCTGCCCGGCGAGTTCGTGGTGGTCCGCGTCGACGAGACCGGCGAACGGATTCCCCTGAACGTAGTCGACTGGAACGAAAAGAGCGTGAGCGTCGTGTTCATGGAAGTCGGGACCTCAACCCGGAAACTGGCGGCGCTCAAGGCGGGCGACGAACTGGCGACCCTGGCCGGACCCCTGGGCCGGCCGACGGTGATCCCCGAAAATAAATCGATCCTGGCCATTGCCGGCTGCTACGGCATCGGCGCGATATACCCGGTGATCCGGGCGTTCCAGGCCCGGCATAACCGGGTGACGACGATTATCGAAGGCCGGACCGCGATGCTGCTTTACTGGCAAAATAAATTGCGCAAGTACAGCGAACGGCTGATCGAGATAACCCGGGACGGGACCCGGGGCGTGAAGGGCCATATCAACGATTTTCTCCCTGAATATTTGGAAAAAAACCCGACCGACTTGATCTACTGCCAGGGCTGCACGTACCTGACCTATCTCGTTTCCCAACTGACCCGGCCCTTTACGGTCAAAACGATCGTCGGCCTGAACCCGATCATGATCGACGCCACGGGCATGTGCGGCGTGTGCCGGGTGATTGTGAACAACGAAACCAAGTTCGCCTGCGTGGACGGTCCGGAGTTCGACGGCCATCAGGTTAACTGGGAAAACCTTTTGAGCCGCCGCCATACTTACCTGGAGCACGAGCGCAAATCCCTGAGTTTCCTGGAGTGCGAGAAATATGGCTAGCAAAATCGTCCCCAAAAAAACCTCGATGCGGGAGCAGCCCGCGAAGGAAAGGGTCAAGAATTTTCAGGAAGTGCCCTACGGTTACAGCGAGGCCGAGGCGATCCGGGAAGCCAAACGCTGCATCATGTGCAAGAACCCGACCTGCATCGCCGGCTGTCCGGTGGAGATCGACATTCCCGGGTTCATCAAGGCGATCGCCGAGGGCGATTTCAAAGGTTCGATCCGGAAATTAAAAGAGCAGAACGTCCTGCCCGCGGTCTGCGGCCGCGTCTGCCCCCAGGAAGGCCAGTGCGAAAAAATCTGCGTCCTGGCCAAAAAGTTCGAACCGGTCGCGATCGGCCGGCTCGAGCGGTTTGCGGCCGACTGGGAAGCGGAGCAGGGCGAGGCGCCGGTCCCCAAACGGCCCACGGCCACCGGGAAGAAGGCCGCGGTTATCGGCAGCGGTCCGGGCGGTTTGACCGTGGCCGGCGACCTGATCCGGCTCGGCCACGAAGTGACGATTTTCGAGGCGCTCCATAAACCGGGCGGGGTCCTGGTTTATGGCATCCCCGAATTCCGGCTGCCCAAGGCCATCGTCTACCGCGAGGTCGATTATCTGGTCCGGAGCGGGGTGAGGCTGGTCCTCGATTTCATCGTCGGCAAGACCGCCACCGTCGACCAGCTGCTGGAAAGTTTTGACGCGCTGTATATCGGCACCGGCGCGGGCCTGCCCTGGTTCATGAATATCCCGGGCGAGAATTTGAACGGCGTGTATTCGGCCAACGAATACCTGACCCGATCCAACCTGATGAAGGCGTTCCTTTTTCCCCGGTACGACACGCCGATCATCAAGGGCAAGAACGTGGCCGTGGTCGGCGGCGGCAATGTCGCCATGGACTGCGCCCGGATCGCCCTGCGCCTGGGCGCGAACGAAGTCCACATCGTTTACCGGCGCTCCAAAACCGAAATGCCGGCCCGCATCGAGGAAATCCACCACGCCGAACAGGAAGGAATCATCTTCGACTGGCTGACCCTTCCCATCCAGTACAGGGGCGACGAGTTCAACTGGGTTAAGGAGATGGAATGCATCCGCATGGAACTGGGCGAGCCGGACGCTTCGGGCCGCCGCCGGCCGGTCCCGATCAAAGACTCGAATTTCGTCTCCAAAACCGACGTCGTGGTCTGCGCGATCGGCCAGAGCCCGAATCCCCTGATACCCCAGACCACGCCCGACCTGAAGATCGCCAAGTGGGGCAATATCGAGGCGGATAAGGCGACCATGAAGACTTCCAAGCGCGCCTGCTGGGCCGGCGGCGACGTGGTCCGCGGCGGAGCGACCGTGATCCTGGCCATGGGCGACGCGCGGCTCGCCGCGCGGTCCATGGACGAATATTTCAAGACCGGAGTCTGGTAATATCCCTATCCATCAAGGTCGGAAGTTAAGAAGTTAAGAGGTTATGGGGATTTGAAAGATAATATTAAGCGGTTTTCCCTCATCGAGCTCACGCGGGAAATGGAAACCCTCGGCGGCGAACCTTACCGCGGTCCGCAAATCTTTCAGTGGCTCTGGCAAAAAAACGCCCGGGCGTTCCAGGACATGACGAATCTGGCCAAGGATTTCCGCCGGCGGCTCGAAGACCGGTTTGAGATTTCCGGCCCGGTCCAGGCGGGAAGAACCAGGGCCCGCGACGGCACCGAAAAATTTCTTTTCCGGCTGGCGGACGGCAACCATATTGAAACCGTTTATATCCCCGAAGTCAAACGGCGCACGATCTGCGTGTCCACCCAGGTCGGCTGTCCGCTGGGCTGTAAATTCTGCGCCACCGCGCTCATGGGCTATAAGCGCAACCTGGCGGCGCACGAGATCGCCGGTCAGGTCCAGACGGTCGCGGCCGAGACCGGCGTTAAGCCGACCAATGTCGTGTTCATGGGCATGGGCGAACCTCTGCTTAACATCCCGGCCGTCGAGGACGCGATCGCCATTCTGTCCGCGGAGACCGGATTGGGGATCAGCCAGCGCCATATCACGGTTTCGACAATCGGACTGCTCGACGGCATCCGGCATTTTTTAAAATCCCCCAGCAAGGTCAAAATGGCGATTTCCCTGAATTTTGCCGATCCGGCGTTGCGCGAAAAAATGATGCCCGCGACCCGGAAAAACCCCCTGCCGGAACTGCTGACCCTGGCCCGGGAATATGAGCGGGTCAAAAAGCGGGTTACCTTCGAGTATGTCATGATCGCGGATCTGAACGACCGCATCAAGGACGCGGACCGGCTGGTGAAAATGCTGAAAGGAATTCCCTGCAAGATCAACCTGATTCCTTACAACACCTTCCCGGGATTGCCTTTTCATAAACCCGAACCGCTGCGCCAGGAAAAATTCTACCAATTTTTATTGTTGTCCCGCAATCCGGTTACGCTCCGCAAATCCCACGGCCCGGAAATATTCGCGGCCTGCGGCCAGTTGGCAGGGCAGAGGGATTAGGGCTCGGGGATTTAGGGTTGGTGGGAAGCGGGGGATAGGTTACCTTGACAGGTTTTATTATTTTTGTATACTTTTATCAAATATCGTAAGTCTAAAACGCAAAAGGAGGTTATCATGGATAACGTGTTCAATACCCTGATGAAATTAGGTTTGGGGACGATGGTCCTGACCCGGGAACGGGCAAAAAAACTGGTCGATGACCTTACCCGGCAAGGTGAAGTCAGCAAAAGCGACGCCCAAAAACTGCTCAAAGAGCTGGTAAAGAAAGGCGAGCAGAGCGAAAAGAAACTGCGCGGGGAAATCCTCCGGCTCATCGAAAAAATCATGAAAAAATTCGATGTCCCGAGCCGGAAGGAAATCAACTCGCTCCGGGCCGAGATCGCCGCCCTGAAGAAAGCGCGCCGAACACGGCCCCGAAAAAAGTGACCTGATGCCGGTTCCAAAAACCGCGGGGACGGATGGTCTTTAATAATTGGACCCATCGGATCCGGGATATCCGGCGGATGCGTCATATCGTAACGATCCTGATCCGTTATGGTTTCGGGTATTTCGTTGACCGCATGAACCTCAGCCAGCATTTCCTTGGTAAAAAGATTATCCGGTTTCGGCCGATCCGGAACCTGCGGGTCTTTGACCTGCCCCCCAGCATGCGCTTACGTAAAGTCCTGGAGGAACTGGGGCCGACTTTTATCAAGTTCGGCCAGATTTTAAGCACCCGTCCCGATATCATGCCGGTCGAATTCTGCTGCGAACTGGAGTCTCTGCAGGATAAAGTGCCCGCGTTCGATTTTGAGAAGGTCGCGGACCAGGTCCAGCGCGAGTTGAAACGTCCGGTTGACCAGCTGTTCACCGAGTTCGCGCGCGAACCGATCGCCGCCGCGTCCCTGGCCCAGGCGCATACCGCCCGGTTGAAAAGCGGGGAGAAGGTCATCGTCAAGATCCAGCGTCCGGATATCGAAAAGACCATCCGGACCGATCTGGACATCCTCGCGGAAATAGCCCGCCTGGCCGAAAAACATATCGAGGAGAGCCGGATTTATAATCCGGTTGGTCTGGTCAATGAATTCCGCCAGGCCATTCTTTGGGAACTCGATTTTACCCGCGAAGCCAACAACGTTGTTCGCTTCCAGGCCCAGTTTGCCGGTGACCCAACGGTTTATATTCCGAAAATCTATCCCGAATTATCCAGCCGCCTTATCCTGACCATGGAACGGGTGGAAGGGATCAAGATCAACAATCGGGAAAAGATCGACCAAGCCGGTTTAAACAGCAAAAAGCTCGCCCTCAACGGAGCCAACGCGTTTTTAAAGCAGATCTTCGACCACGGTTTTTTTCATGCCGATCCCCATCCGGGAAACCTGATGGCCCTGTCCGGCAACCGCGTGGCCTTCATCGATTTCGGGATGGTCGGCCGGATTCACTACGAAACCAAAGCGCTTCTTTCCGACATCCTGGTCGGCGTGGTCGATCACGATATCGATAAGATCGCGGACCGGTTCATGACCATGGGCGTGATCGATGAAACCGCGGACCCGAAAAAGTTCGACCGCGATATCGAGGATTTTCTGGATCGCCATTTCGTCGCCGCCCTGAAGGACTTAAAAATCGGCCAGTTCCTGGTCGACCTGCTGACCGTGGTCGCCAACAACCGGATCAAAATGCCGGCGGATCTATACCTGCTCAGCAAGGCGATGGTTATCATCGAGGGCGTCGGCGTCGAGCTCGATCCCGATTTCGACATGGTCAAACTGGTGCGTCCCTTTGTCCGGAAGCTGGTCGTCCGGCGCCGCAGTCCGGGCACGGTTTTCAAAGAGCTGAAAAAATTTCTTGAGATTCTCTACGATTGGGCGCTTTCTTTCCCCAAGGACCTGAAGATCGTGTTCGACAAGCTGAAGAAGGGGACGCTCAAGGTCGAATTCGAACACCGGGGACTGGAAGGCCTGATCAACGAGCTCGATAGGGTATCAAACCGCATCGCCTTCAGCGTGATCGTCGCGGGGATCATCATCGGTTCGTCCCTCATCATTCAGAGCGATAAGGGTCCGCACCTTTTCGGTTATCCTCTGGTGGGGATCCTCGGTTATATCATCGCCGGGCTGATGGGTTTTTGGCTTCTGATCGCGATCCTGAGATCCGGGCGTCTTTAAGAATATCCGCAGGTTTAAGTTTGTCCGGTCGTTGGGCCTTTTATTCTTGACTTTTCCCTAAATTTATTTACACTTAAGTCTATAAAGGAGATTGACATGAAAAAATCATATTTGATGGTCGCGATTGGGATCATGCTGTGCGCGGGCATGGTGCACGCGAAATCCTCTTTCGGTTATCTGGACGAATCCGGCGACGCGGATCATTTCGTGCTTAACGCGAGTCAAGATACGGTTTGGGTTTCCTTTACCGTACCCGACGCCGCGGTGTTCGCGGTGATCGTGCTCGGTTCGGCCGGCGCCAACCTTGGATTTTTCGAATTGAACGAGGAGGAGGGTTACGACATCAAACTGACCGGCGGCGGTAAGTTCACCCTGGTCGTCCTCTGCCGGAGCGGCGAAGGCAAATGGACCGCGTCCTGGTGACGGTGATCAACGGGGGAAAAACTTCCGGTTTTTTACAAACCGGCTTTGACTTCGTCGATATTGACGCTTGCCATAACCTCCCAGAACCATTTTTCCGCTTGGTCCCGGCATTTTTTCAAATGCTCGGCGTCCTTCACGAAATATAGTTTCCGCAGTTCCTCGACCACCCCGTCAGGGAGTTCCCGGTAGGCGTAGGTGGTGTGAAAGTTGTAATGGAGGGGACGGTATTTGATGTTCAACGCCTCGACCAGAGGCCGGAAGGTCATGCCCAGATAATAACCCATAGCGTCCATATCCTGGCCGCGGTTCAGTCCTTTCAGGACCAGGACCTGGAAAAGGGGAAAAGTCGATTTCATGGTTTCCAGGCGGCCCTGGATTTTTCTGATAAATCCGTCCTTATCCACGGGATCGTCTTGGACCAGCCCGGTTTTGTCGAAGTGGATGACCGGCGCGCCGTGGATGGCGTACTGGAGGAACTTGTCCGGGCTTGATTTTTTCATGACCACGATATCAAGGAAGAGGAAGGGGCTCGAGTCCTTCAAACGCCAGAAAACCTGGGAATGGCCATGCCAGTTTGGTTCGGGAAGACGGAATTTCAGATCAAATTCGGACAACCTGGAGAATGCCTGTTCCATGACCCGGAAAACGTCCTCCACTTTATCGTCGTCGCTGACCACGTATAGATCGATATCCGACCAGGCGTCGGCCCGGTTAAAACATATCGATCCCGCTTCCCAGAGGGCGTGAACAAAATCCCACGGTTTGAGAGCGCTGATCAGAGTATCAATAACTGCTTGCCGGTTTATTTTTTCCATGGTTTCTCCTTTGCTATTATCTTTAAATATTTGAAATAGTCAATAAATACTCACCATCGGCTCACAACCATGAAACGGAGTTCATATCATTTCATGGCCGAAATGCAATGAAATATCGAAAGAATGATAAATGGAGAAATAATAATAAAAAATTAATATTGCCTCTTGACAAAATCCGGGAATTGTGTATAATACATACGCTACAAGCTGTGTCGTTTATTTGCGTTGTCGGCTGAAGTCTTGGTAATTACGCCATACCTCAAGTTCGAAACCAATAAACAGATTAAAGCTTGGAAGGAGAAACAAATGCCTACATTTGGAAAAGTGAAGTGGTTTGATAGCCGTAAAGGCTATGGTTTCATCGAGAAAGACGGTGGTGGCGACGTATTCGCTCACTTCCAGGAAATCGTCGGTGAAGGTTATCGCTCCCTTAACGAAGGCGATCGGGTTAAGTTTGAAGTTATCCAGTCGCCCAAAGGGGAGAAAGCCACGAAAATCGAACGCGTCGAAGCTTAAACGCGTTACGGCAAAAGAGCCCCCGGAAGGGGGCTCTTTTTTTATAACGCTGCCTACCCCGTTAGACTGTAAGTCTAATCGGGGTCATCTCCCGGCTTGACCGGGGGATCTTTTTTCTGCTGAGGGGCGTCCCGCTCCGATTTTGATCATCCCCTTATTGACAGTCTCGCAAATATCCCTATTATTTACCATGATCTTTAACCGCGATTATATCCGTGTTCTTGCCCTCGTTTTAGGCATCGTTTTTTTCACAGGGCATTCGCTTCACGCCGAGGACCGCGTGGAGGTCACGGAGTTCGTGTACGGCGAGTGCTGAGGTGGTTGCCGCAGCGCCAGTGGGACACTGGACCAGATCGTAGCCAACCATCCCGGACGGATCGCCGCCGTCGAAATGCACGTCTACAACGGCTATCCGCTTTATCTTCCCGAAGCCATGGACCGCTGGCATTCATACCCGCCGCCCGCGCCCGGCGGTTTTTACGTGGTGCCCTGGCTTTGGTTTGACGGCAACCAGCACGGCGGCAGTGTGCCCTCGGTGTGGGAAAATATGATCGTCAGCCGTCTGAACCAGCCCGCCCGCGTCAACATAAATCTCGCCGGATATTATTCTCCGGCGAACATGGCGGGTACGGTATACGCGCGCTTCCGCAACGACTCCACGTCCGCGATCAGCGGGTTCGCCCTGTTCGTCATCACCGAAGACAGCATATACTTTCCCGCGCCCAACTTTGACAGCATCCACAATCACGTGGCGCGGGATTTCCTGCCGGACCATATCGGCGTTCCGGTCGCGATTTTGCCCAGCGATTCGGTGACGGTCACCCAGCCATTCACGATCCAGTCGGGCTGGAATACGAACCAGTGTCGGATCGTCGCCTGGCTCCAGGATACGGTCATGCTTCCGGACTCCACGAAAAACATCTATCAGAGTTCCCTGATCCGGATCGCGGATCTGATGGTCGAAGAAGAAGGTTCGCGCCGGCCAAAGTCCGCCGGCATAAAGATTATGCCCAACCCGACCGCGGGTCAGATTAGGCTGGTCTTTGATATTCCCCTCATGACCCCTTACGCCATTAAATTATATAACAGCGCGGGTTGCCGGGTCTTTGAAACGAACGGTGTCGGGACCGAAGGGATCGAATCGGTCCGCCTGGACCTCCGGGGTCACGGGAACGAGCTAATGCGGCCAGGGGCATATTTCTATCAACTCCGAAGCGGTTCGATTACGGCGTCGGGTAAATTGGTGTTGCGATAGCGATGCGCAGAGTACCGGATCGCACTTACCTGTTAACCGCGATCTTATGCCTGATGTTGTCCGTGAACATATTATCGGCGGCGGAGCGGGTCGTCGTCTGCGAAGATATTTATTCCGAAACCTGAGGAACCTGCATCGCGACCAGTGGGACACTGGACCAGATCGTAGCCGGCCATCCCGGACGGATCGCGGCCATTGAAATGCACGTCACGCCCGGCTATCCGCTTTACTGCGCCGAGGCGAACGCGCGCAAATACTTTTATTATCCCCCATCGGGCGGCGTTTATCCCAACGGCTGGCTGTGGATCGACGGGAACCAGCACGCCGCAACCGCCTGGTGGACGTGGGATACCCTGATCATGGCCCGCATGAACCGGCCGGCGACGGTCGATATCCGGCTCTGGGGTTATTATTCAGCCGCGAACCGGACCGGCATGGTCGCCGCGCGTTTTCGTAACGATTCGAGCGCGGCGGTCTTAGGCCGCGCGATCCTGGTCATAACCGAAGACAGTCTATACTACCCCGCGCCCAATTACGACAGCACCCACAACCACGTGGCGCGTGATTACCTGCCGGATCAAAACGGTCTTGCAATATCGGTACCGCCGGGCGATTCCGCGGACGTAAGCCAGCCGTTCTCTTTGGCGGCGGACTGGGTCGTAAACAATTGCCGGATCATAGTCTGGATCCAGAGCGATTCGGTCCAGACGGATTCGACCAAAGAAATTTGGCAGGGCGCCATGATCCCTATCTCCGCCCTATCGATCGCGGAGGAAGTCCGTAAGCCTTTGAACGGGGAAATGCGCGCGGTTCCTAATCCCTGCGCCCGCGTGGTGAACTTGTCATTTGCATTGCCCCGACCCGAGTCATATTCGGTCCGGATCTTTGATGCCTCGGGTAAGTTTGTTAGGGAGTTCATAAGGATTGAACAAAAAGAAAATGTGACGCTGACCTGGGATCTTAAGAATCGCGACGGTCTCCGGGTCGCGTCCGGCGTTTATTTCTGCGTCGCGAAAAGCGGGTTGTTCCGATCCGCTATAAAGATCGTCGTCCGTTAAATCAAATCCGTCACTTCACGATCGTCAAATGGGATTGAAACTCTTGGTGACCGATTTGGTTTTTTGATTAAATATGTAACATCACTGTAATCAATCGTTTTATCTCCGTAATCATCCACCGAAGGTGGGATCAGCCTTCTTCCACCTTATTTTCCGCGGTCTTGGGGAGGTAGGTGTGGATCTTCATGATCTCCTTTTATTGTCGCCCAGCGGCTGTACCGATGCCGCTTCAACCATAAGGATCACGGTTTTTTTTGGCGCCCGGGTCCGATGCGGCACGTTTCTGGGTACAGTATAACCCCGATGTTTTTTTAAAACTATCGTTTTCTTTTTAAGATCGATCAACAATTTCCCCCGTAACACAAAAAAGAATTCATCTTCTTTATCATGTTTGTGCCAGTGGAACTCGCCATGTAAAATTCCGAGCCGAACCACACAGTCATTGACCCGGCAAAGTGTCTGGTTGTACCACTTTTCTTTGCACCGGGCGACCAGGTCGGGGATGTCGATCAGTTTCAGGGATCCGTGCTTGATATTTAAGTTAATATCGTACTTTTTTAATTCATTCATGGGCGCGCTCCTTTCATTGAGTATATGATTATTTGATTTTTAGTCAAGCGATCAGGATAAAACACCAAAAGTATACCATTCCCAGACAGGGTTGGAATGGTATACTTTCGCGTTGGTTATTAGTATCAAGTTTCGAGGTTTGATCCCAAATCCATTTCCGATGGATCAGATAACTTGCCTATTGACAAGGATCGGGTTTTGTATATAATAACATATCTACAAGCTGTGTCGTTTATTTGCGTTGTCGGCTGAAGTCTTGGTAATTACGCCATACCTCAAGTTCGAGACCAATAAACAGATTAAAGCTTGGAAGGAGAAACAAAATGCCAATACTAGGTAAAGTGAAGTGGTTTGATAGCCGCAAAGGCTACGGTTTCATCGAGAAAGACGGCGGTGGCGACGTATTCGCTCACTTCCAGGAAATCGTCGGTGAAGGTTATCGCTCCCTCAACGAAGGCGATCGGGTTAAGTTTGAAGTTATCCAGTCGCCCAAAGGGGAGAAAGCCACGAAAATCGAACGCGTCGAAGGTTAAACGCGTTACGGCAAAAGAGCCCCCGGAAGGGGGCTCTTTTTTTTTATTCTGGATTTCCAGAATTTGACAAATGGCAGTTTTCTTCTAATCCCGCTGCTGGATAGCGGAACTGTCCGCGTTCGTCAGAATTAAAACGTCGGTTGTCATTATCTCTGGTTACTGCTGTAATTCGTTGGTCTTCAGCACCTCAATGAAAATCTCCACGAGTTTTGGATCGAACTGCTTGCCGGCATTTTTCTTGAGTTCATTAATCGCATAATCCTTTATTTTCGCCTTACGGTAGGGGCGTTCCGAGGTCATGGCGTCGTAGGAATCCGCAATGGCAATGATCCGGCCAATCAACGATATATTCTCGCCGGTCAATCCCCCGGGATAGCCTGAGCCGTCCCAGTATTCGTGATGGTGCCGGATACCGGTCAGGATCTCTCCGAATTCATCAAATCCCGAGAGAATGTGAAAACCTTTGATGACGTGATGCTGGATTTCTATCCGTTCTTCGGGAGACAGCTTGACGGTTTTCAACAAGAGCACTTCGTCGATGCCGATCTTGCCAAAATCATGGAGCAGACCCGCCGCCTCTAATGTTACTAAATCATTATCAGGCAATCCCAATTTGTTGCCCATAAGCATAGAATATTCGGTAACGCGCCGCATGTGTCCGTCGTAATAGGGTATTTGGTCGTCTACCGTCTTACTTATTTCTCTCAATCGTGCCAACGCTTTATCCGGTTGATCGTGCAAGATCTTGGCGACCTGGTCAAGGCATCCGATGATTTCATCAAGATTTAATTTTTGCATGTCTTTTCATCAGGATACCGGGCGGGCATTCCTATCGTCAAGCGCTTTCATGATCGCCAGCGCCAAATGCTCGTTGAGGAAAACCTGCTGGTTCGGTTTTAAATGATGAAATTGACACGCATCATAACGCGGCGGCTTGTGGTTGAAATAATAAGCGAACGATGCGTTGCGCTCGACGATGGACGCGAAATAACCGACAATCTCGTCGCGGGTCAGGGCTTCGCACACCATCGGCGCGATGAACGTCTCTTCGATCAATTCCTTTTGGTCCATTGTACGAGGAACGTCGATCGCCGCGGCCAGGGATACGACCGCCGATTCCGACCGGACAAAGATAAAAATGATCGGATATTCGAAGCTTTTACTGAACATGAGTTTCAGATCGGTTTCAAAATATGCCGCCTTAAAGTCCTTGTCCCGGATGATCTGAAACGTATCCAGCAGTTCGGCGCCGCTCCCCTTTAAATCCGGATGGATTTTATACTCCTTTTAGGATCTCCGGTCCGGGTATGCCTTCATGAAATCAAAGGGCCAGGATTTTAACCGCTTCCAGGGCAATTTCATTTACCTTAAGCATTTCTCGAGCCAAGTCCTCCCCGTCCTTACCCTGGCAATCTTTCGGCACAATAAGGTAAAACTGGCTGAAGAGGTTTTGGGCAGTTTCAGAGAATAACCTGCATTTATTAATCGTCGTTTCATTGTTGATTGAATCGCAGGTTATTATTTCATAAATGAGCGGTTTTCTCATGAGCAGTTCTCCCCGCTGATAATATATTGCGTCCGGCGTAAACTGGGAATCGGGTCCAGCAATGGCCTCGTCATTGCCCTTGTATATTTCGCTGTTTTTCGCCAGCGTTTCGTGGAGTTTCCCGGCTAATGCGTTGTATTCCCGGTAATCTTTACCGGAAATGTTGTCTTTTATTGAAGAATTCACCATTAATTTGGCGTCGCAGTTCGGACAAATCATGTTTGTTTTGGGACCCGTATAGCCCAGTGACCGCCAGCAGCTATAACATTTAAAATAGCTCACGGTTTACTCCTTTTCATGACGTCTCCGTAGATTTCAATTGCTTGACCATGTCACTCCTTCCTTTTCAGGCATTCAAAAAGCCAAAAGGTAATGGTGAATAACAGCATCGTATCGGTCATCCTTAAATAGGAAAGAGCGCTCAAACCGAACAATGACTTGTTTATAAAGAACACTCTTGCGATAACCGCCAGAATCATGCTGATAACCGCGATTAACCCGGAGACATATGCTAAAAACCTTTTTTTCGACATTGCTCCTCCTTTTGGATCTTCAAATAAATTTCGCGTTCGGCTTCAGTTAACGAAACGTATTCGGTTTTGCCTTTTAAAACCGATTCGATTTTACCCTCACGAGTCAGCCATCCCAGCGCCTGATCCACGATTGCGCTACCCTCTTTCAGCAATTGAATGAGCTGGGGAATGCTCGTTTCGCCCTTTTCGCCCAGAAGCAGCCATATCTTGCCGGCCATCACACCCACCTGCTCTTTCATATATCACTCCTTGATGAATCATAACGCTCCCCGATAATAAAAAATGCGCTTGCAGTCCTCGCATTTGAAATCATGGGTTTTATCTTCCGCATTATCCCACTTAATTTTAAGATTCTTGCGCAGGGCGGAATAGCCGAGATATCTCACGTTGTTGCTGTTGCAATAAGGACATTGCTTTTTGTCCGTCGTTAACCAGGCTTTATCGTCCATGCTTCCCTTTTGTTTTGATTCTTCAATAAAAGGCTTTTCATCGTTTAATAAGCGTTTGAAGCATACTATAATCCTTGGCCTGCCTCCAGAGCAGGTCAAACAGTGCTTTTCCCAGGTAAGCTAAAGGCGGATGATCAACGACGAACATCGTCAGTGGAGTATTTTGGAGCGTGGCGTTCGCCAATGCCATAAGAATGTACCGCTCGTCAAAGATGTACACATTAATGGGCAGGCTTTCAATGACCCGGGCTTTTTCACCGGCCCGGGCGCATTTTTTAATGTGATTATAGGTCCACTCAAGCTTATCTTTGGCCGGTATTTCATATACGACCTTTACTTCAATGCCTTTTTTTACTCTCCCGTAAACTGCATCATCCTGTTCTTTTAGTTTCGTCTCGTCGTATTGATGAGTATAGGGCGCCTTGGCCAGCCCGATGAGCTCCCTTTTCGTATTTTTCATCAGATTCACGAACCGCTCGTGAATCGAAGGCAAATCTTTAATTATCTCGACGTTCTCCAAACTGTCAAAATGTTTAACGCCTTGTTCGTAAACTGGGATTGCCATTCTTTTAAGTTCATCGGCAATGCTTCTCTGGTCATACAGTTCTTTTTCTTTATCACCCATGAAACCATTTAAAAATTTTACGGGATCTACGGCTTGATACTTCTTCTTGCTTCCAACTTGTTTTTCAAGGCACATGTTGTTTAACTTCATTTTCTGAGTTATTTCATAAACCTTGGTCCTGGGCACATGGGCGATCTCTTGGATTTCCATGGCCGTGAGTTCCCTTTTCTGTAATAATGCATGGTAAATCCTTGCTTCCTTTTCGGAAATGTCCAATTCGACCATCTTATTAATCAAGTTATCATGTTTCATATTAAACACTCCCGGTTAACCCGTTATCTTACTCAAAACTCTTGCATAATGTGTTCGGTAATTTAGTTACCCTTTATGGGGTAACTTATTAGTTAAGTATAATAAAAGTTCACTTTATGTCAATGGGAAAATATACTGATTTTTTAATCGCGGCTTGATTTTAATGGTCTTCAAAAACCGAAAATCAGCATCCGCGCGATTTTTGTCGTCGCCGAGGGAATTTACAAGCCGTCTCAAGATGATAAAATTATAATTTTTGGTCGATTTATAAAATCGACTTGCGTATGAATTTATTACGGTCAAAAATTTTTACACATACTTGGAAAAAGGGGAAAGCGTAAAATTTAGTAACGAATTATTAAAAATTAACCGTTAATCCGATCCGTATGCATCTTGGTGCCGTATGTTCTGTTTCAACATCTTCCGGACAGGATGAAGTTAAGGATAGTTCATCATCGCCCGGATGCCCGCCAGCGGTCCGCCGCTGACGAACGCGACATCGCTCCGCATTGCCGCAGCTTGAATGACGGCCTTGGTTGCTTGACAGGAGATGCCGTTGAATACCCAGAAGGCCTTGATCTTGCTGACTTGGCCGGCGTATCCATCCAGCAGGTTTAACACCGGCCGCTGCTGCAGCGCTGAAAACTCTTTCAGATACGCGATTTTCCGTGCGTAATCCTTATGGGCGAACCGGCTCATATCCGGTTTCTTTAGTAGATGCACGCAGACGGTGGTCTTGCGTCCCGCAGACAGGGTATCCAGAATGGATTGCAACTGGGGCGTTATATAGCCGGCATACGTAACGATAACATCCCTCCGATAATCAGGACCGACAGATATTTCTTGACTGACATTGTTACCCCCTTGTAGTTACTTTGTTGCTACGATTCCCTGACTACTTAACGACGATGAGTTTTTGTTGGACCGTTTCACCTCCTTCTTCAAGGATAACAAAATACACCCCGGCCGGTAAAGGATATTGATACCGGCGGTCCGCGGAAAGTTGCCGCCGGATCAGAGTCCGGCCGGCGATGTCACAAACGCGCAGTTCCCCGCCGGAAGGGCTCATTATCACCAACCCGCCGCGCTGAACCGACCGAAACATTGGCCGCCCAACAAACAGGTCCCGGCGGTTTTCCGCCACGGCGATCCCGGCCCTGAACTTCAACACTACGATGTCGTCGTCCCACTGACTGACATGGATAGTCCCGGTTTGATAAACGTTTCCCAATCGGTCAACAACTAAACCGCGAGTGACGTCGCTATAGGGAGATACTGGATTATGATTGTAAACGTACGTCCATACCGTATCGCCCTCCGTATTTAGACATACCGTCGCAATCTGACTGAGCTGTTCTTCGTTCCGATTGCTCCCGCCGGCATAGACCATGCCGTCAAACACCTCGACCTGTGATGCGCCAGCACCCCGATGACAACGGCCGTCGTTCTTGTAGACCCACCGCTCATTGCCCGCGGAATCGAGCTTGATGACCGTGAACAGATTCAACGAATCGTCTTTGGAGACGCCGGCAATATAGATGTACGCCGAATCGTCGAGCGCCAGGTCATAACCGTAATCCATGCCGCCGGCCAGGCCGTTATACCGGTACACCCAACGCTCGCTGCCCCCGGAATCGACCTTAACCACGCAGATATCCCAGCCCGAACCCGACGAGCCGCCGGTCAGATAGGTATTCCCCAGCGGATCGACCGCGATCGCGTCCACTTCGTCACGGGCGTGGTTCGGTCCGTCATACCGGTACACCCACTTCTCGTTGCCCGCGGAATCGAGCTTGATGATCGTATAATCCGAATAGGTGGTAATCCCCGTGGAATACCCGCCGACATAGACATTGTTCCACCGGTCCGCTACGATATCAGACGCATTGTCGTAACTCGATGCCGGACCGTCATAGATATAACGCCAGCAAACGTTGCCCAGGGTATCGTACTTGATCACCCGGATGTCCGTGGCCTGGCCGTAGATCATCCCCGCGGTATACACGCCACCCGCGGAATCCAACGCGATCGCCGCACCGCGGCCATGAGCCATAGTATCAATGGATAGCCATTGTTCGCTCCTTGCTGTATCTATACAAATAGTTACACACCGCATTTCCGTGGCGGATTGTACATATCCGGTGACATATAGCTGGTTGTTTTTGTATGCGATATCGCATCCATATCCGCCGGAATTCAATGGATCCGTCCAATACACCCATTTTTCCGAACCGTATGTATCCAGTTTTATTATGCCTATCCCGCCGTCGGCGATTAATCCAATATAGCCAGTGATATAGGAATTGTTATTGTCATCCACCGTGATCGCGTACGGAACTTCATAGAAATCCGGATTGAAGTACTGATACACCCACTCCGGTGACTGGGTGAATAATAATTGACTCAACAATGTAGCAATAATATCCATTTACTCCCTTTGGTTTGTCGATTACAATAAAGTATAATGTATAATAAACCGCCGTCAATAGGTAATCATACGGGGCAATATCCTAAAAAGTGTGGAAATTGTTCTTGTGGGAAAAAGGAAAAAGTTTTTAGATTGTCCGGGTTATTTTGTTCCAGCATTCTCTGAACAAACTGTATTTAGCTGCCTGGAGACCTAATTGGTTTTATAAACCGCAGCTCAATGTCAATTGCGATCGAAAAACCGGAAGATAAAATGCCCTGTGACAAGACTGTGCCAAAATTCAATTTCAATTTGTTAAACTATCTATCGGCAAGAATTTATGCTGAAATATCGGAAGATTTTGCTGGACACTTCAACATTTTACTGTAAAGTATTTTTCGTTATTAATTATCGAGAATTATTTTGTTTCATTCAGCATTTTCTGGACTCGACCAAGATGGTTTTCGCAAGCGTTTTGTAAATCCCGCAGGATCGATTTGATTTCCGGAACGTCTGACTCGTAGCATTCATAGTATTTTCTTTCTAAAATTGAAGCCTCCATGTTTGATGCAATCGAAAGGGCTATGGTATGCGATGGATTTTTTTCTTCGGCGAACTTTATTTGATCATTTACATAATCTAATGACGTTTCTATGCCCAGCAGGTTGAATCTATCTTCAAGATAATGAATGCTTCCGTGCCGGATTTGCCCCTGAAGCATGGTTAGCCAGTTGGCATGATCTATTTCTTCGCTGGCCAAAGTTGACCAGAAAACCTTATGCTCGGGGAGTTTGTTCGCGTATATCCTGTACAATTGGCTGATGGTTTTTTCCAATTCTATGAATTTAGTCAGCATGGTGAATTCCTTTTTTACTTAGTTTATCCGGTCTTTTAATCTTTTCATCGGTCATATTACCTCCCTTGCTTTTAATTTAATTTTCACGATAATTCACAAGATTCATGATTACGCATAGCATTATAATCACCTATAATATTCCGTCAAGAGAAACATGGGAAGGTAAAATTACCTAGTGTTATGTTTTGACTTATATCGACTTTTTGACCACCAGATATTGGAAACATATAAACTTGTACCACGTCATTTTTACTGCCCTCATCGCCAAATTATATAGGCTTTTTTGAACGAAGACAATGCAAGCCCTCGGTTTTGTCTTTCGTGTCTTTAATGGTCATGTCGGTGGTGAGTATCCGGCCAATGAACATGGGTATGTTCTAATTCATTGTGCTTATGCTCGTGAGTATGGGGCCCATGAAAAAGACCGGAATGACCGTGTTGATGATGCATATCATTATGAAGGTGTGAATGAGTGTGGGTTACCGTTTTATGAAGATGAATATGTGAATGTTTTTCACTGCCTATCAGCCATACGCCGATTATCATCAAACCCGCTGCGGGGAACATCACCCATCCGATCCATTCTCTGAGTATGATGAGTGAGATCAATGCGCCCACAGCACCATTTTCACCATCATCACCGGGATATTTTATATAAGTTTTTTTTACTAAGTCAATCGCTTACGGTTTCGTTCAAGGTAGATCGGTAATCACTGATTTCTACAACTGGATTTCATAATAGCCCATTTCTCTTTAGCTTCTTTTTGAGGTTGCTAAAACTAATGGTTTGCTCCGCACGCCGTTCGGCGACAAGGGCAAGGTCGTGAATGTCTTCAAGGAGTTCCTCGTATTTTTCTATTGGTACAATTACCGCGGATTTTACGCCTTTCTCATCCAGGATAAACTTCTTCTCGATATTTTTCATTGTATTCATTGCTTTCATGCTTTAATATATTAATCCTCAGGGATGAGTCAAAGGTATAGATAGACCCGGATAAATAACGCGTTCCAGCGTGCCTTTAAATAATGGCCCTCCGGCGTGGTGTGCGGTCCAATCTAGATTAAGCCATATGCAATCATGCTCCATAAAGACTTCCGTATATGCATGCCACTCTTTTTGACTGCTCGCTATTAATATTCTACTTTGTCCTCCAATACTCTCAATTAACGCCGCCATCAATGCTGCAAAATCCTCACAGTTACCAGCAAGGTTTTTTGCAGAGATGCTTGCCGGAGCAATATATTCAATTCCTCTGGGGTCATCAACGTATTTCCATTGGGCGACAAGATATTCATAGATAGCACAAATCTGGTTTATATCATAAGGTCCAGGATATTTTTTTGCAAGTTGTCTTGCTAAATCAACAGTTGTCGGCATTTTTATATCTATTGCTCGTTTAAACTTTGCTTCAATCCGTACTAACCAAGACTGTTCTTCAATATCGGACATAGCTGAGGGAATTTTAGGCATGACACCTTCTTTCAATGTTACATATTACATGAAAAATCCAACCATGTCAAGACGTACTTATCTGCGTTGTTCCGTTTCAGCATCCTCAGGGCAAGTTGCATTTAGTTGCTTGGAGGCTTGAAGGGCTGTCGAGACCGTTACCTTAGCTGATATTGAACGAAAAATCGTGAAATAATATGCCCTTGAATCGCGGTTGTGCAAGGATTGTGCAAAAAAAGGTAATTGAGATGGAGAACCTAATGTTCGAATCGAAAGGCCGGTTGTAAACAAATTTAGTGGCTACCGCACTTAATGAGTCTCCAACGGCTTGTGGTCAAAATGTCCGATTTACGCGGAAACATAAAAACAGCGATCAGATATTTACTAATTATCCGGTCTCGACCCAGATATGTTCTTAAAGGTGAGATCTTTATTTAAATCGGCTGCTTGTAAAAAATATTCGCAATTCAGACCATTCGGTATACCATCCTTTCCACCGCGAACTACATGCTCTAACCCGCCATGAGTTTTCGCCAAAAAGGCTATTATCAACCAAGCCTAAATAAAAAGTGCTGTCCAAGATAAGCGTATCGGGATGTCCAACGATGGTTAATTCCAGTTCGTATACCTGGGTAGAATCCACGGGGTTCCAATTTAGTTGAAAATACACCTCGTTTTCATTAGTTGCAAAGATGTAACTATCCGGCGGCATGAGTAAATGAGGAGCAGGAGGCGGGAAAACAAGCGTATCGTCAATCGGTTTAAACTCGTAAGGATCCCGGCATGTGGTATTCGTCAATAAATAACCGATAATGATAAATATTATAACCTTTGCGGCAGGTACCAGCATAAAATAATTTCTTTTAATCATATCCCTTCCGAAGTGCTATTTTGTTTCAGTGTAAATCGGACTTTTTGACTGCTGGGCGTTAAATGCTTACCATATTTATCGATCATATTTACTTTCCACCATAGTATATGATAATTTTATTGTCAGTCAATGGGAAAAACAAGAGGATCGACGATCAACGGCTTTTATTATTGCCGGCTAATCGAAGGTGAATGCTTTCTCTTTAAATAACTTCCGGCAGGCCTCGGCCACCCGTTTATCATACTTGTCCGGATTTTCGGTGAGTTCCTGCAGGGCGGCGTCGATACCAAGGGCCGGACGATAAGGCCGGTGCGATGACATGGCCTCGACTACGTCTGCCACCGCCAAAATCCGGGCCTCTAGGATGATCGCATCTCCTTTCAATCCCTGGGGATAGCCCGAGCCGTCCATCCGTTCATGATGCTGGTATATCATTTGATCTATTTGCCAGGGGAATTCGATCGATTGCATTATTTCATACCCGACTCGGGGATGTATCTTGATGAGGTCATATTCCACTTTTGCCAGTTTGACGGGCCTGCTGAGTATCTCGGACGGAACCGAGATCTTGCCGATGTCGTGAAGGATTCCCGCGAGATAAAGGCCGTCGATCCGGTCGTGAGGCAGGCCCAGTTCCTGGGCGATCGAGCAGGCAAGTCGGGTAACCCGCTGCTGGTGGCCACTGGTATAGGGATCCCGTTTTTCGATTACGCTGGCCAAAGTCTTGACCGCTTCCTCCAGTCCGCGACGTATTTTTTTCAGGCTATTGGTAAGCTCGTCGCAAGCCTGGGCATGAAGGATGCTCACGCGCTGGGTCATAATCCCATAAGCCAGATCGTCGGCGAGCTCCGTCAGCATGGCTACTTCTTCAGTGTCGAAAATATCAACGATTGATGAACCGATGCCCAGGAGACCGATTTTTTCGCCGCCGGAGACCAGAAGCAGGGCGATAAACGAAGTGCAACCGAGGTCGACCGCCTCTTTCATCCAGGGTAGAGCAGCGTCTGTTGAAAGGCCGACGCGAACGTACGGCTTGTTCGCCGCTACGGCTTTACCAAAAGTTTCGGTTAATCGGGCGGGACTCAGCCAGGCATTCCCTCCGAGGTTGATGCTTTCCTTTTGCGAAACCTCGTGTGCAATCAGCTGCAGGACGCCTTTATTATCGTGCTCCATGAAACCGACCCAGGCCATTCGGAAGCCGCCAATGTTGATGAGGATTCGGCATATCAAATCTATCAATTCCCGCTCGTTCGCGGATCTGACCAGGACCTGGTTTGCGGCGTTGATGGTTTTCAGCAGCCGGTTGATCCGGCCCAACTCCAATTCCGCCTTTTTGCGATCGGATATGTCCTGAGAAAGCACCACGATGCCCTCGGGAACGGGTTGGATGCTGAGGTCGAACCATCCCTTGCGGCCGTCCGGATATGTGAATTCGTTATCCATGCGATGGGGAATCCTCTTTTTCATGCTGCGTTTGAGGAACGAAAACATCTCGGTTGCTTCTATTCCCGGATACGACTCCATCATAGTCTTGCCCATCAGTTCAACTTTGGTCTTGCGGCCATGGCGGGCGGCGGCGTCGTTTAAATACAGATAACGCCAGCCATAACCGATTATTTGAAAGCCTTCCAGCATATTATCAAGTGTGCCATGAAATCGCTCTTCCGCCTCGCTCAGTGTTTTAACGATTCGTTCCTTCTCGACGGTTGACTGTTTCAACTGGGCAATCCGCTGGCGGAGTTTCTCGATTTGATAAACGGGTTTAATCCTAACCCGATTTTTATCTTTCATAAATTATGACCATCGATATCATGGTTTATCGGCGCGTTCACGATTACCGGAGCATGGCCGCAGTCCGCAAAAGAAATAATTTCCCCGAAAAAATCGCTAGCAGTAGTTGTCATATGCAACTCAGGGTACCGATATATTATCATGATAAATTATAAAAACACCGCGACTCAAATCAATGGGCAATTATACGCATTTCCTTGTTATGGGAATCAAATTGATATCCGGATTAAAGAGATGGATAAGCCCGATTTTTTTACGAATTAATCCTCCGAAAGCGAAAAATGTATATCGGATTAAAATCTTTTTCCAGCAAAACCGATATCTCTCGGTTTGCAAGACTACAGATCGGCGCCGATACCTTGCGTAAAATCAGGAGGAAAAATACCCCTGTGCCAAACTGTGCCAAAATTCAAAATTCAAGATCCGGGATTTAAATTTCTTGACATAACAGCATTAGTCCTTATACTTCATAAGTAAAACCAAAGGAGGAGGTATGTTCAATAAGATGCTGTTCGCTTGCATGTTTTTTTGTTGCTGTACGGTGATGAACGCCTCGGATGCCCGCTACGTTGGGATGGGGAACCTGTCCCTGCTCTTTCCCGACGAATTCCACCGGCTCGATCTGTATGATTTCGCCGCGATTCCGGCCGCCTTGATGAACAACGATACGGTGCAGTTTTTTGCGGTCCGGGCTTCGGGGCTCACTGAATTATGGCCGAATGCGTCCTTGAAATACTTGGCAATCGGCCAGGCCTTTCCCCAAAAACTGACCGATTATATGCCCTTGGAAGCCGCCGCTGCGCTTTATTCCGCCGTCCCCATGTTTTCATTGTCGCCGGCCGAGTTCGTCTATTCCTCATGCCAGGCCAAGGAAAAGTTCGATGATTTCGGCAACGTATCGAAGCCGCAGGCCTGGAGACTCTACGGTGGGTGGGGCCAGCTGAATCAGACTTATGCCGATTCATTGACGGACAATATTAAAACCCCGGCGCTGGCCTTCGCATATTCCAAACCGGTTTCGGAAAACCTGTCCTACGGTTTTTCCGGAGACCTGTTTTACGGCATGTTCAATTCGGCGGGCGGCCACGATAAAGCCACCCTCTTTCCGGTCGGCGGTGGGGGAGGCGTTGCATTTGGCCGGCATCCTCTTTCCGTCGGTCTGAATGTGGAGTATCATTATCCGATGTTCGATTTCAGCGAAACATTCGGCACCATAACCTATGCCGAGAAATACAGCGGTCATGCGGTTTCGCCGTCGCTTGGCGTAACTTACCAGATTGATAATTTATCATGGGTGACCGCCGCGAATTTCAAATGGCTGAACATGAACGGCCATCATGATACGCTCAGCGTAGGCAGCCTGAAGAGCACCGGATACTTGGCGAAAAGCCAGTTGTATTACAGCACGGGGATGATCCGGGCTGCGGGTTTGGTTTTTTACGATAACCGGTCTCCAAGCTATACCGACGAAACGGGTAATATATGGTTCAACAGCTCGTTCCTGGATTATGGGGTGGGGATCGGAATAGGTCTGGTCATGAACAAGTTAAACGCCGGATTGGAAGCATTGATTCGGCAAGACCAGATCGACGAAAAGATCACCCCGGAGACGTTCAAAGCCCGGAATATGGTTTTTAAAGCCGGGCTGGAATACAGTTTGATCAAAACCCTGCTCATCCGCGCCGGATATAACTATGTCCTGAACGATCCGGATCTGAGCGATGCCGATGACCGGTTCAAAGCGCACGTTATTACCAGCGGTTTTGGGATCAACGCTATGCCAGACGTCAGGATCGACGTCGGATACAATTACCGCATGGGCAAGACCGAAGCCGATCCGAACGAAAAGGTCACGGATCACATCTTCTTCGCCTATTTCAAATATACGATCCGGGCTAAGGATAATATGTTTTAAGCAGCTTTACATAGGGATATATTATTGTTGAATAACTGATTCCAAATCTTAGTCGATTTAACAATCTTAGGTTTGTAAAACCGCAGATCGGTGTCGATATCTTCCAAGAATTAGTAAGATAAAATACTCCTGTAACAAGGTATGCCAGAATTCAATGTCCATCCATTAGCGATAGCCACTAAAGGCATTTACATCCGGCTATTCAGAATTTAGAAAGCCAAACTGTCATCACAATTCGTGATTAGCCCAAATAATTATTAGTCGGATATCTTAATTCTCCTTCAAAAAAAGCATCACATCCTCCATTGCTATAACCTCCCCATTATTCAATTCCAAGACCCAACTCTATTTTTAAAAGGGCTTGGCATATTTGTTCAAATTGATACCATCCCAGATCATCCAAGTGATATCTAAGCATTTATTATAGTACCCATAAATTATCATGCCTCAAAGCGTATCGGACATTTCGTGTATAAGATTTAGGGTGATTATAATAATTATTGTTCTGATAAAATCATTTTTAATTTTGATTAATGGATGTATGTTTAACTTGATTAATTTTTATTATTTTATGAATTTTACAATTAAGGATGTTGTATTTCAGCGTATAACGAAATTTTTGATTCTGCAGCGTTGGAAGCTTTATAAAGTTGGCGACCATTATTTTTCTGCATTCAAATATATTGTTCTTACTGCGTTTAGTTGTAGTAGATCTTTCTAATGTATCTTAATGGTTGTAGTTATGTGAAAACTCCATAATTCGGACCAGTCCGTGTTATTTTGCCAAAGCGAACTGCCCGCGCGTACCTGCCAATAATACGTCCCGGCACTTGTAAAAGCGGTTTGATATGAATTGTTTTGAACCCTTCTTTCAAATACAAGGAGCGAATCAAGATACACTTCCAGGTCATAAAACTGCTCGTCCTGGACCCGGTCCCACATGAAATTAATTTCCGCGGGCAGCGAATCAAAAATAACATTCGTATCATTAGCCGGATAGGTCAGCTGGGGCGGCAGCGGTTTAAAACGCACTTCGAAGTGGCGCGGTTCAGACCAGTCGGTGGAATACTGCCAGAGCGAACTGAAGGCCCGCACTTTCCAGGTGAATTTGTCAATGAGGTATTGCCATGGTTCCTTTTCCAGGCGCATACTGAAAAAGTTGGTATCATAGGGTACTGTCCATTGGCCATTGGAATCGGAAGTAAAAAATATTTCGTATAATTCGGCGTCCTTGATCGCCTCCCAGGTCAACAGCAACCGGCCGGTTGGTGCATCCGGCATCCGCACATAATAGTCGATCGGAGAAAAAAGCTGCGGCGGGGCGGGCGGCTGGTTTAGCGTATCTTCCGGCGGTTTGAAGTCGTTGGGATTTTTGCAGGCCGTATTGATCGTCAGGTATCCAACTGCCATCAATATCAGGCCCAGAAATATTTTAGAGGTTGTAGGTTTGCCCATATACAAAATTCGTCTAAGTATTTTTAATGAATCAGCCATAAAACCCCCTAATTCCATATATTAATCTTTTAATAAAATCACCTTTTTATTGATTATCGATCCGCTGAATTTCAGGCAGATAAAATAAATCCCGCCGGCTACGTTACGGCCGGATTGGTCGGTGCCGTTCCAGCATAGGGCGGAGGGCACAGGGCTTAGGGCAGAGGGGATTGAGAAAGATTTTACTAACCGCCCGGTTACGTCGTAAATCTTAAAGGATAAATTTTTATTCATGTTTCCTGCATCCTGGATCATGCATCGTATTTTTACTTGGTTCCGCGCCGGGTTCGGATAAATTTCAAAACCAAATCGACCGGTCGGAACGGTTTGTAATTCCGCTTCACTAATCCCACCCGATGGCGTAATGCCGAAATACTGCATGATCGAATCGGCAAGCGCCGATTTTGTTGAAGGCGGGACACTATCAACAAGACCGCTGAACTCGAATGATACTCCAATTGTCCGATGACCTGCGGCCACGCCGTACACATTATTATTCGTCCGGTTCTTGAAGATCAACACGCCCCCGCTTAAGGTGTCGATCCGGTCCAGGGATGAGGTTTCACCCGTATACCGGAAGCTCATTCCATCGGTGAACGACCCCGGGAACCCGGCGACGCCCGAACAGTAGCCGCTGTTATCGTTAACGGGACGAATGCGAAAGAGCGGGCCGAAGTTGTGGCCGCCGAAGGCGGTGTCGTGGCACCAGACATTGCCGCCCTCCAAGTAGAATTTGCCACCCGCATCCATAAAATGTTGGATTTCCGGGATAATGGTGCAGGTGTCGTAAAGGATCTGGTTGTTGAGCTGAACGCCCAGTGTTATAAAAAGTGTCTTATAGATATTAATATATTTTAAAGGTGAAATTTGTCGGTAGTCGCCAAGAAAATGCAATTGGTTTAATTTTTGGTGAATAATGAAACCACTCGAATGGTTAGGATCCGGATCCCAGACCACGTAATCCCGCTTGCCGATATGAACGGTAAAACTGACCGTGTCGCGGCGCGGGCCCGCGGTTAGGGCAAGCCGCAGGTTGGTTTGGTAACCGACTGGCGCATCGGGACGGGCATAGATAACGAATTGATTGGAATTATTATTGCCGATACTATCCGGTAATATCGATCCGAATTGCCCGGAACCATCGATAACCTCAACAAACGAATCCGGACTGATCAGATTGCCCATAATATTGTCCGCGATACCTGAGCCAATGTTTTTAAGAAACACCGCGAGCCGGGCCGTATCCCCATGAAGTATAAATTTGACGGTATCATCAATGTAAAAGTCATAATAGACCAAATGGGAACCGTGACTGATCAGGTTGAAATCATATGTCCAAGTTGAATCAAGCGTATCTTTGACCTTCACCCGCAACTTGATCGGATGCTGGTCCGGGCACTGGGAATCGACGATAACATTGAAACCGTCCGGTCCGCACCAGGCCGAATCCGACGGCAAGATTAAGCCATAGTTCTTGATCGTATCATCTAAAGTAAAAAATGGATCAGCTTCGACTTTCTGAAGCGTCCCGATGACATTATCGGCCAGGGAATCGCCGATGTTTTTCAGCCAGACCGGCAGCTCGATGTCTTCCGCCGGGTTTACTTGGTGGTCATTATTACCGCCGAGGGAATCCAATATCAGGTTCTTTTGATATACCAGATACGGGCGTCGACAATAGACCCGGATATTAAAATAGGAGACCCACTGATTATTGAGCGTATCTCGAACCGTCAGCTTGAGTTTGATCAGATGACTATCCGGGCAGATCGGCGAAATGATAAGATTAAAGCCATCCGCGGAAGTTGAGACCGAATCGAGCGGTATCAGATCAATGAATTGCTTGACCGTATCGGCCAACTGATAATAATTATCCGGTTCGTATTTTTGCAGGATACCGGTGACTCCGCGCGCGGTAGAATCACCGTAATTCCGGACCCAGGTTTCTAATTCGATGTTTTCACCGTTGTTGGGTTGATGGTTGCCGTTGCCTCCCAGCGAATCGAGAATGGAATGGAAAATATATTTTACGAAAGGACCGCCGCTAAATCCTCCGACGACCGTATCAATAAATGAATTAAGATTACGACCGGTTACCGTAATAAATACCGTATCGGAATATTGAAGGGAGTCAATGAATTTTATAAACCCCTGGTTATCGGTTCGGTCGTAATGGTAAATCGTCGTGTCATCCCAGGCTTGTACGCAAACCAAGGCGCTTTCCACCGGCACGGAACCACATTTGACTTGAACGGTTAAGGTGTCGCCGTACCAGATATCGGGTGAATGAACGGCCTCAATTATCCTAGGCGTCGCGGTCCTAACGGTCATTTCCGGATCGCCCAGGCAGGTCCAGCTGTTGTATTCAAGCGTGTTGCCGAATAAATTATAGTAATTAAAGCGACCCGCTTCGCAGGCCCGGCCTAAAGTTGAAAAGCTGTCGCAAAAAATGTTTTGCAAAGATCCCCGGGCCAGGGCGCTACGGAGTTCCGAAGCCGAATCAAGTATGGTCGTTCCGCCCAAAAATCCCACCATTCCTCGGGGATCGTCCGGAGTTCCGACATTCAGCCAGCGATATCCGCAACCGTCGACCGTCGCGCACGTCGCGGAAATCACAATCGGCATTTTCAAACCGTTCTGAAAGAGCGCGGGGTTAATATCACTAAACGGCGGGCCCCATTCCTGGACTCCCACACCTCGGAAGAGAATATACGATCGGCCGTCATTGACCGCGTTGATCACATCGAGACTTGAATCACCAAGACTGCCCGCGAAAGAATCAACCTGGATATAATTGGCGCTATTCATTAACAAATGGGCATACCGGGCGTCTGACCAGTACACCGAATCGCCGTGTGTTGTCCCGTCCTCGGAGATGACCGTCGAACCCTTCCGAAACCACAAAGGATCGTCAATATAGGGCGCCTTATCATAATTCAATATTTTAGTAATGATCGTCTTGACCTGGATCGTATCAAAAACCCATAAACGACCGGGCAGTATTTCATTGTGGAAATCTCCCGAGACATTGGTATAATAATTGTCGGTATAAGCATAACCATATGTAGTTTCGCCAAACAAAGGAAAAGGTATTTGATCCGGGTTACCAACGAGAAGCAGGTACTCCGGCTTGATCGGCCAGTTAGTATAGGCATTGACCACATAATTCCGGATGCTGACCGAATCCGATCCGCCGATCTCCGAAAGCGTTACGATTTTCGCTTTGTAGCCCTTCTGGGTTTTCCACTCGGCCAGGGGTTTTAAGACATCGGCATAACTGTCATGGGTGATGATCAAATACCGCGCGCCGTAATTTTGTGAAAAAGCGGCGGTTACGATAATAAAACCGCCCAATAAGATAATGCGGCAAATCATCTCGCCTCCAGAAATATTATACTACTACTATATTATATGTCAAGATCTCACAAAAAAGTCACAAAATCGATAAATTGTTTTTGTTAAAATAAAACTTAATAACGGAAGAATAAATGGATTAAAGAGTATCCAAAAAATCCGGATAGAACGTAATGTCGTCAAAATCAGCCGAGGTTAAGCTGTCCAGATTTTCGTTTGAAAGCCAGAACCCGACCTGACCGTTTACAATCGAGTTGTCCACGAGCATAAATTGGCATATATTATTGATATAGCACAAAATCGATCCTTCTTGACAGCGAAGGGAAATGGTGTTCCACATTCCCGTGGGGAAATGAAATGGGTTTTTATTCCACAGAAATACGGAATCGCTTAAGACCTTGAGAAAACTCACGGTATCTTGAGAAACCTGTAGGAGATAATAATTACCGGGGTTTTCGTAACGGAAAACTACCCCCGCTTTCCAGCCCGCGGACGAGCTGTCGTTGACTAATACGCTAATCTTGACAAAAAAATTCTTTAGGTTTTTCTCGCCAAGGGTTAGGGAAAATCCCGCGGTATCCTTATATTCCCCTCGATAAACGTGCGGCACAGAATGAGCGGACGGGTTAGAAAAATTGTCCGTGACCCGCCAGGCGCCTTCTTCAGATTCAAAACCGTAAGGACTTACGGCTCCATTCGAATCATCCTCGAAATGGTAAGTATGAAATGTGATAAAGTAAATTTGATCCGTGTTCGCCCACAGGCTTTCCGGATAAATTTCAATCCGGTTGAAGAAACGGGTTTTTGCCTGAATCTTATATATTCCGGGATCGATATTGGTCATTTCAAAACTGCCGAGAGCGTCGGACGTATCCGTCTTCAGCACCATGTCATCCTGGAGCAGGTAGATGATCGCGCCGCTCACAACGGTGCTGTCGTACTCCATCGCGTATCCCGTGATATGAGCCTTGTCCGGATTTTTCGGGTCGTACCTATTGTCGCGCGATGCGTTCCAACAGGCGAGAGCGGCGACGATTAGGACGAGAGGAGGGATCAACCGTTTCAAATCAGAACCTCGCAATGTAACCGATGCGCCATCTGTCGGTAAGGCCGCTGTATTCGAACATGATATTTTTTATCGCCTGCGCGGATCGGGAATCAGTCTTATAATGATAAGCGTCGTAAACGCTAAATAAATAGATACCGATAAATACACCCGTTGATACATAAGAAACGTGATGCCAACCGTTGTAATGGTTATAGGTTCTGTTAAACTGAACCGTGTCGCCTGGTTCGACGTTAAGATAATTTCGATGTTGCTGATCGGTTATTATCCATGAGGTAATGCTCCAGGTAAAAGTCATCGTCGAGGCCACCATAAGGGCGATCCCTTTTTTATTTTCACCTTTCATCATCTGTCCGATCCCGGGGATAAAACATGAACACACCCCGGCATCTTCCGACATTTCTCTTTTTGTCGATTGGAAAATTTCATCAATCTCCGGCGTGGATTCTTCGGGATCAAATTTCCATTGCGGTCTGATTTTAAGAATCACCCGGAAATGCTTATCCGCTTCTTCCTTATTCGAGATGCGCGCGTAGCTAAAGGCCAGATATTTATTGGCCTCGAAAAAGTAATCTCCCTTGAATGTAGAAAGCGCGTCCTCCAGCGTCCTTATCGTAGAAAAAAAGTTACCGCTTTTATATTCGTCAACCGCATTTTTCAATATCACGCTGGGCGTAAGGCCATTAATGTCTTGGGAGAATCCGAAATTAATTGTCAGGGCGCAAAATGTAATTATTTGCATTAATAATAACTTAAGGTAATTATCTCTCATAATATGTCTATGCGTGAATTCAATGTCGATTCGGTAAATTATTCATCAACAAGAACTTCCGTTAAAATACCGGATGATTTAATGGAGAGATTCATCATTAATAGCCGATGGTTTCGTTCCGATTTTATTTTGTTTATTAAATATTAATTGCAGCATATATTCTTTATAACCCCGGCGTCTCGAGAATAAAACGCCGGGATTCAGACCAGTCCGTGTACCAGGTCCAGGCCGGACTGCCGGCTCGCACCCGCCCGTAATAATATTGCTGATACTTGGTGCGGCGCAAGCTGATCGTCATCCGCGGGGTGGTGGTCGAGGTTATCTTCCCGGTGCTGAAGGTCGTCAGCGTATCGGTCTGGACTTCATAGATCGTCGCCTGGGCCAGTGCTTCACAGTCAAAGACCACATCGATAACCGAGCCGCCGCTGAATACCGTATCGCTTTGTGGCAGGTACAACTGGGGCGGATCCGGCGGCGGGCCCTGCGGGTCGCCCGGCTTCCATTCGTCGGGATTACGGCATTGCAGGGTAAAAAATAAAAACGCTAACGCCGCGGCCATGCCGGTGATTTTAATATATTGCCGCAATTTTAAATTTGTCGATGCTTTCATAGTCACCTCCAACTTTTTCCTACGGAAAGTTATATCGTCATTATCCCGCGTTAATCAAGTTCAAAAATTGAACGTCACCGAAACCCGGGCCCGGCGCGGCGCGCTGTAGGCGCTGACCCAATCCTGGCTCGCGCGGTTGATCGCCAGGAAGGATTCATAATACTCCTGGGGCACCACGAGCCCGTCATGGTTATGATCCGCGGCCGGCTGGTAATAAGGGTTGCCGATGGGAAGGAAATTACCGTCAAAATCCCAGGGTTTGATGTCTTTTTCGGGGATCGCCGGGTAAATGTCGGCGATCTGGTAACGCTCGTCCAGCAGGTTGAGGACCTCGACGCTGACGTTGAAGGAAAATCCCCGGACCTTGATCGACTTGGAAGCCACGCAATCGACTTCTTTCTGAAACGGCAGGGTCTTGATATTGCGCTCCTCCAGCTTACCCTCCGGGCCGGGCGGCGTGTAGGGGAAACCGTCGCCGAAATATCCGAAGAGGTACAGCTTGATATCCTGGGGCATGGTGAATATACCCTGGACGAAGATCCGGTTACGCTGGTCGAAATCCAGATTGTATTCCTGCGCCGGGGGAACAAAGTTCGTGTCGAGCGTGAGCGTATCAAGGCCTTGGTAATACCGGTAGTAAACCTCGGACGCGTAGGAGCTCGTGCCCCGGGCCCAGGAAAGGGTATAGGAAATTTTGCCCGTGAAAACCCGGCTGCCGAATTCCAGGATCGTCTCCATGCCCCGGACGTTCGCGTACTCAACGTTCTGATACTCCACGTAACCGCGGGGCAGGGCGTTGATATAGCGCGTTCCGATCAGGTCGCTGATTTCCTTGCTGAAGGCGTTGAAGGTTACGCTCAGGTCTTTCCGAATCTCGCCCTGCAGTCCGATCTCATAGCTTTTGGTTTTTTCCGGACGCAGATCCGGATTGCCGATCAGCGGAATATTGGCCAGAAAGGTCGGAATGGGCAATAATTTTAATCCGTTATAAAGCTGGTCATAAAGCGGCGGCTGGGTATACTGCCCGATATTCGCCCGGAAAAGGAATTTGTCCATCACCATGAAGGAAAAGCCGATCCGGGGTGAAACGGTGATTTTGGACTCGAGGGTATCGATCCCCGGTGAAAAATAATCTCCGCGCAGGCCGACCTTCGCGTACAATCCCTCGTAATCGATATTGTCCTGGATATAGCCCGACGCCTCCCGGGGTTTGAATCCGTAATCGTCGACGACCTGGTGCAGAGAATCGCTGATGTAGGAGGTGAAATTCGTCAGGTCGAGATATGAATAATCGACCCCGGCCCGAAGCTCGTGATTGTGCTGCAGTTGCAGGTTCGCGGTCGCCGCGCCCTTGATGATGCGGGATCGCTTGTCCTGAAATTCGGGAAAATCGCCCGCGCAGTAGAAATATCGGTAAGAAACGCCGAAGGGATTGTTGAACCCGGGGGTCGGCCAGCGCAGCGTGCGGTAATCGTGAAACCGGAAGTCCTTTAAAAAACCGGTCGGCGCATCTTCGTCCCTCATGCCGTATATTTTTTCCGTGAAAAGGTGGCTGAGCGTGACGTTGAAGAAGTAACGGGGAGCGGGAAGGTAGTTGATATTGATGGCTTCCAGGTTGCCGTTACGCATGTCCGAGCGGTAATGATTGAGCCGGAATTTCCAGTCCCGCTGGTAGCGGTCAAACTGGCTCCGGGATTTGATCCCGCTCAAGGTCAGCTTCAGCTCGGGGGCGACGCCGATCCGCAACTTACCGTACAGGGAATAATCGTCCCGCTTCTTATGGGGCTGGACATATAGCCGCGGGTCCCAATCGTCGGTATGCATCCCGTCGAAAGAAATGAAACCCCGGTAATTCTTCGACGCCGGCAAGTGGAGGTAGGCCTGATAAGTCTGGTAACCGAAGTCGTAATAAAAGGGCATGATCTTTTCGGTCTTGGCGCTGATGTTCCCCTGGAGGCGGCCAGCAGGCATGGCGGTTATGAGGTTAACGACACCGGACATGGCCCGGCCGTATTCCGCGTCGAAATTGCCCGGCAGGAAAATCACCTCGTCGACGAGACCTTTGGACATGTTGACCGCCAGGTCGCCGTTCTGGGGGTCGGCGATCGATATATTGTCGATCAGGTACAGCACCTCGTCCGCCCGGCCGCCCCGCACATGGACCGCGGTATCGATGTGCGCCACTGAAGGCTGGATATTTACGACATTGGTAATGTAATCGAACGGCATGTTCGTTATCTCCTGCTTCCGGATGTAATAGGTCGTGGCCACCATGTCCTTCTTTAGCGTCGGCGTTTCGCTGACCACCGTCATCGGCGCCAGGTCGATCGTCGTCGGTCGCAGGTTGATTTTCAAACGGACGGTCTGGTCAATTTCGACGACCACGCGCTCAATGGTTTTGATCTGATAACCGATCGAGGAGATCCCTATGTTATACACGCCGGAAGGCACGTTCAGGATATAAAAATTTCCCTGATCGTCCGCCGCGGAACCGATTTCCGTGTTGAGGACCCGGACCGAAGCGAAGGGCACGGGCTCGCCGTTATCCTCGTTTTTCACGGTGCCCTGGATCTTCCCGGTTATGCCGTTAAATAAAAATACTGCATACAGCAATTGAATCATATCTGCCTCCAGTGATAGTATACTGCCGCTATATTATATGTCAAGATCTCACAAAAAACTCACAAAATTTACATTGTTAGCATTCAAAGTCTCGGGTATCGAACGCCCCGTGAGGTTTACGAGACGCAGAAGATGAACCTTGACCTTGGCAATAAAATGACTAACATAAATCAAGCCCCTTTATGCCCAAAATAGAGGGGAGCAGTGCGACAATTTACACGAATTTTAGTATATTTGATAGTAAACTGGTAATTGTTATGCAATAAGCTGTGATAAATATGTGAGCATTAAAAATATACTATCTATGCATGCCGAACGCGAAATGATGGGCGAAGGAGGAGAAATGAAAGTATGCATGGTAATGGGCATGGTTATAGTGGGTCTTTTTGGCCGGTCCGCGGATAACTGCCAACCGGACCGGGGTTTTATGATTGCGGTCCACGACACGAACCAAGTGCAAATGAGCATCTCAAACTATGGCACGTTCGGTCAGTCTGGGTCCGGCGGCGTCGGCTGCTTTTGGCCCAAGGGCTCGGGCCATAATTACATCTTCGGTGCCGGGTTCTGGTTCGGGACCATCGATCAAAGTTCCGGCGATACCCTGGTCTCGATTGGTTACGGTCCGCATGGCGGAGAATCCGAATTCGTACCCGGTCTGAAGAACATGGACCCCGACCATCCCTGCGCCATAATCTACATCAATCCGGAAAATTACCCGGCGCCACATGATACCTTTCCCATGGCGCCACAGGGCTTGGTTTCCCACGAGGATTCCTGGTGTTGCTATAATGACTGCGATTCAACCTACCACATGCCGGGCGACACTCGACCGATCGGGATCGAAGTCTATCAGACCGGCTATGAATGGAAGCGGACCGAAGTTCAGGATATATTCTTCATGACCTGCCAGTTCAAGAACGTCTCCGGTTACACCCTGAACAATGGGGATGTCCCGTTGGCTGTTGAAAATAGTATAGCGGATCCATATAATACATAGCATTCGTTAAAAAGGAGGATCCGCTATGAAGGATTATAATCAAGAAGGGACAAGAAATCAAGAGGCAAATAAA
>Ga0315288_10000489_pt1 | contig 49675 bp, 39 predicted proteins | sample YL17G11_20_MG_FD_203454 | JGI IMG/M metagenome (GOLD analysis project Ga0315288, IMG submission 203454) | Sediment microbial communities from Yellowstone Lake, YNP, Wyoming, USA - YL17G11_20 | ecosystem: Environmental > Aquatic > Freshwater > Lake > Sediment | place: USA: Wyoming | collected... | reverse complement strand
TCCCCCGCGCCATCCCGCCCGGCACGCCGAACCAGCCTCCCCTCTCCCTGTCGCCAGAACACTCACCAGATCATGGGCTTTCCGGCCGGGTTTCTAGCCGGGGGACGCCGATAGCAGGATACCGTGGGCCGCCCGCAGATGGATGAGGCAATCGACCCATGCCTCGGTCCTGTTTTTCCGGGACCGGTCAGTTCAGACCAGGAGGCCGGAGCCCGCCGTAACCCGTGGGATCGAGTGCGTGTGCGCGCGTGCCGACAGGCGATGGGACGCCCGTCAAGGCTCACGGGGGCCCAGGTCCATCGTGTGAGTAGACCGTGTGCCAGCAGATCTGCGGCCGCTACGTCGGCGATGCAAGCGGACGGCGCGGCGGATGCGGCGTGTTCCCCCCGGCTGAACTCGGCGTGATTAGCGGCGTCAAACAGCCGATCACCTGTTCCGACTCATCGCCTTGGCCCTGCTGGCACTTCCACATGGCATCGATAACGAGCAGCACGAAGTCCGTCGCCATCTGGTCCAGATGATACGGGGGCTGCTGTCCGTCAAGCCAGAGCAGAGCCCCGTCTTTGAGTGGCCTCACATGGAATCGGTGACTGTTGATGGTCGCGTGATGCACGCCGTTGCCGAGAAAGTGAGGCTTCCTCTGTCGATCGCTCATCCGCTGAACTCCTGTGCTCCCTCGGCCGCGCTACGCCCCTCCCCCCACTGACGGGCATATTCTACCCGCGGCACCGCGGAAAGGGAAGCGGCGATGGCTGACTATGGGGCCGGTGCAGGCCCGCTCCCGGGCGCATGGAAACCAGACCCGCAGTCGCTTTTCGCTCCACTATCCCGGAACTTCCACCGGCGGAGTCGCGTCTAATGTGACATGGCGCTTGGCCCTTCGCCCCCGCGGGCTCCGTAGGGGCGGATGATCTGCTACGGCGAACGCCCCCACGCGGGGCGCGGGTGTCGGGTACAGCATGTTGTGCGGCCAGGGTCGTTTCCGTTGTAGGGGCACAGCATGCTATGCCCGTACTTTGGCAGGGCAGGCAAGAAGGAGACTATGGCTCGCTTCCTCTGCAGGTTCGCTGAAGGCCGGACGACGAACGTCCAGGCCGACTCCGTCCCCGCGGCCCTACTCGAGGCCCAGCGCCAGGGCAAGTCAGTGGTTGGCATTGCCGAGGAACGGTCCCGGCGTGCCGACCCGCGAGTCACCGAACAGGAGCTTGCCACCCTCTACCGCCAGCTTGCAGCTATGCTGGCGGCCGGCCTGCCGCTCGCCGAGGGACTCCAGATTCTCGCCCGGGACACCACCAACCCAGCGCTCAAGGAAGTCTGCTACACGCTCTATGTCACCTTGGCCGGTGGTGAGCCGTTCGCCGCCGGCCTGGCGAAGTTCCCAGGGCTGTTCCCCCGGCTGCATCTGGCACTGGCGCGAGCGGGCGAGCGCGCCGGCCTCCTGCCGACCACGCTCTCTCAGGCGGCCGACTACCTGGAACACCTGGGAAGGCTGGGCAGGCGCGTTTCCTCCGCCCTGGTCTACCCGGCGGTAGTCGGGACGCTCGTGGCGGCCCTCCTTTCCGCTTACTGGGGGAGTGGCATGGTCGGTCAGGTATCGCAGCTCTACCGCGATCTGGGCATCGGCGGGCATCTTCCACCGCTCACTCGTATGGTGCTGCGCATCTACCAGGTTGCGCCGCCCATGATCTTCCTCACCCTGGTGGCCGCGTTCGTCCTGGTTCTGATCATCCGCGCCTACTACCGCACCAGGCGCGGCCGGTATCGGCTGGATCGAGCGAAGCTCTGGCTGCCATTCATCGGCCAGATCGTGAGTAAGGGTTCGCTGGCGCGGTTCTGTCGCACCCTCGCGCTGCTCCTCGGCAACGGAGTGGAGGTGGAGACCGCGCTCGAGCTGGCCGGCGAAGCCTCCGGCAATGCCGTCATGGCAAGGGCGGCGAGGGCGGCGATCGACGATGTCGTGGAGGGCGCTCCCCTCGCCACAGCACTCGCCGCCAGCGGTGTCTTCCCGGCGCCGGTGACCGAGCAGATTGCTACCGGGGAGAAGGGCGGCACGCTCCTGATGATGCTCGACCGCCTCGCCGACTTCTATGACGCGCAGACCGAGCACCTGACCCGGGCCTTCTCGGCAGTGCTCGAGCCGGCCCTTATCCTCATGCTGGGATTCGCCGTCGGCATTTCCGTCGTCTCGCTCATGCTGCCATTGATCCAGACCATCTCGGCGTTGTCCGGCGGCAGCATGCAGTAGCTGAGGCGCGAGAGGAGAGACGATGCAGGAAACCGTGGAGACGACTAGCCTTCTCAGCCGCAAGCGGCTCCGGGTCTATCTGGCGCCGGAAGGCATCGCCATCACGGAGCGCCGGCCGTTTTCCTCCTGGGAGCACCCGCGCCTGATACCGTTCGATCACGTGCAAGGGGTCCAGGCCAGACGCGCTGGAAGGCGCTGGGCGCTGGAGCTGGCCCTGGCACAGGGGCCGCTCACGGTCGGGGGCCTCGCCGAGTCCGAGGCGCTCTGGCTGGCCGGGCTGATCGGCGAGGAATTGGGCATCCGAGCGCGACGCGCCGATCCGCGCTTCGCCGAGCGAGCGCCGCTGGAGCGGTTCCAGGGTGCGATCGAGGCGCTGCTGTCGGCGGGTGAGCGGGAGGCGGCTTCGGTTGTCGACTTCCTTCTTCTTCAGGCAGTACACCATCGGGCGAGCGATGTCCATTTCGACCCGTTCCATGCGGTCCTGCGGGTGCGCTTCCGCATAGACGGGCTGCTCTCCGATGTCGCCGAAATCGGCCTCGGCCTTCATCCCCGGATGCTCGCCCGCCTCAAGGTCCTGGCTAAGCTTGCGGTGTACCGCCACGACGTCCCTCAGGAGGGGCGAACTGTGGTGGAGAGCGGCAATCGGACGATTGACCTCAGAGTCTCGGTGCTTCCCACCATCCACGGTGAGAAGGCCGTGATCCGGCTGTTCGATTCCTCGCGTGCGATCTTCGGACTCCAAGATCTGGGCATGTCCTCGCGGACCTTGGCGCGGTACTCGGATCTCATCAACCGCCCACAGGGGACGATCCTGCTCACCGGGCCGGCGAACAGCGGCAAGACGACCACGCTCTACTCCACCCTGAGCCATCTCTACGAGCGCCGCCGCAACCTGAGCAACATCGTCACTGTGGAGGACCCGGTGGAGCACGATCTCCAGGTGATCAGCCAGACCCAGATCAACCCGGCTATGGGGCTCACCTTTGCCACCGGGCTGCGGACCGTGCTGCGACAAGATCCAGAGGTGATCATGGTGGGCGAGATCCGGGACGCGGAGACGGCCGAGATCGCGGTGCGCGCCGGCCTCACCGGCCACCTCATCTTCAGCACTGCCCATGCCCGTAGCGCTCCCGGTGTCTTCGCCCGGCTGGTAGAGATGGGAGTGGAGCCGTTCCTGGTGGCCTCGTCAGTGACAGGGGTGATGGAGCAGCGGCTGGTGCGCCGTATCTGTCCCGGGTGCGTGGCTGGGTACAGGCCCGACGGCGATCTCCTTCGGCGAGCGGGGATCCGTCCGGAGGCCAGCGCCTCATTCCGCCATGGCACCGGGTGTGATCGCTGCGGTGGCAGCGGCTACTTGGGGCGCACCGGGATCTTCTCCCTCGTCGTGGTGGATGAGCGCATCCGCGACCTGGTGATGGCCAAGGCGGCCCTCGCCGCGCTGGAGGAGGCGGCGAGCCGGACCAGCCCGGGCCTGTTGGCCGAGGGCCGAGACCAAGTAGCAGCAGGCGTGACCACGGCAGAGGAGCTGCTGCGCGTCGTGGAGCCGGAGGCGTAGGTGCTGGCATCTGCGATGGAACTGGCCTCAGTCGGTCAGGACCCTACCGCGTTCGCAGCAGCGGCGGTCTTTGCGCTTCTGGTCACACTCGTCCCGCTGGCTCCCTTCCTGATCTTCTCGCGCACGCGCCGATGGGCGCTCATTGCCCTCGGCGTGCTGTGGCTTGTGCAGCTCGTCTTGCTCATGGATCCGAGCGTTCTCGAACTCTACTGGGAGGGCGTGGACAGCGGACTTCCGTGGCTGGCCGGCGCCGCCCTCATGCCTGGTGTCCTGCTCTTGTGGCGGCGGACGCGGCGGGTCGGACTGGTGCTGCTCGGCACGAGCGTCATCGCGTCGCTGGTGATCATGAACTACTACGCTCAGGTGATCTGCAGCATCGGCTACGTCTTGCTGCTGCTTGCACTCTGGCCGCGCTGGCGCCTCGCGCAGAGCGCACTCCGCGAACGGGAGCGAACCCCGGTGGTCCCGTCTCGGGGCGTCCTCCGGGTGCGCGCCTGGCCAGCGTGTACAAGACATGGGCCGGAGGGGTTCACCCTGGTCACCAGCCTGGTCGGCATCACCTGTTTGCTGATCACGGTGAGCATGGCCACCCAGATGATAGCCGCCACCGTGGTCGCGGTGCGCCGGGCCGATCACATGGCGGCAGCAACGGACCTTCTCGAGTCGGCGCGGGAGCGTTCGCTGCTCGGCCGTGACCTTGACGATGTCCAGACTCGCGCTGCCCGGCTTCTGCCGAAGGGCCAGGCCACGGTCGCGCGCACCCGGGTCGAGCCGGGGCTGACGCGGGTGACCGCAGTTGCCTCCTGGCGGGAGGCAGGCGGCAAGCCGGGCCAGGTCACGTTGGAATGGCTCACACCGGAAGGCCCACGATGAGACGGCGACGGGGCTACACTCTGGTCGAGATGATAACCGTGGCCGGGATCGGCCTGGTGGTTGCTTCCCTGGTGGGATCGCTCTATCTGACCATCACTCGGGCCATCGAGACCGAACTCGCCAGAAGCGAGATGGTGGCCGGTGCGCGGGAAGTGTCTCACTACCTGAAGAGCGATGTGCGTCGCGCCGATTCCATCGCGGTGAGCGCAGAGAAGCTGGCACTGGTGTCGGAGGGAGAGAGGATCACATACACCAACTCCAGCGGGGGCGTGAGCAGGCAGAGCACAACGGGCGCTCGACTCCTTGGAAGCAAGGGCATCACGGCCGGCTTCTCCTCCCTCGGCGGCAACGGCGTGGAGATCACGCTCACCGCTGAGCGGACCGTGCGGAGCCGGACGATCACGCTGTATCGCGAGATCGCAGTCGCACGGAGAAATCCATGACCCGCACTCGATGTCGCGGCAGCGTGCTGGCACTCTGTCTGGTGATGATGCTGGTGGTGTTCGCGCTCGCGGGCTCGCTGCTGGCAGTAGCAGCCGCGCGCTGCGGATCGATAGCCAGGGAGTCACGCCGCGCCCAGGCGCTCGCTCTCGCAGAGTCGGCGGCGGCGGTTGCCCAGGCGAAGCTGACAGCCGGCCAGCCTCCCTCTCCGGTTGCCGGCTCCCTGTCGACCGGACGCTACTCGGCCACCATCGTGAGTTCCGGTCCGGGGCGCATAGTGGTGAAGGCAGTGGGGGACCCGCGCCCCCTGGTGGGCGGCCCCGTCAGCGTGGCTATCGAGACAACGCTGACACGCCGCGGCGAGCGCTGGCAAGTGGCGGCCTGGCGGGAGGTGGGGCGATGAAACACAGGCGGGGGTTCACACTGCTCGAGTTGCTTATCGTGCTCTTCATCATCTCGATCCTGGCTGCGATGATCTTCCCGGTGTTCTCGCGCGCCCGCGAATCGGCGCGGAAGGTTACCTGCCTGAGCAGTATCGTGCAGTTGGGGAGCGCGCTCCAGCTCTACGCCGCGGACTGGAGCGGGGCATTCCCGCCCAAGGACAATGACTGGTCGCCGCTTGACCCCTACGTGAAGAATCGGGATGCGTTCCGCTGTCCGGACGACGCGAGTCTCCGTCCTTCGGCCTCTCCGCCGGATGAGGAACACCAGCCTGTCCAGATCAAGTCCAGCTACATCTACCGCTCCGGCCTGGCGAATGACGGGCTCTCGCGCGAGATCGTGGCGTTCGATCGCTGGATCTGGCATCTCGGCGGCCGCAATGTGCTCTACCTCGACGCCCACGGGAGCTGGGTCAATGCACTACAATTCTGGCCGACCGCGCCAGAGAGGGTGTTGGCGCTGGACCCGGTGTTCCATGCCCTGACCCCCGAGCAGCAGAAGGCCGCTCGTGAGGGACGGCAGATCCCGGGGGAGCTGCCATGGAAGTAGACCGCCCCAGCCGAGGCTTCACGATCATCGAACTGCTCGCGGTGATCTCTATCATCGGGATTCTCGCATCGATGATCTTCCCTGTCTTCGCCCGGGCGCGGGAGCAGGCCCGCAGCACGGTCTGTGCCGACAACCTCCACGAGATCGGGATGGCGCTGCAGATGTATGCCGGGGACTGGGACGGTCGCTATCCGCCCCAGGAGGACAACCTGGCGCCCATCGCCAGGCGAATGGGGCAATACCGGAATCTCCGATGCCCCAGCGCCCTCTACAGCGGCCTCACGAAGAAGGACCTGGCTCGCCTCGCGAAGGCCAAGCACATCGAGTACGTGAACCCGGACATGCGAGGAGGAGGTCAGCCCTACTCCGGGGAGCGATGGACGCCGGTGATTGCCGACGGGGTGCTCCTGGGGGCGGACTACTACTACCATGCCGGGTGGACCAATGAGGCGAGCGGAAACGCGCTGCTGGCCGCCGAGCGAGAGGCAAGCCACATTGGGAGGGCCCATGTGCTGTACGCCTCCGGCCGGGTGGGGTCGCTGCCGGAAGCAGAATGGAAGACGCTCATCCCCAGGAGCGCTCAGCGCCGCGCGGAGGACTTCCCTTCTGACGAGGGGTCAACGGGGGCGACGCCGGGCAGGGGCGTCGGCCTGCGCGGTGGTATGGGGCGCGGCATGCGCGGCCGGGGGATGGGCCGAGGAGGTCTGAGATGACACGGAGACGGCGGGCATTCACTCTCATCGAACTGCTCGTGGTTATCGCGATTATCGGCATCCTGACGGCCGCCGTCCGGCCCTCGATCACGGCCGCCAATGACAGGGCCAACACTGCTACCTGCCAGAGCCGATTGGCTCAGACAGACTTAGCGATCAGCCAGTATGTCGAGGACCACGGACGCATGCCGGCCGATCTGGATGAGCTGGTGCGGCAGCGCTACCTGCTGGACTCCGACATCCTGCGGTGCTCGAAGACCGGGGCCGAGTTCCACTACCATGCGGTTTCGCCCGACGGGTCCGGGGAGCAGGTCATAGCAAGCTGTGTATCGCCCGATATGCCGCGCGGCAAGCGACCTCACGGCCAGGGCGACAGCTACGTGTTCGTTCGACTGAGTGGGAAGGCAGGCGTAGCTCGTTAGGATACGGAGTGCGGGGAGGAGGCGGAAGTCGAAAGACGAAAACTCGAAAACCTGGGTTTCCGGGGGAGGGCTGAGGCCTGCGGCGCCCACCCTCGTCCGAGCTTCCTGGCTGCGCGGGCTTCACGAAGCCCGCGCCCAGCTAAGCTCAGTGGCGTGCAGGCGGCGCGAGCGCCTTCCTCACCGCCGCAACGATGTCCTCTATCTTGCAGGGCTTGGTCAGGTACTGGTCTGCCCCTCCCATCCACCCCGCAAGTAGATCCTCGGGCTCCTTGTGGACGCTGAGCATGATGACGGGCAGACTGCTCGTGACGACCTTGAGCCTGAGCGCGCGCAGCACCTCGAATCCATCCATGACCGGCATCTCGACATCCAGGATCACCAGGTCCGGCCGCTCGGTGGCGACCGCGCGCAGGCCTTCGGCCCCGTTCTGGGCCGACAGAACGGAGAATCCTTCCTTACCCAGTGCGTCCTCGATCAACTTGACCATCGGTGGATGGTCGTCCACCACCAGCACACGTTCCCCCATGTGCTCACCCTCACGAGGCATCCTGTTGGCTGTCATCCAGCGCAGACCGTGGCAAGCCCAGCGCCGCAGGGAGCGCGAGCTGCCCTCTGGCCTGCTATATTCCCGCCTTGGGGTCAGTCTTACCAAACCAATCTCAGAGAGGGGTCAGCCGGGACTTGGTGGATGCCTGGCACTGGACCTGTCGGGCTCCGGCCACAATGGCCGCCGGGGTCCCGCCTTCTGGCCCTGCTTGGTCGCACAGGGCCCGCAAACGGTTCTGCCCGGATCGGCGAACGCGCCCGTCCCTGCAGGTGAAGGGCAAGATGACGCCCGGGGTGAAGACGGGCGTAGCCGGGCACGAAAATGCCGCGCGATGCTCGCCTGGAGTCGCCGATGGCAGATGCTCGGGGGCGCAGACACACTCCGCCGGCCGGCAACTGGCCGCCCTACGTGCAGGCATGCCTGCGCAAGGGACTGTGGTTCCGCGCCGCAGCCCTCGCGATCTCATCTCTCGGCACGGCCTTCTTCGCAACCGCCCTGTGGCTTGGGTGCCGCGGCCACAACCTGCTTGGGGTACAGCCAGCGCAGGCCGGGCTCGCGTTGCTCGGTCAGTCGGCAGCCAGCGTCTTCCTGGCATTGGATCTTTTCGCGGCCAGAAGGGAGCATCACGCGCCCTAGTACTGACCCAGTTCCTTCACCGTCTCGTACGCCGCTAGGAAGTGAGCGACCGGAGTCCCCGGGGCCACGTTATTGCCATCACAGAAAGCGTACTGTCCGCCCTCCATCACCCCACTTCGGAGAATCGCCGCGACCTCCGCGCGCACGCGAGCTGCTGGGCCCTCTCGCAGCACCTCCGGATGCAGGTTGCCTCTGAGCATCACCCCCGGCCCTAATGCACGTCGCGCCTCCCCTAGGTCCACCGGGAAGCCAAGGTCGAAGTCCTGGACGTTGAGCTCCCTGTTCAGAACAGGCAGTAATCGCTGGACGTGTCCGCACAGATGCATCGAGTTCGGGCCCCCCTTCGAGAACTCCGCAATCAGGCGCTGGTGGAATGGCAAGACGAAGTCCCGATAATGCTTCTCCGTGAGCAGCTGTGTGCTGTCATCTGCAAAGCCCCACCCCTGCTGGGGGAGTTCGGCACCGTTGAACCGGCGGACCGCCCTGACTCGCACGATGATCGCCTCGGTCACGAACTCCAGCAGTTCGAGCGCGTACCGGGGATCCTCATAGAGGTCCAAGCAGAGTTCCGTCGTCCCCCGCAGGTTGCACGCAACCGTGAACGGCCCGTCGGTTCCCCCACCACACAGGATCGGCTTACCCACCGGCCTGCCCGCAAACATCTCGCGCTTCCGGCGCTCCTCGAAGTACTCGTAGAACTCCAGTCCCCTCCCCTGAATTCCTCCGTGGAGAGGGTCGGGAATGGTGAGCGACACGAGATCCCCCTTACGCTCTTTCAGCAGCGGGCGACTGTCGGGAACCTGCTCCGTCCGGTACTCGAGCGGGCATCCGAGCCAGACGGCCTCATAGATGTTCTGGAAGTCCGGTCGCAGACCAGGCCACTCCGCGGGAAGCCCGACTTCCGTGTCCTGAAAGGGCTCCTCCCGCAGCCACCTTTCGAGGCCGAGCTGCACCTCCCACTGGACCGCCGGATCCTCGAGGTACTGCTGGAACGTATGCCTGCGCTCATTCAGCCAGGGGGTGAGCAGCCAGAACCGACGCCCGATGTTGAAGTAGCACGGCACCCGCGTCGGGTGACCCTCGTGGAATGCCCGCCATACCTCTGCGACCCCCTGATTGTGGCGCTCAGTGGTGGCCATGCCCCGCTTCCTTCTGGGAGCGCAGGCGTCTCGCCTGCAGCGGGCGGCGTGCCCAGCCGACCTCCGAGCGACAGGCGATCAGCACCTGCGCCACGAATGGTTGGGGTCAGGAGGAAGGGATGCTCGAAACAGACCTCGTCGTCCATGCTGGTGGCCATTCCAGGCGGAACTGCCCGCAGGTGTTTGACCTGCCTGGTGCGAGCCCGAAGACCGGACAGGCCGCGGAGCTCACAACTGAGGCCGGGGGAAGATTGCCGGCGCAAATCCTGCCACAGGTACCGGGACCCGGGGGCGCAGCGGGGCCAATGAGAGTGGCGTTCGTACTACCGGAGCTCGCGGCGGGGGAGCGCCTTGCGCTGCGCGCGAAGCTCGGTTGCGACAGAGCGACCGTTGTCGATCGTATCGCGGTGCGTGATGACGGGTCTGGTACCGTGACCGTGACTGTGGATGGCGAACTGCTCACTGCCTACCGATACCTGGGAAACCCGGCGCGTCCGTGCTTCTTCCCGGTCATCGGTCCCGGAGGCAAGCGCGTGACCCGGAGCTGGCCGATCGCGGCGGACGTGCCAGGAGAGCAGCAGGACCACCCGCATCATCGGTCCCTGTGGGTAGCACATGGGAAGATGAACGGAACAGACAACTGGAGCGAGGGGCCAGGCCATGGCTACCAGCTCCACCGCGGGATCGTCGCCACCAGCGGCGGCCCGGTTCTGGGGTCCATGACCGCCTGCAATGACTGGACCGATCACGACCGAAAGAAGATCGCCGAAGAGCGCCGCACCCTGACCGCGTACGCGGTCTCCGGGAACGCGCGCATCTTCGACCTGGAGGTGTGCTTCACCGCCACCGAATGTGATGTCCGTTTCGGGGATACCAAAGAGGGTGGCATCCTGGCGATGCGAGTGGCCAGCAGCATGGCCGGAGAGAGCGGAGGCAGAATCGAGAACTCGTATGGCGGCGCCGGGGAGGCCGAGTGCTGGGGCCGGCGCGCTCAATGGTGCGACTACAGCGGCGAGGTGGAAGGCGAGGTGCTGGGCATCGCCATTTTCGATCATCCCAACAGCTATGGTCATCCGACGCACTGGCACGTTCGCGACTATGGCATGTACACCGCGAACCCATTTGGGTGGCACGACTTCTTCAGCGATCCAGCGATGGATGGCAGTCACCTGCTCCAGCGAGGCGCGTCCCTCCGGTTCCGCTACCGGGCGTACCTGCATCAGGGCACCGCGGCAGAGGCGGATGTCGCCGCTCGCTACCACGACTACGCCAACCCGCCGAGAGTGGAGGTGATGAGATGATCGGAGGCGTGACGACGACGATCAGCGCGACGTGGCTGCGGTGCCTGGACGCGCAAGAAGCGTTGCGCCCCTAGACCGACGACTTCCGTTTCGACGCGATGGACGGGCGGGATGTGTGCTCTCTTCCTGGGCGCAGGACTCCGTGCCGCGCGGGCAGAAGTACTCGACGGCTAGGCCTCCGAACGCCGTGGCGGCCGCCTTCGGCGGCCTAGCCACCGTTAGAGGGCGCAATGAGATCAGGCCTGCGGCGAACACCGATCGTCATCGCCATCCTCGTGGCCGTCGGCGCCATCGTGGCCGGTATGTTCAGCGACGGCCGCGCCCTCGTGGGGCGAGATGAGGGGACGGCTCCAGCTTCGTCCCAGCAGGCCACCTCCCCGACGCACCGGCCGCCCGCGGTGGCCGGCATGTTTTACCCGGCCGAGCCCGACAAGCTCCGCGCTGAGATCGCCGAGCGCCTTGGCGAAGCGCCCGGAGTGCCTGCTGCCGAGCAGCTCGTGGCTCTCATCGTGCCGCACGCGGGGTACAGCTACAGCGCCGGCGTCGCCGCTTACGCGTACCGACAGGTCGGCGCCAGGCATTTCGATACCGTGGTTGTGATAGGCCCCAGTCATCATGTGGCGTTTCGGGGGGCTGCGCTATCCACGGCCGACTACTGGGATACACCTCTGGGATCAGTGCCGGTTGATCGCGCCGCCTGCGAGGCGCTGATGAAGGCCGATGCGGGGGCGCGGGCGCTGGACGTGGCACATGATCCCGAGCACTCCATCGAGGTCCAGCTCCCCTTCCTCCAGACCGTGCTCAAGGACTTCAGGCTGGCGCCGGTGCTCATGTCCGACTTCTCCCAGGCGAACTGCACAGCGCTGGCGCGGGGACTCGCCGACCTGGCGAGAGGCCGCTCTGTGCTGCTGGTCGCAAGCTCGGACATGTCGCATTACCCCAGCTACGATGATGCGCGAAGAGTCGACAAGGAGACGCTGGCCGCGATCGAGAGCCTGAATGCCGCGACGGTGTCAGCGACGACGGGGACGCTGCTTTCCGCGGGCACCCCGAATCTGGCTACCTGCCTCTGTGGCGAGGGGCCGGTTGAGGCAGTGCTGATGGCCTCTCGTCTGCTCGGCGCAGATCGCGCGTGGGTGCTGCGCTACGCGAACTCCGGCGATATCCCGGGCAGTCCCCGAGATCGTGTCGTTGGGTATGGCGCGATTGCCATTTACCGCAGCGCGAGCGCGGGCGGGTCACAGGCGGAGGCGCAGCCGTCTGAGCTGGCGCCGGACCAGCAGGACCGGCTGCTGTCCCTGGCTCGCGCGACCATCCGGGAGTATGTCACGACCGGGAAGCTGGCGGAGATGCGCGAGACCGATCCAGCCTTTCTGCGACCGGCAGCGGCCTTCGTGACGCTGAAAGAGCGAGGGTTACTGCGGGGCTGCATCGGCAGCTTGGAGCCAGGTGCGCCTCTCTATCAGGCCGTCCGCGACAACGCCGTTGCCGCCGCCACTCGGGATCGGCGATTCCCACCAGTCACGGTCGGGGAACTGGGCGACCTGGAGATCGAGATTTCCGTGCTCTCACCACTGCGGAAGGTGAAGAGCGCGGACGAAATCGAGCTGCGAAAGCACGGCGTGGTGGTGGCCGAGGACGCGCGCCGCGGCGTGTTTCTGCCGCAAGTCGCAGACGAGACCGGTTGGAGCCGCGACGAATTCCTCGACCACCTATGTTCCGACAAGGCAGGGCTCCCGGCTGACGCATGGAGGCATGGCGCCAGCCTCTATGTGTTCACGGTGCAGGCGTTTCACTCGCCTCCACCTGGAGAGTAGAAGCTGTTTCGTACCCTCCTCAGGGGGAGGGTATGAAACAGCACTGGCCAACGTCGGGCGCTGGCAGGCGCATTCCATGCGAGCGCGTGGTGCAGCCAGCCAGCAAGTAGGCTATGGAATGCGCTCTAGTCACATGCCGAACACCCGCGCAAGTGACAGCGATCCCCTCGAGGGACCGCCCCCTCACCGCCGCGAACTGAGCCGACGCGACCTGCTCAAGACGATCACCGCCGCGGGCGCCATGGCCGGATTGGGCCTGCTCACAGGCCAAAGGAAGACCGGCGCTGCAGAGGCAGGCCAGACGTGGCAGCTCCGATCGCCCCTCCGCAGAGACGGCGTGGTGGTCGTCGTGCGGAGCTCGCGGGCCATCGTCAGCGGCCGCAAGATCAACCAGAGCGTTGTCGAGAGGATGGTTGAGGCCGGCGTGATGCGCCTGACTGGAACTTCCGATCCCATCCAGGCGTGGCGACGCTTCTTCGCACCGGATGATGTGATCGGTCTGAAGGTCAACTGTCTGGGAGCGCCGGCTACTCGCACGCACGTCGAAGTGACGATGGCGATCGCCCAGGCCGTGCAGCGATCCGGCATGCCCGCACACAACCTGATCATCTACGATCGGTCCACAGATGAACTGCGCCGCGCCGGCTATCCTATCAACACTGGGTCGGGCCTCCGCTGCTACGGCAGCGATCAGCGGGGCTATGACGCTGAGCCAACCACAGCGGGAGAAGTCGGCTCTTGTTTCAGCCGGATCGTCTCCGAGGATTGCACGGCTCTGATCAACATCCCCCTGCTCAAAGACCATGACGTGGCGGGGGTTAGCATCAGCCTCAAGAACCACTTCGGCAGCATCAACAACCCAAACAAGCTTCATCTCGATCATTGCTGCCCCTACGCTGCCGACGTCAACCTCGCACCCGTGATCAGGGGAAAGCAGCGTCTAGTCATCTGTGACGCGCTCGAGGTGATCTATGATGGCGGCCCAACGTACCGCCCGGCCACGACGAGCAAGTACGGCGCTCTGCTGATGGGGACGGACCCGGTTGCAGTGGACCGCGTGGGTTGGCAGATCATCGAGGATCTGCGGGCCAGGGCGAGGCTGAAGCCCCTCCGCGCCGTTGGTCGGGAGCCCCGGTACATCACCGTGGCAGGCGATCGCCAGCATCGGTTGGGCGTATCCGACCCGGCGAGCATCCGGAGGATAGAGTTGACCGCGACCTGAGGAGGCGCGATGAGGCTGACTCGCCGTGAGTTGCTGAAGCTGGGGGCGGGGTGCGCGCTGGGATGCGGAGCGCTCGGCGGGGCCGCGCGCGTCGCCGCGAGCCTTCGGCCCCGCGCCCCAGGTTCCCAGCTCGTGCTTCGTAGCGAAGCGGCTTCGCTACTCCGCAGAGCAGCAGATGACCGGCAGTGGGTCCGCGAAGCACAATACTACCGCAAGCTGGCCGGCCAGCGAGTCCGCTGCCTGCTGTGTCCGAGGGAGTGTGAGGTCGGCCCGGCAGAACGGGGGTTCTGTGGGGTGCGGGAGAACCGGAAGGGTCGGTACTACACTCTCGTCTACGGCCGCGCCGCTTCCGTCAACGTCGACCCCATTGAGAAGAAGCCGTTCTTCCATGTCAAGCCGGGCAGCCTGATCTTCTCGTTTGCCACCGCGGGCTGCAACCTCGCCTGCAAGAATTGCCAGAACTGGGGGCTGTCGCAATCTCGCCCCGAGCAGGTGCCGGCGATCGACCTCACACCGGCGAAGACGGTGGAGGCAGCCCGCGAGCAGGGCTGTTCCTTGATCGCCGCCACCTATACTGAGCCGACCGTCTTCACCGAGTACCTGTTGGCCGTCGCACGAGAAGGCAAGAAGTGCGGGCTTCGCTCGACGATGGTGAGCGCAGGCTACATCAGCCGTCAGCCTCTGGTCGACCTCTGCAAGGAGTTGACCGCAATCAAGATCGACCTGAAGTCGATGCGCGACGCCTTCTACCGCAGCAACTGTTCCAGCACATTGAAGCCAGTCCTCAACACAATAGAGCTGATACGAAAGCAACAGGTCTGGCTGGAGATCGTCTACCTGGTGATCCCGACCCTCAATGATGGAGAGCAGGAGATCCGCGACCTGGCGCGCTGGGTGAAGGGCCATATAGGGCTTGACGTTCCACTGCATTTCAGCCGCTTCTACCCGGAGTACCGCCTGAAGAACCTGCCGCCTACTCCCTATGACACGATGTCCCGCTGCTATCAGACCGCGCGGGCAGAGGGGCTGCACTACGTCTACGTAGGGAATGTGCCCGGCCATCCGGCAGAGAGCACCTACTGCGCGAAGTGCGGGAAGCTGCTCATCTACCGCCAAGGGTTCCGGGTGGGCGAGATGCACCTCAGAAACGGGCAGTGCCAGTACTGTCAGCACCTTATCCCCGGGGTCTGGACTTGACGGCGATCTCCCGCGCACGACGCCTGCCGCTCCCTGGCCGCCTCTTCTCCGCCTGCCTGGTGATGGGTTTCACGGCGCTGATCGCGCAGGTCGTACTCACCAGGGAACTGCTCGGCCTCTTCTACGGCAATGAGCTCTCGATCGCGCTCGTGCTTTCTGTCTGGCTTGTCGCAGTGGCAGCCGGCAGCGGCGTCGGCTCGCGACTCGGGCGGTTCGTCGGCACGCCTGAGCGGGCCCTGGGATGGTCGCAGCTAGCCATTGCAGCACTGCTCCCGACTTCCCTCGCGATCGCCCGGCACTCGCGGGCAGGCAGCCCTGTGCCCGGCCAAGTGCTCGGTCCGGGAGCCATGCTGCTGGCTTCGTTCGAGGCCCTCGCAGCGGTCTGCCTGGTTGCGGGTATCCAGTTCGTGGCCGCGGTGCAGGCAGCCGCGGCCTATCGCGAGTCGCGGAAGCGCTCTGCCATCTCGCCTGCCGCCGTGGTCTATGCCCTGGAGGCGGCCGGGGCGGTTATCGGGGGATCTGCTTTCCATGCATGGGCAGCCGAGCACGTGCAACCCTTCGCCATGCTCTCGGCCGTCGCTCTCCTCAGCCTGGCTTCGGCATGTGCCCTTCTCCGCCCCAGCGTATCCGCTGGTGGACTGCGAGTGCTTGTCCCAGCCTGCGTTCTCGCTGCCGGACTTCTCGTGCTCGGAGTCAGGTCCTCCCAGGTTGAGATCGCAACCCTACGGGCCAGCCCGCGCTGGGCAGGCGTCAACCCGATCGCCTCCGCATCTTCCCGCTACGGCGCCATTGTGGTCGCCGAGCAGGCTGGCCAGGTCTCCTTGTACCAGAGCGGCGTCCTGCTCTTCACATCTCAGGACGAGTACATTGACGAGATCGCTGTGCATCTGCCCATGCTCGAGCATCCCGCACCAAGACGTGCCCTGATCATCGGCGGCGACCTCTCGGGATTGGCCCGCGAAGCGCTGAAGCATCCGGTCATCGACCTCGACTGTGTGGAGCTTGACCCGAAGGTAATGGAGCTCGCACAACGCTGGCTCCCATCGTCGTCGCTGCGCGCAATGCGAGACCCTCGTGTCCACCTTCGCATCGGCGACGGCCGTCTCTTCGTGCGGCGGGCGCGCGGCATCTACGATGTCATCGTCATCAACCTGCCCGACCCGACTACGGCAGCGATCAACCGCTTCTACACGGTCGGTTTCTTCCGCGAGGCGCGGTGTGCACTGACGCCGACCGGCATCCTTGCCATTGGCCTGACCGGATCAGAGGCCCAGCTAAGCGGCCCCGTCCAGCTCGCGGCCGCCACCGTTGACTACACACTGGCGGCGGCGTTCCCGAACCGGTTGATCGTTCCCGGGGAGCGGATGCTCTTCCTCGCCGCGACGAAAGCCGGCGCCCTCACCGCTGACTGGCGCATCCTGTCCGATCGCCTCACTCGTCGCGGACTCCGTGCTGACTTCGTGAACGAGGTCTGGCTTCGCGACGCGCTCCTTCCTCTGCGTGCGGAGCTGGTTCGAGAGGCCATCGGCGAAGTACCGAATCCGCCCCTGAACACCGACCTCAATCCCATCAGCTACTATCATCAGACGCGAATCTGGCTCGCTCAGCTTTCGCCGTGGCTGTGGCGGCCGGCACAACTGCTCTCTCGCATGTCAGTCTGGTGGGCGACGGCTGCCTTCGCGCTTGCGGCTCTTCTTGTCGGTATCACCCGCGGAACGAGAAGAAATGCCGCCGCCGTCCTCGTGGCGGCTGTCGCCATGGGCGCATTCGGGATGACAATGGAGGTGGTGGCGCTCCTCGTCCTGCAGAGCGCCTGTGGCTACCTATACCATGCCATGGCGATATTGATGGCGGCCTTCATGGCCGGCCTCGCTGTCGGCGCGGCGCTGCCCGCCGTGAGCGAGATGAAGGGCGGGGGACCAGCACGCTTCCTGGTCGCGTTGCTGGCGACCGCGACTGGCGCGTCGCTTCTGCTGCCCGGGCTCTCGCGCATGATCCTCTACCTCCCAGGCTTGGCTCTGGCGGCGCTCGTGCTCCTCCTGCTCATTGTGGGATGCCTGGTGGGAGCGGCCTACCCCGTGCTGATAGCACTCTCCGGCCGGGGGCGCGATGTGGCTAGGCCTCCGGCCGCCATGGTCCCTAGGCCTGAAGGCCGGGATGGCGGCCCCTCGGGCCTAGCCACGGTCGCCGTTGGCGACCTAGCCCTCTCGGCCGCCGGGGCAATCTATGCGTTCGACCTCGTCGGGTCTGCGGGAGCGGCCCTCGTTGCCGGCGTCATCGCCGTCCCGCTGTTGGGGCTGGCCGGCGTTTCGTTCGCCACCGCCATCTGCCTTGGCGCGGTCGTGTTGCTGGTTGTTCTCACCTTCCGTAGGTAGGCCGCGCGAGTTTCTAGATGGCGCGCGTTCGGACAGGCGGCCGTTCCCGTTCTAGTGAGGTTGGCCCAAAGTAGTAAGGGCGGAACTCATCAGAAGCACAGGCGATCACTGAACGAAAGCTGTTCGCCCATATCACTTCTGTGGGCGAACAGCCGTAGCTGAGCGTATCGCCATCCCGAGATGGGTGAACCTTTTCCCTGTGTGCTGTGTCCTTGAAGTGGAGGGTCCGATGGAGGTAGCCGCGGCAGAACTGATGCAGCGCCTCCAGCAGGGAGATGCGGGCGCACTCGAGTGCCTGATCGGCCGCTACGAGAGCGTCTTGCGCCGCCACCTGGAGCGTTACGTCGCGCCTGCCGACGCGGACGATCTGATGCAGGAGCTCTGGCTGCGTGTGTGGCAGAGAGCGGGGCAGTGGGATGGGCGGGGCCAGCCGCTGGCCTGGTTGATCGTCATCGCCACCAACCTCGCACTGAACCACCTACGCAGCCGCCGCGAGACTGTGCCACTGGAGGCATTCCCTGACGAGGACGTGCCTGACGTGGCCACGCTCGGCTGCGATGCCATCGTCCCCGGTCCCGAAGAGCAGGCGCTGTGGCGCCAACAGCTCAGCCGGGTGCAGGAGGCGATGGCCCAACTGCCCGCGGACAAGCAGGAGGCGCTCCGCCTGGTACGCGTGCAGGGCCTGAAGCTCGACGAAGCGGCCCGCCTGCTGCAGATCCCCCTGGGCACCCTCAAATCCCGACTCCATCACGCCCACCGGCTGCTGATGGAGCACCTGGAGGAGGACGAGCATGAGCGAGACTGAGAACATCCACGTGCGCAGTTTCCGTGAGTTCATCCAAAGTCGGCTGCCCGAAGCGCTGGCGAAGGTCATCGCGCTCACCGACTACAAGGCCGACTGGACCGGGGAGAGCCGCGGCAGCGTCAGTTTCTCGGTGGGCGACGGCAGGCCGCGCATCACCTTCAGCGATCTGCTCTTCCCGCGGCCGGACGGGTCGTTCCTTCCCCGCATTGGAGAGCACCCACTCTGCATCGTCATGACGGCAAGCAGCAACAACCTGGAGGAGGCGACGATCAAGGCGATGGGCGAGCAGCTCATGGACCACGTCGCGCCGCGCCTCGTCGCGCCGCCGAACGGCGGCCCATGGGATGAGGCGATGCTGCGCGCCTGGTTCCCGCTGGACCGGTGGATGGAAGATATCTGGGGCGGGGGAATCCCCACCGCCCAATGGATGGACGTCACGAACCCCATCGCGCAGGCTACGCATTTTCGGCGCATCTTCCTCCTAGGCGGCCCCTACTCAGCCCACTACGATGCAGGCGGCAACGAGTGGCTCGCCGGCGGCGACGCCTCCTTCCACCCCTCGCAGATCGGCCGGGTGGACCCGTTGGAGACGCCCGAAGGACCGAACACCGGCCGGGTCTTCACGCTCGCCCGGGGCGCCGAGGTGCGAGACGGCAAGATCGTGCCCGCGCCCGACCAGGCGGAGAGCACGCTTGGGGTGAGCAGCAGCCTGGTTCCGCTGCTCTGCCATAACGACCCAATGCGGCAGTTCATGGGCGTGAACATGATCCGGCAGGCCGTGCTTCAGGATGAGCGCGAAGCGCCATTAGTACAGTCAGGCCTCGATCCGGAGGATGGTAGCGCCTTCCTCGGCCGCAATCTCCTCACCGCGTTCATGCACTGGAAGGGGATGAACTACGAGGACGCGATCGTGCTGAGCGAGTCGGCGGCGAAGCGGCTGGGATCCGCGCCCTGGCTAGCGGAGGTGGGCGACAAGCTCTCCAACCGCCACGGCGCGAAGGGTGTCATCGGCGCGGTGCTTCCGGACGAGGAGATGCCGCATCTGCCGGACGGACGCGCGGTCGACCTCATGTTCGACGCCATGAGTGTCTACAGCCGGCTGAACTTCGGGCAGGTCCTGGAGGCGACGCTCGGGCTGGTGGCGCAGGCCCGCGGGGAGGCGATCACGATGGCGCCCTTCAGGCGCACTACGCCGGAAGAGCTGCACGCCTTGCTGCGCGAGGCCGGTCTGCCGGAGTCGGGGCAGTTCACACTGCGCGACGGCAAGGACGGCTCGGAACTGGATGAGCCGACGACGGTGGGCTACGTCTACTGGTACCGCCTCGTGCACGAGGCACGCTCCAAGATCCACGCCTTCGCCCCGAAGTGGCAGGACGGCGCGGGCCATAGCGGCGGGCAGCGGGCGGGCGCGATGGAGATCGCGGCCCTGCGCGCGGTGGGCGCCCACGAGAACATCCTGGAGGCGCTCTCCACGCGGGCCCGTGGCGCGGAGGACCAACTGGAGGCGGAGTGGGCTCTCCCGATGCCGGACGTGGAGGCCCACAAGTGGTTCATCCAGCGGGTGGGAGGCGGGTTCATCGACGAGCACGCCGCACCTCCCTCTCCGGCCTTCCGGCGGGTGCAGCGGGCCCTGCGCGTGGGCGGCATCGAGATGGAGTTCACCCCGGGTGCGGGGGGCCCTAGTCCCTCCGCGACGGATGCCGTGGCACACTTCCGCTGGTCCGAGGACGAGGGGCTGCCGTTGGCGGAGCCGGTGTCGCATCCATGGCGGCCGGGGGCGACCCTCGCCCGCATCGGCCGGCCCGACAACCACGCCGGCGCCTATGATCGCGTCACGGCCGCCAATGCACGGCTCGCCGAGGCGCTTCAGTCGGGCGCGGCGGAACCCGCGCGGGCGGGACTCCGGAAAGCGGTGTCCGATCTCCTGGACGAGGTGCGCGAGGACTGCCGTGTCTCGTTCGGCGAGCGCTCGCAGTTCACGGGGCGCAGCGTGCTCGCTCCGGGGTATGACCTTCATATCGACCAGATCGGTCTCCCCGAGGACATCGCCTATCCCCTGTTCGCGCCGCTGATCGCTGACCGCCTCGGGTGGGCCTCGGTGCAGGAACGGTTCGACCGCGCCAAGCGGCACATCGATGCGCTCATGCGGGAGAGCGTGGTGATCATCAACCGCGCGCCGACGTGGGAGGTGACGAACATCACGGCGTTCATGCCGGTGATGGTGCCGGGGCGGTCGATCCTGCTCCATCCGCTCTGCTGCCGCATGTTCAACGCAGACTTCGATGGCGATCAGGCGGCGGTGTGGCTGCCGATCACCAAGATGGCCCAGGCCGAGGCGAAGGAGAAGCTGACCGTGCTCGCGCATCTGAAGCGTGATCCGAGCGTCGTGGTCGGCCATCTGACGCCCGGGGGAGGAATCCTCATGGGCCTCGCCTATGCCCTTGACTTCCCGGATGGGCGCGAGGAGTTCGCCGCGCTCTGGCCGGCCGGCATCGATGCACCGCCCGCGCCGCTCACGCGCGACCTGCTGGTGGCGCGGCTGCTCGCGGCACTGGACAAGATCGGGCCCGAGGCTCTCCTCGAACTGCTCGAGAGCCTATACCGAATGGGCATCCGGTGGGCGACGCGTTCCGGCGCTTCCCTCAGCCCGTTCGTGGGCGAAGGACTGAAGCTGCCGCCGCCGCCCACGTCACCGTTTGCCGCGAGCTGGCACCAGTACGCCGGAATCATGGAGGCGGAAGTGTGGGCCCAAGGGGATTCCGACCCGACGCTGCGCGCGCCGCTCCGGGCAATCCGGTCGGGCGCGCGGGGATCCATTCGTCATCTGCGAGCCACGATCGGCCCCTGGGCTGGCGATTCGCCGTACGGCCCCGGGCCGGTCAGGCACGGCTTCCGCGACGGACTGGAGCCCGAGGAGTACTGGATCGTGACGGAGCGGATGCGGCGGAACCTGCAGGACGTGGACCGACAGCAGACGGAGATGAGTTCGGCCGCCCACCGGACGAGCGGCCTGGAGCACGTCCCGGCCGACGCCTCCGTGCTGCGGAGGGCCATGGCCTCTCGGGACGCGGCGGCGATCTTCGCTGAAGCGGCCGAGCGGGGCGAGACGGACCCGCTGACCGATGCCGACGTGCGGCTTTGGGTGGGGCTGCGGCCGTAAGCGGCCCTGCCCACGGCCATCGGGAGGCGGGCATGGTCAATAGTAGCCCGACTGCATGATGGGGTCATCATGCATGAGGTAGTGCTGCTCGAGGCTGCGGATGTGTTCCAGGAACTCCTCGGGGAGGGCGTCGGGGTCGGCGTTCACGTGGCCGTCAGTTCGGGCTGCCGAGGCGGGGGACCTGTACCCGCCAGCACCAGACCCATGCCGGCCGGGCGAACGCGGGGCCCCACATCGGCGCGGTCGGCCCACGGTGGTCACGGGCCATCCGCTGCTTGACAACCCGCTCGGCGCGGGCTAGGATTCGCCTGGCTGACCAGAGACAAAACAAGAGAAGTCGCAGGGATTCGCACCTCAGCCCTTGACGCGCCTGCTTACGCTATCCGGCCTTCCGGGTGGTGCAAGCAGGCGCGTTTTGCTTTGGTGATCGAGGATCGGATCAGGACATGGCTGCCAAGGTTGGGATAGAGGACGTAAGGGCCTGTCTCGGCCACTATCCAGCGCTCGGCGAGATCGCGAGCGTGGCACCACCGCGGCAGTCGGAGTGGCACGGCCATAACACTGTCTTCCGAGCGGTGTGCGAGGCCGGCGTTTTCTACCTCAAGGTGCTGACCACCCATCCCCAACTGTCCACCGAGGAGCACTACGAGTTCCAGGACTGGGCGATGGCGCACTTCCGGGCGATCGGGGTGCAGACGCCGGTTGCGCTTCGCAACGTGCAGGGCAACCGATTGACTCTCTGCGCCGGTTATCCGGCCGTGCTTTCGGTGGAGGTGGCGGGAGACGAATTCCACGAGGAGGTCCTCGCCGAGCAGGAGTCGGCTGGCCGGACGCTCGGCGAGTTCCACCGCCGCGCGGCGACAAGCACACCGCGGGGCCGATCGGCGTTCAGGCCGCTGGGCGGCTACCTGCTGCAAGACAGGTCGCAGCTCGATGGGCTACCCGACATCCCCGAGCGCGTCGCGATCCTGGAGGCCGCCGATATGCTTCTCGGGCGGTCGCATCGCATCGCGCAGGAGCTGGGGGCGTGTGGCTTCGACACGCTCCCGCACACCGTCGTACACACCGATTTCGTCGGCAGTCACCTCCGCGTCTGTGGAGATCGCGTCTGCGGGGTTCTCGATTTCGAGTACGCTTGCTTCGAGGCCCGGATCCTGGATCTGGGCCGATCGTTGACCCAGCTGTTCTGCGTCGGCCGGGAAGCTGAGGAAGACGGTCCGGCGAGAACGCGGGCATTCCTTCGAGGCTACAACTCGGCCGGTTGGCCGCTGGAAGAGCGGGAATTGGCGGCGTTTCCCCTTGCGGTGAAAACCTATGACTTCGAGGTCGTTACTTTCCCGATCCACCAGATGATCGAAACCGGCCGGCCGTATCCCATCCCAGACCTCGACCGCCTCTTCGGCTACTGGATGATGCGGGTGAACTGGTGGGAGCAGCACGGAGCGGAGGTCGCTGAGCAACTGATGCGTTTGGCCGGAAGGAGGGAATGCAGCCATGAAGCTGTTTGAGAGCGTAGTGGTCGTGTGCGATCAACCGCAGTTAGATATCGCACTGGCGATTCGCGGGATGCTGGAGGCCTACGGGTTGCGGGGGCATCTCGTTCGCTGCGCGCAGAAGAGGAACGTCTTTGAGGTGATGTCGGGATCTATCCCAGATGCCGACTATGTGGTGATGTGCCCAGGGCCTTTCATGCTGGAGGGTGATGACCTCGAAGTCGCGCTCAGCGTGGTGGACGATGCGAGCGGTCAGTGGCAGAGGGTGCTCGTTTCGTTCAGGCCCGACGACGTTACCCGCTCCATCAGGCTGGCCGGCCGAACTATCATCTCCCTGGGGTGCAGAACCGGTCGAGAACCGATCGCGAACGCAATGTTGGAGGCCGGTTGCCGCGCATTCATCGCTCCAGCAGGATACGTTGACGCAGATGCCTGTGCGCTCTTCACAGTTGGGTTCTTCTACCACCTGATGCGAGAAGTCCGTGACCCCGCGTCACCATGCACGGATGGGGAGGCGGTGCGATTGGCGGCCGGCTTCGATGCCACATGCCGTGACGGGACGGGATCGTTTCAGTATCTGACGCGAGCTTATTGAGGCTCGCAAAATATAGTGACATTGCCAAGAGCGGAAAAAGCCGCCCGGAACCTGGCAAGAATGCGCCTGTGCATTGTAACTCTTATATGCGAGACTCAATAGAGGGCGTAGGCGGATGTAGGGATTGGAGGGTCTCATGGACGGAACCAAGAAGAGCGCTGTTTTCACCATCCCGGATGACGTCTCAGCCAAGGCGAGGCTGATCGCCGAGCGGCGGCCGGTGTACCACTCGTGGCGTGTCGACCTGCAGGTCGGAGGCACACGCGGGCGTTGTGCGCCCATGTGCACCAGCGTCTTCGACGGTAGAGGGTTGAGCCTGTGCGATCTGCAGCGCGCCGTCGAAGCGCTCCACATCGTCAGGGTAGCGGGCGAGCGGCCGCTCTCGCCGGACCTCAAGTTGGCGGGAGGACCCGAGCTGTTCGACCATCCGGAGCCGGTCGCTGTCTGGACGTTCCTGCGTAGCGCTGAGATCGGAAACGAGGCCTTTCAGAACACGGAGTATGGTCGCTTGTATTCGACTGATGGTTGGCGACTCGGCACGGACCCGGACGCCGGGCAACTGCTCTCCGACTTCAGGGACGCTGGTCTCCGGCATGTGTGGTTCACGGTGTGCGGCTTGGAGGAGACGCATGATGCCCTGACCGGGCGTCCTGGTGCGTTCGCGGCCATCGTCAGCGCGATGAAGCGGTGCCGTGACGTGGGCATCGAAACCGGGGCTAGCATCATCGTCTCGAAGCGGAACACCAGAGAGGTCCGCGAGCTGGCGCAGCTTATGCGCGCTCTCGGCGCCGAGAGGTTCATGCAGCTCTACCCTCTGCCGGGTCTGGGCGAGGGTCCTGCCGCCGATGATTCCCTCCTCGAGCCTGAGGATGTACTCGGACTGCCGCCGCAGGGCTTGGATGTTGAGTGGGGTCAGGAGGACTTCTGGGCCGATCCTGCGGCCTTCACCGAAGGCGCACTGACACGAGCTGCGATGCAGGATCAGGCTCAGGGTGCGATGGGGCCGTCGCCGGAACCGCGAAAGCGCTGCCTGTGGCCTCGGGTTACTGCCGACTTCGAGGTGCTGGCTCCGGAAGCAATCGAGCGCGCGATGTCCGTTCGGATCGCCAATCTTCGCGACGAGTCGCCGTCTCAGGTATACGACAGACTGGCGGGAATCCAGTGGCCGCCTGACCCGCCCTCGGACCAAGAGTTGGCTCGCCGATATGGCGATACCACCAGTCGCACGCTCCATAGCATGTGGTCGGTGCGCCGCAAGTGGCTTGAGGCCTGGCGAGTCGAAAACGGCATTCGGTGGCTTCCTGTTGATTGCTACGAGTGATCGGGGAAGGGCGGGATATGCGAACCTATGAGACGCTCCTCAGCGGAGGAGGAACCCGTGCGGTTCATTGATGACGCAGCGCGCATCAACCACCAGAACTGGAACAAGGGCGGCAAGTTCGAGCACCACTACGGGTCGCAGGAAGTCCTGCATGTGAACCCGGAGGACTTCCGCGCCTTCTTGGAGGGCCGGGCAGAGAGGCTGCCCGATCCGTTTGCCGTGTGGGCGTTTCCCGAGGTCCTCAGATACGCCGCAGGGAAGAACGTCCTGTGCCTGGCTAATGGTGGCGGCCAGCAGTCCGTCGTCTTCAGCCTGCTGGGCTGCCGCGTGAGTGTGCTCGATATCTCCGAGCTGCAGCTCGAACGCGATAGAATGGCGGCCGAGCACTATGGCTACGATGTCGTCACCGTACACGGAGACATGCGCGACCTGTCCGCGTTCGCCGACGCCTCCTTCGATCTCGTGTACCAGAACATCTCGATCGTCTTCGTCCCGGATGTGCGACCGGTGTACCGCGAGGTCGTCCGCGTCCTCAAGCCCGGAGGCTTCTACGAGGTGTGGCACTGCAACCCGGCCACCTTCGCGGTCGAATTGGACAACCCATCTAGCGGATGGGACGGCATTGGCTATCGCATCTCCGAGTCGAGCCGCTCGAAGGTGGTGCGCCGAGACAGCGACGGACATGAAACCTTTCGGGAGGGAGAGCCAATCGGCGAGTATGCGCATCAGTTGAGCGACATCTTCAACGGCTTGATCGAGTCCGGCCTCACCATTGAGGGGGTATCCGAAGAGTCCGACGAGAGCGCACACCTCGACCTGCCGCTCGAGCCCGGCTCGGAACCGCACAAGCGGTCCATCGTCTCTCTCTACTTCGGCGTGCTCGCGAGGAAAGCGCCTGACTAGCCCGGGTAGCAGATGCACGCGAGCGTCGGCACGGCGGACGGGGACCCATGAGACACCCACAGCCCGTCTCCACGTCACTGGCAACGTACCGGCAGAGGGCTTGCGCCCGCCCTGTCGAAAGCGCTGCCTGACGGATTCTGGTGCTCTACCGCGCCCAGGAGGCGAAGACAGATGCTCAAGGTTGGATTCGTCGGCGCAGGTTTCGTTGCGAAGTTCCATGCCACGGCACTGTGTTCCGTGCGTGGCGCTGAAGTCGCCGGTGTAACGGCTCTGGCTGGCGCCGAAGCGCTCTCGCAAGAGATCCGGGGACTGGGAATCGGCGCCGGCACCGTGTACCCGACAGTGAGCGAGCTGTGCAAGCACGTCGATGTGGTGGCCATTTTCGCTCCCAACTTCGCGCGGCTGGAAGTCACGCAGATGATCGCGGAAGCCCGCAAGGCTGGGGCGGAGGTGAAAGGTATCATCTGCGAGAAGCCCCTGGCGCGCAACATGAGGGAAGCTGAAGCCATGGTGACACTGGCTCGAGACGCCAAGCTTCCCACGGCATACTTCGAGAATCAGATCCACATGCCCGCTGTCCGCAACGCCAGAGCACAACTGGCCGGCGTTGAGCAGGCAATGGGGCCTGTGCATCTGACCCGATCCGCCGAGGAGCACGGCGGGCCGCATGAGCCCTGGTTCTGGGATCCAACCCGGCAGGGCGGCGGCGTCCTCTGCGATATGGGATGCCACTCGATCGCCGTGGGATGGTACATGCTGACGCCCTCGGGGAAGGAACCGACATTCCTTTCACCGCGTCGCGTCACCGCCGAGACCAAGCTTCTCAAATGGGGTTTGGCGGAGTGGCGCAGCAAGCTGATGGCGCGTGGAGTCGACTACTCCAAGACCCCAGCCGAGGACTACGCTACAGGCAGCATTTCGTTCCAGCACCCAGAGACCCACCAGGCCGTGCTTGCGCAGTTCACCGATTCCTGGATGTATGATGCTCCGGGTCTCAGGCTGCTGATGGAGGCGCTGGGTCCGGGCTACTCCTACACGATCAACAGCCTCGAGTCTCCTGCCGGGCTGTTCATCAGCGACGAAGCCGCCTCCGCGGTGGCGGACAGAGAGGTCGCGTTGGAGAAGTCTCAGGCAAGCCGCGGTGCGCTTGTGCTGCAGCCCAACGAGGCCGACTTGTACGGCTACGTCAGCGAGTGGCGAGATGCGATCAGCGCATTCTCGAAGCAGCGGAACGCCCTCCTGGACTGGGGATACGGCCGCGAGATCACGCGCCTGGTGATGGCCGCTTACCTCTCAGCAGAACGCGGGGCCACCATCGATCTCGAAGACCCCGGGGTTACCAAGGAACTGTCCGGTTACGTCCCTGCTATCCAGGCCGGGGATGGCTGGAAAGTGCTCGGCCTATGACCCACCGCCAATCAGTGCCGCCCGACGGAGGACGGGCGCGACTCATAGAGGCAACTCGGTGCAGGTCCAGCTGTGCGCCTGCCGAAGTTGTCGCCAGTTGAAGTCCGATGCACGATAGATAGGGTGACCACCCGAGTTCGCACGGATGATGCCACCGACAGATGAGGGAGCTCACGATGGAACAGGTCGTCCGATTCACGCTCAATGGAAAGCCCACTTCGCTGACTGTCGACAGCGACCGAACGCTTCTTTGGGTCTTGCGCACCGACCTGGGACTGACCGGGATGAAGTACGGGTGCGGCGAGGGGCACTGCGGGGCGTGCACAGTCTTGCTCGACGAGGAGGCCGTTCGGTCCTGCATGCTTCCGGTCAAGCAGGTCCAGGGCAAGGCTGTAACGACGATTGAGGGGCTGGCGCAGGACGGCAAACTCCATCCCCTGCAGAAGGCGTTCATGGAGAACGATGCTCTCCAGTGCGGCTACTGTACGCCCGGTATGATCTTGACCGCGTACAGCCTGCTGCGGCGCAACCCTCGGCCCTCCTACCCGGAGATCCTTGAAGGGATGCAGGGCAACCTGTGCCGGTGCGGGGCCCACAAGAGGATCGTCGAGGCGATCCAGGTGGCTGCGAAGGAAATGAGGGGAGGGTCCTGAGATGGCTGACGACAGGTACCTGAAGCTGGATTTCACGGATGATCAGCACGGCTTCTCGCTGACCCGGCGCGAGGTGCTTCAACTGCTCGGCGGCGGGATCATCATCCTCGTGACGGGGTGCGATGTCGCCGCGCAGCGGCCTCAGGGGCGGCGGGAACGGCCTGAGCATGAGCTGCCTGAGGACTTCAACGCATTCCTCCGCATTGGGGAGGATGGCAAGGTGTCATGCTTCACGGGGAAGATCGAGATGGGCCAGGGAGTCATCACTTCCCTCGCCCAGGAGCTGGCCGACGAGCTGGACGTCTCGCTCGACTCCGTGCACATGGTGATGGGGGATACCGACCTGTGTCCCTGGGATATGGGTACGTTCGGGTCCATGACGACGCGGTTCTTCGGCCCGGCCCTGAGAGCGGCCGGGGCGGAGGCCAGGGCCGTTTTGCTGGCGCTGGCGGCAGAGCAACTCGGCAGGCCCGTGGGCCAGTTGGCAGTTGAGGATGGGGTGGTGTTCGACCGGGCGAACAGGAACACGCGCGTGTCATATGCGCAGCTCGCGAAGGGGAAGCAGATCGCCAGACACATGAAGGCGTCCGTCAAGACCCCGGAAGCATTCAAGGTGATCGGCAGGCCCACCACGCGGCGAGACGCGCTGGCGAAGGTGACCGGCACAGCGAAGTATGCGGGGGACATCCGGCCTCCTGGGATGCTCTATGCGAAGATCCTGAGGCCGCCGGCGCACGGGGCTACGCTGAAGGGTGTCGATGTGTCGGCTGCCAGCGAGGTCCGGGGTGCGCAGGTGGTGAGAGATGGGGACCTCGTTGCAGTGCTGCACGAGCACCCCGACGAGGCCGAGCGGGCGCTGTCGATGATCAAGGCGGAGTTCGAGCCATCCCCGCTCACTGTCGATGACGCGAGCATCTTCGATCATCTGCTGAAGGTCGCTCCCGAAGGGGAGGACGTCTCCCGAGAAGGCGATATCAAGAGAGGCGAGGCGCGCGCGGCGGAGGTGTTCGACAAGACGTATCTCAACAGCTACGTCGCGCACGCGCCGATCGAGCCCCACACCGCGGTCGTCCAGGTCGAAGGCAAGAAGACGACGATATGGGCTTCTACTCAGAGTCCGTTCGGCGCCAGAGATGACGTTGCGGAGGCACTCGGCTGTCCAGCGGAGGATGTCCGGGTCATTCCGTCATTCGTTGGCGGGGGCTTCGGCGGGAAGACGCGGAACCTGCAAGTTGTGGAAGCTGCACGTCTCGCCAAGCTGGCCGGGAGGCCTGTGCAGGTCGGCTGGACCCGGGCCGAGGAGTTTTTTGGCGATAGCTTCCGGCCTGCGGCCGTGGTGAAGATCAGATCCGGCATCACGAGCGCCAGGGAGGTCGCGTTCTGGGACTACCACGTGTACTTCGCCGGCTCGCGCGGCGCGGAGCACTTCTACGACATCGCCGATTACGCCACGGTTGCACACGGAGGGGGGTGGGGCGGCGCTCCAGGGTCTCATCCCTTTGCCACGGGAGCCTGGCGCGCGCCGGGCAACAACACCAACACCTTTGCCCGAGAGTCGCAGATCGACATCATGGCTGCGAAGGCCGGAGCGGACCCGGTGGAGTTCCGGCTGAAGCACCTGCGAGACGAGAAAATGCGAGGAGTGCTGACAGCCGCAGCCGGTAAGTTCGGGTGGACGTCGGCCAGGCTGTCGGCCGGCCGCGGCTGCGGCGTCGCGCTGGGGATCGACGCAGGGACGTACGTGGCCACGTTCGCCGAGGTCGAAGTGGACGAGAAGACAGGCTCCGTTCAGGTGAAGCGGGTCGTGTCCGCGCAGAATATGGGCCTGGTGATCAACCCCCAAGGGGCGAGGATCCAGATGGAGGGCTGCATCACCATGGGTCTGGGCTACGCCCTGACCGAGGAGATCCACTTCCGGGGTGGAGACATCCTCGACCGCAACTTCGACACCTACCAGCTCCCACGCTTCTCCTGGCTGCCGCAGATCGAGACGCTCTTCGTCGAGGACAAAAGCGCCGACCCGCAGGCGACGCTCGCCCCGCAGGGCGGAGGCGAGCCGGCGATCATCACAACGGGCGCTGTGGTCGCCAATGCCATCTGCGCTGCTACGGGGGCGCGGTTGCTCCAGCTGCCCATGACTCCCAAGAGGGTTGCGGAGGCACTCGCGAACCGGTAGCCCTTCCAGTCAGGCGAAGAGCCAAGGAGTCGAGGAGCCCGAACTCGGATTCCGACTCTCCGCCCCTTGGGCGGGTCCGGGGTCCGTGCCGACAGAGAGAGCGATACGCGCCGCTTCATCTAGAGTGAAGGCGGCCCCGCACTCGGCCAACACCCATGATAAGGAGATGAAGGATGCTTCGGATTGGGGTCATTGGCTGTGGGCAGATCGCGCATGGGGCCTATCTGCCCACGCTTCACCAGCCGCGGCGAGGGGTCGCGCTACAGGCGGTCTGCGACAGCATACCCGAGCGTGCCGAGGAGGCGAAAGGGAGGTTCTCGGCCCGCGAGGTTTACACGGACTATCAGAAGATGCTCGCGGAGTCGGACATCGACCTGGTGGTCGTCCTCACGCAGATCATGCATCACGCGGCGATCGCCAGGGACTGCCTGAATGCTGGCAAGCATGTGTACACGGAGAAGCCGCTGGCCCCGACCTACAGAGAGGCAAAGGCGCTACTGGATCTTGCCAGGAGAAAGGGCCTGCTGCTCACTGCCGCACCACTTCTGATGGTGTACCCCGATTACCAGTTCCTCCGCTCTATCATCCAGGAAGGCGCCGTCGGCAAGGTCTGCTTTGTGCGCGCCCACTCTTCCCATGGCGGCCCGGAGACGTTCGAGTCCGTCACCGACCACGGGAACTACTACCGGGAGGAGTTCGCCGGGAAGATCCCGCCCATCTACGATATGGCGGTGTACGGTCTGACGATCGTGACCGCGGTGCTTGGACCTGTCAGAAGGGTGTCCGCGATGTCAGGAACGGCGATCAAGGAGCGGCGCCTCGACAAGGTCCAGATCCCCGGTTTCAAGCCCTACACCATCAAGCCAAAAGTGCACGACAACTGCATGATATTGCTGGAGTGGGACGGAGCCTGTTTCGGAGCGGTCGATGGCAGCTTCTGCATGCGGTACAACAAGGCCCCGGGCATGGAGTTCTACGGGAGTGACGGCACGCTATATGTAGACAGGGGCCGCATGAACCTGGAGATCATCTCCACCGTGCGCGGGTTCAACCGACCGTCCGATTGGCACACGCTGAAGGTCCCGAGGGGAAGGTCCGGAGCCAGGGAGCCCTGGGGGAGCGCGCTCGGCTCCCACCTCTCAAGATGCCTCGCCGATGGTGCCGAGCCGGCATTCGGCGGCGAGCATGCCGTTCACGTGGTGGAGGTCATGGAGGCTATCTTCAACTCTGCCCAGTCCGGTGAGATGATCCAAGTGAGGTCAACGTTTGGCTAAGAGTCCCGACGGGCACGCGCCTTCGCGCTGAGGTCGTGATCTCGCGCTCAGGAGAGAGACTATGAAGGTATCGATCCGCACAGGTTTCGGCGGCAGGCGGCCGTTCGAAAAGGTGCTTGAGGAGGTCGCTGACATCGGGTTCGACGGGATCGAGCTGATGCTCGACCCGGGCCGGCCCTGGGGAGCGCAGGAGCTGCGGCCCTGGTCTCCTGCGCTCACGGACACGGATCGCGCGGAGATGGCGCGACTGGCGGAGAGCTACAAGGTGGAGATCGCGACCCTATCGGCAGACTGGGCCTGGGGCTATTCACAGTACTGCCCGCTGCTCGAGCACTGGGACCGCGGCATGGAGGTCCTGAAGAGCGATATCGAGATGGCGGCCCAGCTCGGTGCAGGTGCAATCCTCGTGCACTTCGGCCGCACCAAGAGCGACGACTGGGGCAAGGTGCGGGCGATGGCAACTGAGCTCGCCGAGACAGGCAAGAAGCACGAGGTCAAGGTCGGCTTCGAGGGTGGGATCTTCGCGCGTGTAGGGCTGGGCGGACTGGATGCCCTCAAGAGACTGATCGACGAAGTCGACAGCCCGTGGTTCGGGGCCTACGAGCACTGCTACTGGCCCAGGGGCGAGACGCAGCCCCACGAGGAGATCGAGCTCTTCGGCAGTCGCATCGTCTGCCTGCACTCCGGCCGGCTGAACTTCGAGGACATCGATTACCAGAAGATGTGCGCCGCGTTGAAGAAGGCCGGTTACGATTACTACTGGGTATTCGAGGTTGAGGGCGAAAGTCGAGCCATCGCTGAAGAGAGCAAGAAAGGGGTTGGCGAGATCATGGCGAGATACTGGTAGCCAGGGGCGCTGACAAGGAGACATCCCATGAGCATTGTGCGCATCGGACTGGCCGGCTGCGGCAGCGTCTCGCAGCGGGGACTACTCCCCCACCTGGCCCAGCCGGACATCAGGCGGTGGTGCGAGTTGACCGCGGTGATGGACCCCGTGCCGGGTCGCGCCGAGGCCTCGGCCAGGAAGTTCGGAGCCAAGCTCTGGTTCGAGAACTACGATGAGATGCTGGCGTCGGACATCGACGCGGTGGCGATAGCGTCGCCCATCGGGGTCCACTACGAGCAGGCGATGAAGGCGATCGAGGCCGGCAAGCATGTCCATCTCAACAAGACCATGACCACGACCAAGGCCGAGGCGGACGATGTGATCGAGGCGGCGAAGAAGGCAGGGGTTAGGATCGTCGCATCGCCCGGGCGCGCCCACCAGGCGGGCCCGAAGCGCGTGAAGGAAATCGTCGAATCGGGCGAGATCGGCCGGGTGTACTGGGCTGAGATCGGCGCCTCCTCGGAGGGCCACGAGTTCGAGGGCTTCCGCAAGGAGGGTGACGTGCTGACCGACGTGAACCCGGCCTGGTATTACAGACGTCCCGGCGGCGGGCCGATGTATGACATGTGCGTCTACGCCTTGCACTCGATCACGGGGATCCTGGGTCCCGTGAAGCGCGTGACAGGGATGTCCGGGATCGGCCTGAAGGAGAGGCGCTATCGGGACGAGCGCATCCAGGTGGAGATGGATGACAATACCCACTTGCTCCTGGATTTCGGCGACAGCGTCTTCGGCCTGGTCTTCAGCAGCAACAGCTCGACCGGCGAGGCCCGGGGCTTCTCGGCCCCCTTCATCTCCGGGAGCGTAGGCGCGGTCGCCATGCAGGGCGGCGGCATCGAGACCTGGAGCCCGAAGATCGCGGACGGCCACCGGGTGGAGAAGCCGGGCCGCGCCATGCCGTTCGTCTTCGGCCCGCACAAAGAACTCCCGGAGGCGCATGTCTACTCGGACATCATGCACCTGGTGGACTGCGTGCTCAATGATAGAGAGCCGGCCGTGAGCGCGGAGCACGCGCGCCACGTGATCGAGATCATCGAGCTTGGGTACGAGTCGGCGGAGACCGCGAAAACCTTGGACATGACGACCACGTTCGCCCTGCGCGAGCTGCCGATGGGGCCGGTTCAGTGAGCCGGGTAGACGGAAAGGAGCGAAGGTGCTGAAGCAATCGATGCGTGCAGCGATGAGGCGGGAGGCAAGCGGCGATTCACATCCTCTGGAATGGGCGTTCAAGAGAGGCAAGAAACTGGGCTTCGACGGCCTGGAGCTGTGCCTGGAGGCCGATGCATGGCGATTCGAGACGTCGGGCGCGTGGCCCCAGGAACGGAAAGATGGTATCAGGGCGCTCTGCAACCAGCACGGCATGTCGATCTTCTCTCTGTCCTCCGACTGGGCCTGGGCCTACGCCTCTTTCTGCCCGACACTGAAGCAGTGGGCGAGAGGCGTGGAGCTTCTCGCTGATGATGCGAAGCTGGCTAAGGAACTCGGAGCCCACACGATCCTGGTACATTTCGGCACCGCGAAGGGATCCTGGGAGGACTGTCGGGCGCTGCTGAAGGAGGTGGGCGCGGCCGGCAAGGAGAGCGGGGTGGCGCTGGGCTATGAGGCCAACATATGGGAGCGCCTCGGATTCGGGGGGTTGGACGCGCTCTGCCGGATGACCGATGAAGTTGGCAGCCCCCATTTCGGTGTCTACCTGCACAATGCCTATCCGCGGGCCGGTCTGCCCCTGCACGAGGAGATCGAGCAGGCAGGCAAGCGCCTGGTAAAGGCGATGCATTCCTCATCGCTGACAGCCGGCCGGGTCGAGATAGACTTCCCGAAAGCCTTCACCGCCATGAAGAAGCACTTCTCCGACGGGGTCTACACCTTTGAGATCGACTGGGAGCAAGCGGAAGCTAATAAGAAGCTCCTCGATGAGTTGATCGCGAAGTACTGGTAGGGGCGAACAGGCGGAAGCCGAAGAGGCGAGGAGTCGTATTCCGACGTTCGACTGTTCGACTCTCGGAATCTCAGGAGGCCATCGTGAGCAAGAGCATCAGGTTCGGGATTGTGGGCATGACGAGTGACCACGTCTGGGGAATGGCCCAGCGGCTGGCCGCCCTGCCGGCGGTGGAGCTGGTCGCAGCCGCCGATCCCCACGAGGAACTCACCCAGAGGGCTCAGCAGCGCTTCGGCATCAAGGCGGTTTACGACGACCACCGGAAGATGTACGAGAAGGAGAAGGTCGACGCCGTCCTGATCTGCGCGGACAACGCCGCCAAGGTCGACCTCGTCGATGAGGCGGCCAAGCGCGGCGTGCACGTGTACCAGGACAAACCCATGGCGGCGACCCTCGCCCAGGCGGACCGGATTGTCGCTGCCGCAGAGAAGTCCGGCATCAAGCTGATGGTCGCCTATCACAACTACTTCGGCGCCGCCTACGGCAGGGCAAAGGAGCTGCTGGAGGGCGGGAAGATCGGCAAGGTCTATCTGGCCCGAGGGGTGATCGGGCACGCGGGGCCCAGAGAAGTGGGCTGTGACCCGTACTTCTGCGAGTGGCTCTTCGACAGGGAGAAGAACGGGGGCGGGACGTTCATCGACGAAGCGTGCTACGGGCTGAGCGCCTTCCTGGATTACCTGGGGCCCGTGGTGGAGGTCAGCGCATTCACCGCCCAGATAGGCTCGCGGGACTACCTGCCGGCGGGGGTGGAGGACAACTCCGTGGCGATATTGCGCTTCAAGAGCGGGGCGCTGGGCGTGATCGATTCAAAGTGGGGACAGATCGGACCTATGCCCTTCGGTTCCTCCTATCACGGTACGGAGGGCACCATCACTGTCGGTCGCCGCGGTCTGAGCATGTACTCGCGACGGGCGCTGCCCGAGGAACTGCTCGGGTGGGTGGAGATCCCTGTTGAGCGCGAGGCGCGGCCGGTAATCGGGAGCGAGGCCGAATACTTCGTGAACTGTCTTCTGGAGGACAGGCCAGTCGAGGGCGCGGTGAGCCCCCGGGGCGCGAGGGCCACGCAAGAGGTGATCGAGGCGGTCTACCGCTCCGCCGCAAGCGGCAAGGCGGTGAAGCTGCCCCTCTGAAATGTCCCGCCCGAAGTAGGGGCACAGCATGCTGCGCCCCCGCCACAGCACTGATGCGTTCCGCTATGTGGAGCTATTGCCGAAGACCGCGCTCGGCCTCAACAAGAGCGGCCCGGTGACCCAGTAGGTGGGGGGCACAGCGCCGGTATCACATCGCAGGCTCACCCGTAAGGCGTACCCAGTTCTGGCGACACGAAAGTCCCCCTATCGGGTAATAGCCCGCACCAGCGGGGAGGGGTTACGCTGTGTGAGGAGCGGGGCGAGGGCGGAATGGACGGAGAGGCGAGACTCGAGATCCGACTCTTCGACTCCTCGCCTGTTCGACTCCTCGACTGCTGGGTGTGATAGGAGGCGTGTGCGATGAGGAGTTCAGTCTGCCGTCTGCTGCTCGTGGTGGCGATTGCGCTCGCCACTGCTGCACCCGTCTGGGCACAGGCACTGGCCTCGCCCCCAGGCGTGGTGGAGGGCACTGGCACCCATTTCGAGATCACCGACAGCGAATACCTGAACACCACGCTCGATAGCTCAGAGCCGGTTACGGTAATGCTGGAGTCGGTGCCGCGGGCGGTCACCCTCCACATAGAGGCGGCCGAGGGCGCCGCGGCCGCGCAGCTTACCCTCAGTGGCTTCGAACCAGACACCGAGTACCACCTGTACCAGGATGACTACCACAACCATACTCCCTTTACCACTGACGACTCCGGGAGCTACACCTATCTCCAGGATCTGGCCTCGCCTCATCTCGTCATGATTCAGCCGTATCCATCCACCATTTTCCTGAACAACTCGGGTTGGTCGCAGGCTGGCATTGGGACCTGGGACCCGGCAACGAAGACCGGCACCCTTACCACGGACGTCGCCGAGACTATCCAGATAGACGACTCGGGCATCACCCTGGACGGCCACGGCCACGTCAGCGCTACGACCACTCTGACACGGGGCGTGTTCGTCAAGGGGAACGTGACTGGGGTGACGGTGCGGAACCTGACGATAGCCGGCTATACCTACGGTATCGATATGGGCAACAACTGCTCCGCGCTGACGCTTTCGGGCAACTGGATCAGCAGCTGCACGAAGGGGATCTCCGTGTTCAAGTGCGACCATAGCATCATCACCGGCAACACGGTGTCGTCCTGCAGCACCGGAATCGACATTCAGACCGACAGGAACGCGATCGGCAACACGGTCTACTGCAACTCGTTCCTCGGCAACGGCCAGCAAGCATCTGTCAGCGGCAACGGGCCTGCATTCCAATTCAGTCTGCCCGCGCCGGCTGGCGGCAATTACTGGAGCGACTGGACCTCGCCTGACAACAACCATGACGGGTTCGTGGACAATCCCTACATATTCACCGGTGGCCAGGACGGCCTTCCCTGGACCACCCTACACGGATGGGATGCCCTTGCCCCCACCACCACCATGAGCCTTTCCGGGACGGCCGGCAACAACGGCTGGTACACCTCTGCGGTCACGGTGGCCCTGTCGGCCACTGACAACTCAGGGGGCTCCGGGGTTCGCACCACAGAGTCTCGGCTGGATGGCGGCCCATGGACGACCTACGCTGCACCCTTTCCCATCACCACCGATGGCTCGCACGTTCTCTACTGCCGCTCTACAGACAACGCTGGGAATGTCGAGGGCGAGCACTCTCAACTGGTGAAGGTCGACAAGACACCTCCGGCCATCTCCGCCCAAGCCCAGCCTGGGCCGAACGGAAATGGCTGGAACAACACGGATGTCACCGTCACCTTTAGCGCCACTGATGTCACATCGGGAGTTGACACCGGTTCGGTGACGCCCCCCGTTACCGTGACCTCTGAGGGTGCCGCGCAGCTCGTCAGCGGCTCTGCCAGAGACCTCGCCGGCAATGCCGCCACCGCGAGGGTTACTGTCAGCATCGACAAGACCCCGCCCACCATCAGCGGCGCGCCGACGAGTCCCCCGAATGCCGCGGGCTGGTACAACCACAACGTCATCGTGCACTTTACGGCCTCTGATGCGCTCTCCGGCCCGCCCTCCGGTACGGTCGACCTGACGGCCAGCTCCGAGGGAGCGAACCAGTCAGTGACAGGGACCGCGACCGACAGAGCAGATAACACTGCGAGCTACACCGTGTCGAACCTGAACATCGACAAGACGCCGCCGGTGACCGCGATCAGCCTCGCAGGGACTGGAGGTGGCGGCTGGTACCGCTCCGACGTGATGGTGACTCTGACCGCCACCGATGGCCTCTCCGGTACTGCCTCCAGCGAATACCAGCTCGATGGCGGCGCCTGGATGCCGTATACTGCACCCTTCTCCGTTGCCGCTGAGGGTACGCATAGCCTCCTCTATCGTTCCACGGACAACGCTGGAAATGCCGAGGCCCCGAAGAGCGAGGGAGGCACGGTCAGCATCGACAAGACGCCGCCGGCCACAACTGTAGGACTCGCCGGAACGATGGGCAACAACGGGTGGTATCGCTCTGAGGTGACGGTGACTTTGAGCGCCGTCGATAACGCGGGAGGGTCTGGGGTCGGCGCCAGGGAGTATGCACTTGATGGAGGCGCCTGGACGGCCTACGCGTCTCCGCTGTCCATTGCCAGCGAGGGGACCCACGAACTCCGCTGCCGGTCCACTGACCAGGCTGGAAATGTGGAGGCCGAACAGGTCCGGATGGTCAAGATCGACTGGACACCACCGACCATTACGGGCACAAGGACGCCCGATGCCAATCCATATGGCTGGAACAACACCGATGTCACGGTGCACTTCACCGCCTCTGACGAGGTCTCGGGGCTCGACGGCCCTGTCCCCGCCGATATCGTCCTGAGCGCGGAAGGCAGCGGCCAGTCGGTCACGCGGGAAGTCAGCGACCTTGCCGGCAACAGCGCCAGCGCGACGGTGCATGACATCAACATCGACAAGACGGCGCCTGCGATCGAGGGCTCAAGGACGCCCGAAGCCAATCCGAGCGGCTGGAACAACACCGACGTAACGGTGAAGTTCACCGGTGCCGATGCGCTCTCAGGCATGGCTTCTCTGACGCCGGACACGACCCTCACGAGTGAAGGTGCTGGACAATCTCTCGAAGGGACGGCTACAGACAAGGCTGGGAACAGCGCGAGCTTCACGGTGTCGGGCATCAACATCGATAAGACGCCCCCGACCATCACCGGCACAAAGGACCCATCTCCTAATAGCGAAGGTTGGAACAACACCGACGTCACGGTCCACTTCGCGGCCTCCGATTCGCTCTCTGGGGTGGATCCAGCCGGGGTGCCCGCTGATGTCGCCTTCAGTGCAGAGGGCGCCGATCAGTCCGTCACCCGGACTGTCGCCGATCGCGCCGGAAACAGCGCGAGCGTCACGGTCTCGGACATCAACATAGACAAGACCCCGCCCACCATCAGCGGGGCGCCCACCACGTCGTCCAATGCCAACGGCTGGTACAAGAATGATGTCGCCGTTCACTTCATCGGCTCTGACAGCTTGTCCGGGGTCCTCACGCTCACGCCCGATCAGATCGTCAGCACCGAGGGCGCGGATCAGTCCGTCGAAGGGAGCGCCGTGGACAAGGCTGGGAATAGCGCCACCTTCACGGTGTCGGGCATCAACCTGGACAAGACCCCGCCGACGATCGCCGCGGCCCGGTCGCCTCTCGCGAACTCCTACGGCTGGAACAACACCGATGTCACGGTTCACTTTGTCGCCTCTGACGAGCTCTCGGGGCTTGATGGGCCTGTTCCCGCCGACATCGTCCTGAGCGCGGAAGGCGGCGGCCAGTCGGCCGGCGCCAGTATCACCGACCTTGCCGGCAACACCGCCAGCGCCGAGATCCACGACATCAACATCGACAAGACGCCGCCAACTCTGACCAAGGCAGAGGCGGCGATGCCGCCAAATGCCCACGGCTGGTACAACCAGGACGTGACCGTCACCTTCACCGGAGCCGACGCGCTCTCCGGCATGGGGCAGGAGTCGACATCCACAACGCTCAGCACCGAAGGTGCGGGGCAGTCGGCGACAGGCATCCTCACAGACAAGGCCGGCAACAGTGCCACCTTCGCTCTCTCCGGCATCAACATCGACAAAACGCCGCCGACGATCGCCGCGGCCCGGTCGCCTCTCGCGAACTCCTACGGGTGGAACAACACCGATGTCACGGTGCACTTCACTGCCTCCGACGGGCTCTCGGGGCTTGATGGTCCTGTCCCCGCCGACATCGTCCTGAGCGCGGAAGGCAGCGGCCAGTCGGCCGGCGCCAGTGTCACCGACCTCGCCGGCAACACCGCCAGCGCCGGGATGCACGACATCAACATCGATAAGGCGCCGCCCACCATCACGGGTGGCAGGACGCCCGACGCCAATTCCGAGGGCTGGAACAACACGGATGTCAGTGTCCACTTCGCGGGCGCTGATGCTCTGTCGGGCCTCGCCTCGCTCACGCCCGATCAGACGGTCAGTACCGAGGGCGCGAACCAATCGGTGACAGGGACCGCCACGGACCAGGCCGGCAATGCCGCCAGCTACACGGTGTCCGGCATCAGCATCGACAAGACGCCGCCCGTCATCACCGTGACGATCCCCGCCTCCGGCGGCACCTACTATCTCCGGGGCGCCGCGACCGTGGATTGGGGCGCCACCGATACCGTCTCCGGGATCGACACGGCGACCGGCACCACGCCGAAGGGCGGCGCCCTCGACACGACCACTCCGGGCGACCACAGCTTCCAGGTATCCGCGTTCGACTGTGCCGGCAACAGGGCCGAGAAGCTGGTCGTCTATCACGTACACTACGTCTACAGCGGCGTTCTGCCACCTGTCAATGTCGACGGCAAGAGCATCTTCAAGTTCGGCAGCACGGTGCCAGTCAAGGTCCAGCTCAGGGATGCCAACGGCGCCTGTGTCGCCAATGCCACAGTGACGCTGTGCGTCGCAAAGCTGAGCAACGGCATCTTTGGTGACGAAGTCGAGGCGGTCTCGACGGCCGCCTCCACCACCGGCAATCTGTTTCGCTGTGATGCCGGCGGCAACCAGTACATCTTCAACCTCAGCACGAAGCCGCTCTCGGTCGGCACGTGGCAGATGCGGATCGCGTCCGACGATGGGAGTTCGGATGTGGTGCTGTTCTCGCTCAGATAGAGCCAGTCCGGGGCGAACGGGGAGTGAAGCAGGGGCGGCCGCCGTGGCCGCCCCTGTTCGCGCGTTGGACTGAGCCAGCACTGATACCGTGTGTCACCAGACGGCGCGCGAACAGATGCGCTCTCGCCGCCGGACGTGCCGAAGGTTGAGAGGATACGACTGGTAGCAGAAGAAGGCTGGGGCACGGCGCGCTCGTGCTTCGCAGCGAAGAAGCATCGCTGCTTCGCAGAGTAGCAAGGGTACGAGTGTCAGACCGCTCGTTGAACCCCTCGGGTAGGAGGATCAGGGCATGCCGCCACGCTCATCGCGACAGCGTAAGACTCGCCGGCCTACGGCTCCGGCTCGCTGGCCGGCCTGGGTGGCGATGGGGCTTGTCCTGTCTGCGGTAGCTGCTCTCCAGTTCTACCTCATAGTCGACAAGCTCCCCCCGAGCACGTTCTACAGCGGCGACTGCGGGACCAAGCTTCTGCAGGCCCAGAGCCTGGTCATGCAGCATTGGAGGAGCGCCTCCGTGGTGTACCCGGGGAGGGAGATCGATCGCCAACTGCAGTTCGTGGACACGGGGATGCTGCAGGTGAGGAAAGGCCGGGTATGGGGGGTACACTCGCTGGTCTTCGCGGTGCCCGCGAGCGTGACCTATGCGTGGTTCGGCTACAAGGGGCTATACGTGGTGCCGGCCGTTTGCCTGCTCGCAGCACTCTTCATCCTCTGGCTCCTGGCGAAGAGCATGTGGTCGGGCTGGCGAGCGCTGTTCGCTTTGACACTCGCGGCCTTCGGTAGCCCATTGCTGTTCTACGGGCTCGAGTACTGGGAGCACACACTGGCGGTTGTCCTGGTGATGGCAGCGGTGCTGCTGCTATCGGACGTGGAGGGCGTCACTCGGCGATCCTGGCGCTTGGTGGGGGCCGGGGCACTGTTGGTTGGCGCGGCTACGGTGCGTCCTGAAGCGGCCGTCTTCTGGATCGCGGCCGCCTCAGGACTCCTTGCCGTGGTCAGACCGGGGCGGACTCTTCTCCGGTCACTCGGGCTTCTCACGGTGGGGTCTGCAGTGGTAGCGGCGCCGGCCGCAATCATCAACCAGGAGCTTTTCGGCGACCCCTTGGGCACGGTGCTGGGACTGCACGTGCACAGGGGACACCCAGATCCGCGACTGATGATAATCGGAAAGCTGCTAATGCCATTGACCGTCTCCGCCTTCCTGGAACTAGGCTGCGCGGTGCTGGGCGCGCTGCTGCTGTGGTGGTTGGCTGCGAGAGAAGTCAAGCAGCAGCGGAGTCGACTCACTGTCGCGCTGGGTCTGCTGGCCGTGACGGTAACGGCCGCGATAGCTGCCGTAGAGATCCATCGGCTGCTGGGGCTGTGGCGGCAGCCGGCGGAGGTGACTTCTCTAGCCGAGAGTTTGCCTGTCGTCTGGGCGCTGCCTATGGCCGCGGTCGCGTGGCGCTTCGATGCTGAAGCCACCGACAGGCGCAGGGCTCGATTCCTTGCGGTCACAGCAGCGGTCTATGTAGTTGGCGTGCTTGCTACGAGCCCAACCTGGGCCGGTGCACAGTGGGGGCCCCGGCTGCTGCTCCTGGCAATCCCGCTTCTGGCATTGTTCCTCGGAAGGTTGGGGAATGCGCGTCTCCCCAGTGGGCGCGTTGCGCTGGTTGCGGTCTGCACCCTGTCCCTGGTTTCAGCGGGCGTGCAGGCGAGCGGCCTGAGATGGTTGGCGGAAGTCAAGGGCTTGTACGTCAACACCGTGCGGTTCTTCGAACGCGAGACCGCTCGCGGCGACGTGCTGGCTTCAGACCAGTTCTGGTTCCACGAAGTGCTCGCCTCACTCTACTACCAGCGACGGTTCTTCTATGTTTCCTCGCCAGACCGCATGACCGACTTCGTCGACAGGCTGCGCGCCTCCCGGGTGCCCTATTTCTACTACCTCCTCCCCAGAGGCGTGGGCTACCCAGCAGATACGCCTGAGAAGCTCGGTCGGGATCTGCTGAAGCAAGCGAAGGCCCAGAACCTGTTGGATCGCGGACTCAGCCTCGAGAATTGCGTCGTGATCACAGACAAGCCCTACTACCTGATCCGATTGGGCACAGGCGGGGCAGCGAGATCACCTTGATGCGGGCACCTCCGCACCTCGAGAACCCTCTCCAGGCGTTAGCGAGCATTCCCCTCGTCACCGAGTAGCTGCTGTCCTCCCTCTCATGGGCAGCGTTCCGGCTCTCCTTGTCCGCTTTGGCAAGTCCGCCAGTGTCCCCTATGGGAGATTCGATCGTCTGCTATTGACAAAGGAGTGGTCGCCTCTCGAGCAGAACGTGGTCGAGCGGAAGTATCACGCGCGGGGTATTGGGTCCATCCGTGGTGTTACCGGCATGAACGGTTCGGAACGGTCAGAGCTCTCAGCAATCCGGGAAGAGCCCAGCGCGAGCACGTGAGCGGCGACGAGGCAAGGGGTCCAGCATGACATCGATCCGGCTCCCGGCGCTGGTGTGTCTGCTGCTGGTTGCGTGCATCCAACGCGGAGCAGACGCCGCTGACCTATGGCAGGCCCAGCCGCACGGCCCCATTGCCTTCAGACCATCGCTGTCAGACCCGTTCCCTCTCGACACCGGGCTCAACCTGGACTATACCCGCGACGGCACTGGCATGCTGTTGGAGATGCGCCGGATGCTGGCCATTTCCCCCGACGACCGCAGGCCCGAGTTCTGGCCCGTTGCTCAGAAAGCGCTGCTCGCCTGGCCTCTGATGGGGCGCGGCAATCGCGTGGAGCTACTCTTCCGGCCCGAGCAAGGCATCTACACGACCTATGTGAAACGGGCCTGCCTGCGACGGCTCAACAAGGCATCGAGGATTCAGGCGTCGGCGACCACAATCGCTATCGATACCCACGTCCACACCTGCCATTCGCCGGATTCCATGGCTGACATTTCTCAGATGCTGCTGGCCGCGGCCCGCCGCGGGCTGGCGGGAGTGGCGATCACCGATCACAACACATTCGATGGCGCGGAGGAAGCGGTCGAGGTCGCGCAACGCTTGATCCGGGAGGGGAGACTGCCCGAGACCTTCTTCGCTATCCGCGGCGAGGAGGTGAGCTCGCTGGACGGGCATATCATCGCCCTCTTCCTGACACAACAGGTTCCCTCTGGCATGAGCGCGAAGGACACGGTCGAAGCGATCCACGCCCAGGGCGGACTCGCCATTGCTGCCCATCCGTTGCTGGAGAGCCACCTCAACGCGCTGGTGAGCTCCGTGCCCTTTGACGCGGTCGAGACGCACAATGCTGATGAGGAACTGCACTACGCTCGCGCAAGAGACCAGGTGCGAAAGCGCCGCGCCGACTTCTATGCATCGGTGACCAAGCCCCGGATCGGGGCCAGTGATGCCCATGACCCTCAGGCGTTGGGGGCCTGTTATACTCTCGTGGAGTGCCCTCCGGATCCGCAGGCCGTCCGGGAGGCCATCCTCGCCGGCAAGACCACCGCCCTCACAGCGTTCTCCGATGGCGAGCTTCAGACGATGGTCCGGCATGGGCTGCCTCGGGTGCTAGTGGCGCTCGACTCGATGAAAGACGTGGGAGTCTGGATGCAGCGACACCTGGGCAACGTCAGCCTCTCGCTGTTCCCCGAGCCGGGAGCTGAGTGGTCTACCACCTTCTGATGGGTTTCACCCAGAGTATGGGTCGCAACGTGATGCTCAGTCTCTGATGGCCTGCTCCATCCGACGTGAAGAGCAACAGGCCTGATCGGCATGCGGCCCGCCTCCAGGCGGAGGCGCGCGCAGCGGAGGTGTAGGAGGCGCGGGCGCAGTCGAACCCGGATCTGCTGTGGGAGCTGCGGCGCGGCGCCCCTCGGGATAAACCCGTGGAGGTGTAGTCATGTCCTTTGTCACCAGCGACGGGCGCTACTTCATGCGCAGCAGCAAACGCTTCTTCCCCATTGGCGTCAACTACCTGCCAAGCTATCTCTGCGGGAACTACTTCGCCGACTACCGCGCCGATCACATCCGGGCGGACCTCGACCACATGGCTGAGATCGGCCTCGACAGCGTGCGCGTTCCCGTGTTCTGGGCCGGCTACGAACCGGAGGAAGGTCGGTACAGCGAGGAATTCCCGCGCGTCTTCGGCGAGTTCGTGGACGAATGCCGTTCGCGCAGCCTTCTGGTCATGCCGGTCTTCCTGATCGGCACCTGGACAGGCATGTATGACGCGCCTTACTGGAAGCCGCCCGGCATGTACCAGGGGGAGATGCTCGAGCTCGAGGCCCGCCATGTCGCATCATTCGCGCGCCGCTTCGCCGATGACCCGGCGATCTTGTGCTGGGACCTGAGCGATGAGCCGTACTACCTGGAAGCGCTCCCCTCGTCCGGGCGGCGCACCGCTCTCGGCTCCCCGCCCTCGGCCCGAGAGATCGCCACTCGATGGGTCGCTCGGCTGGTCGCTGCCATACGCGAGGTCGACCGCAATCACCTTATCACCCTCGGCTTCGACCCCTACCCTGTTAACACCAACAATGGCTTCGCCCTCGAGGAGATCGCCGAGCACCTGGACATCATGTCCTACTGCATCTATCCGTGGGTCAAGGACCGCACCGAGATCGAGCTCGCCGCTTACGGCGCATTCCAAACGCGATTCTTCGCCGCAGGGAAGCCGCCCTTCTTGCACGAGGGCCCTGGAGCGTCATCATCCTCCGCCTCCGAGTCCGTGCTTGCCGACCGGTTCCGGGCATGGATGTATTCCAGCCTCGCGAACGGCACGATTGGGGTGCTGCCGTGGAACTACACCGACTACGAGCAGGAAGCCCACTACCGGTGGCCCCTCGATGACGCTCCCCAGGAGCCGAACTTCGGCATCTGCCGAATTGATCGGTCGCTGAAGCCGCGGGGTGAGGAGTTCCTTCGTTTTGCCGCCGATGTCCGCTGCCTTCCGCTCGACGAGCTGGAACTCGATGCGCCGCAGGCCGCGCTGCTGTACCCCTACGGCTACTACGAGCGGGCCGGCGGCCTGCACGACAGTCTGTGGCGCCATTTCACCTTCGCCAAGGGTGCTGGCATCAACATCGACCTCGTGCGCGAGGATCGCCTGCCCACTGATGCGGGTCTGCTGATCGCGCCCGGGCAGCAGCTTCGCCTCTCCACCTGGGCGAAGCTGCGGGATTTCGTCGGTGGAGGCGGCCACCTGCTGGCGATCATGGACGATTTGATGTTCCTGAACCCTATCTTCGCCGAGCTTTTCGGGGTCAGCGTCGAGGGGTTTCGGCAGGGCCCATCGAGAGCAACGTTCACTCAGCCGTGGGGCGGCCTTGCCGCGGGCGCAAGCTGCACCTTTTCCGGCGCAGCGAGTCGCCTCTGGGTTCGGCCGGAGGGGGCGGAGGTAATCGCGTCGTTCGATGACGGCTATCCGCTGTTCGTGACGCGCGAGGCCGGCAAGGGCCGGGCGTCTCTGGCGACGATCCCGTTCCCTACGCTCGCCGACCTCTCAGACCCGCGGAGCGAAACCTGCCGCGCTGCCTTAGCCTTGCTGCGAGGCGCACGCGACCTGGCGGCCTGCACCCCTCCTGTCGATACGGACCTGCCCTGGGTCGAGACCGCATTGTTCCGGGCCGGATCGGGCCGGGACTGGGCGCTCCTGGTCCACCTCGACCGGAGCACGATCGAGGGGATCGCCCGCATTCGGGGCGACTACAGCGCCATCTTCGACGCGCAGGCACAGCCCCTGGCGTTCGAGCGTGGCCGTGGCGAGATGCGCGTCCCGTTCCGTCTCGGGCCCAACGGCGCGCTGCTCTGGCGCCTGTCGCGGGAGTAGCTGTTGAGGTGCCGCGCTACTTCGGGTGGACGTCATCCCGCTCGAAATAGGACTTGAAGAACCGGAGTTGAGGGGTGTCCGGATACCGCCCCTTGTCGTTCGGGTCCGCGACTCCCTCGATGTCCATGGCATCCCAGGAGCGCAGCACCCAGTAGGCCCAAGACCAGTGCTCGGCTTCGTAGAGGTCGATGACGTCGGTCAGGTACTGGAGCATGTCCGGGGCCCAGCGGACGCACCCGAACTCCCCCGCGAAGATGGGCACCTTGTGCTTCCTCTGGAAGCGCCGGACCGGCTCGAACGCCTCCGTGGTGACCTTCTTGTCGAGCTGCTCGGTTGCGCCGCCATACGCGGGCACCGGGCCGGGGTACCGGACAGTGCCGCCGCGCTCCTGATGGGAGTAGCTGTGGGGGCCGTAGTAGTGGACAGCGTAGACGGTGCGCGGGTCGCCTGTCGGCTCGAGGAACTCGAATGCCTGCGGATACGACCACGATACGGCCCCGATGATGATCGGCTTTGAGGGATCGGCTTCGCGGATCGCGGCCGTGCACTTCCGAGCGAGCGCGTTCCAGTCTGCAGGAGTCCCCTTCATAGCTTCGGCTGCTTGGGCGAGAGTCATCCCCTTCTCGGTGAAGAGATCATCCGGGTGAGGCTCACACATCACGCTGTAGCCGATAACGATGCTGCGGTCGCGGTAATGCTTGGCGATGTCGCGCCACATCCGCGCATAGGCTTCCTGCGCCTCCGGCTGCTGGTAGATCTCGTAGCTCTTGTCGAAGTCAGCGCGACCTGGGCCAGTGCGGCATGTGATGCATACAAACAGCCCTGCCTTCTCGGCCGCGTCGACATAGCGATCGGTCCAGACGAGGGCCTCCGGGTGGAAGGTGTACGGCGGCTCAGGGTCGTGCACGCGCTGAAGCGGCACGACGGCGAGATTGGCTCCCCATGAGCGGAGGGCCTTCAGGTCCTCGAGTATCTGCGCGTCCGACACGGTCGGCCCCGTAGTCGGGAAGTAAACGTTCGCTCCCCTCAGCTTACCTTGCTTCCAGAGCTCGAAAGAATCCATTCGCTTGCTCCCTTGCAGAGTATTGACCGACAACGACAGAGCGATGACCGCAGCGGCGACAGCCCACAGCCTGAGCAGCGAAGCGCTTCGCATCACGATTCTCCTCTCTCCCATCCCGTACACGGCGCCCCGCGTCAGAAGCGCGTCTTCATCTCCCTCACCCGCCCCTCCCGGGACGAATCGTACGCAGCGAGCATGATCTCCAGCACGTGGCGGGCGCGATGGCCGCTCAGCACCGGCGTAGCGCCGGTGAGCACACAGTCCACGAGGTGAAGCACCCCTACCGCCCAACCGAAGTCAGGCAGCGAAGCGAACTCCGCGGGGATCGCAACCGGCTCCCATCGGTCGGCGCCCTCGCGGAAGATCTCGAGTGCAGGATCGTCCCACCAGTGATGGACCGCGAGGCTGCCCCGGTCTCCGTAGAACTCCATCGGCGGCCCATGTTGGGCCACGACGCAGAAGCTCGACTCCAGGACGCCAAATGTCGCTCCGCCGAAATCGATTAGCAGCGCGGTATTGTCGGGAGCGGTAACCCTGATGGGCTTCCCCTTCGCTCCCTCAGCCTGGCTGGTGACCTCGGGAACCGCGATGCCGGCCAGGCCCATGACGCGCCTCGCCGGCCCGAGCGTGTCGACCAGGTAGTCGATCGCATAGACCCCGGTGTCGACGAGAGGCCCGGCGCCCTCCTGGTAGAACCAGCTCGGATCCGAGCTGTAATCGAGCCACCGCGCGGGGCCGCCTGTCGAGGCGTGGGCAACGGCGAGCACGACCCTCCCGATCGCCCCTTCGCGCAGAAGCTGACGACCGTACCTGCGCGAGGGCAGCATGTTCGTGGCGGGCGCGCAGACGAGCGTGACGCCGCGCTTTTCCGCTTCGTCGATGAGAGCACCTGCCTCCGCTACGGTCGAGGTCAGCGGTTTCTCCTGGTAGAGGTGTTTTCCGGCCTGGAGGCACGCCATGCCGACCGCCGTGTGATACCGGACAGGCGTCAGGTTGATGACCGCGTCGACTTCGTCGTCCGCCAGCAGATCCTCGATCTTCTGATGGGCTCTGCGCGCCCCGAACTGCTCCTGCGCCTTCCGGGCGCGCTCCGCCACCACGTCACAGGTCGCCACAAGCTCGGCCTTGTCCGCGAAGTTCGAGAGCGGCGGCAGGTAGCTCCGGAAGGCAACGTCGCCGCATCCGACGACACCCAGTCGCAACTTCTGCATAGTGACTCCTCAGCCGTATTCGTTCGAGTGCCCCACGGCGTGGCATCCTTCATACCTTGATGCCCAGTGCCAGCATCACCGCCCGTTGGATCGTGTAGCCCGTCGCGTCTCCAGCGATCAGCCCGAGGAAGAACGGCAGCGCCACAAGGTGCGCGCGGAGCCCGCCGTAGCGCATGAGCAGAGCCTTGACGAGCCAGGTCGCGAAGATGGCAACCGTCATCGCCTGAACGGTCGCGGACAGCGCGATGGGGAATGCCACGGGGTGGAGAGGCCACCACGGAATGCTCAGCTTCAGGAACATCAGCACGATCGTGCAGAGAAGCCCGAACCCCATTGCCATGCTCGCCGAGCGGCTGGGACCTCCGGGCTCCCGCAGGTCGGCTGCCAGCTCCTCGATGAGCCACCGCGGAACGGATGACATGGTCTGCTCCGTGTACCCTGTTGCCAGCCCCATATGGTAGCCGACATGGATGCTCGCCCAGAAGTAGCAGAGAACGGCAAAGGGCGCGGTGATGGCAAGCGTGATCGCCAGCCGCCGGCGCTGCATCCGCCCGCGCTCCGCGCTCTTCAACGCTTCGAGCTGGAGCGGGACAGGGCTGTTCCGCTGCTCGAGCAGGAAGGGCTTCATCAGCGTGAACATCCCGAGCGTCCTTGCGCCGAGGGTTTGCGTCCCCAGGAGATCGCGCAGCATGAAGTTCGGCATGGCGAGTTCCACTGAGTGGGTCGGCGGCCCGAGCTGCGCTCTGAGCCGGGAGAGCGCCATGGCGACCGCGAAGTAGAGCACCAGGAAACCCGTCGCCACATAGGTCTGAACCCCCGCCCGCGAAAGGAGCCACCAGAGATAGCAGAACCCGATCACCGCGCCGAGCGCCGCCATACGGTAGGTGAACGCCTCCCGTGAGTCGTCGCGCAGCTCCGATCTCAGCCCGAGCGTCCTGCGAATCACCTGCGCGAAGTAGCGGCGGTCCAGCCAGACGAAGGAGGCAACGATGGCAAGGAACCCGCCGGCCGTTTGATCCTGCCCATAGGGGAACCCGCCGAACGGGTTCGTGCACCAGCCAAAGTGGCCCGCGATGATGTACTCCGAGACCCAGAGGACGTCGAAGACGAAGAGCGAGAACGCCAGGTCGAGCGGCATGAGATAGCATATGCCGATGTAGAATGGCGACCAGCCGATAGCTTGATACGGGATCAGATCCCAGGGAGGCTGATTGCGGACATAGGCGCTGTAGTCGACGCCGGTCGGGATCGGAGGCAGTAATGGCCAGATCCGA
>Ga0315288_10000488_pt1 | contig 49714 bp, 53 predicted proteins | sample YL17G11_20_MG_FD_203454 | JGI IMG/M metagenome (GOLD analysis project Ga0315288, IMG submission 203454) | Sediment microbial communities from Yellowstone Lake, YNP, Wyoming, USA - YL17G11_20 | ecosystem: Environmental > Aquatic > Freshwater > Lake > Sediment | place: USA: Wyoming | collected... | reverse complement strand
ACACAGTGTGTCTGTCGCTGCTCACCATGGGCGACCCTGAGACACAGGAACTCGTGCGCACCTGCCCCACGATCACCATCGATGGCTGTGCCAAGGCCTGTGCGTTCAAAAACGTGCAGAGCACGGGTGTGGAGCCGGCTGCCGACTTTCAGGTGGCAGACACCTTTCGCGAGCACCGCGACTTGAAGGTCAGGCAGGTGATCGACCTCGGCGAGCCGGGGCGAGAGCTGGCGCGCCATCTGGCCGACAAGGTGGCGCAGGCAGTGGACGGCATCATCGGGGCGGAGGACTAGCATGGTGGATTTGCCGAAGAAAAAAGTGGGTTTGATCGCATGCAGTGGCGAGGAACTGGCCTGCGGCACGCTCAGCCGCATCGCTGTGCGCCAGGTACTAGAGTCGCAGCGCCCGGACGATACGGTGACGCTGTGCTTGCCCCTGTTCCTGGCAGGCAATGAGCAGGAGCGCGCCTTTGCACGCTTCTACCCTACCATAGCAGTGGACGGTTGCGACAAGCAGTGCGCCAAGCGCGCCACGGAAAAGTACAGCGCCAAGGTGGCCGGCGAAGTGGTGGTGGACAAGCTGCTCGCCGAGCAGGGCATCGCGGTGGACCCGGCCTGGCGTCACACACCCGGGCCGGCGGGTATGCAGGCGGCTCACGTGGTCTCAGAGGCCATCGCCAGCCAAGTGGACCAGATCCTGGGCAAGGACGGGATTCGCCGGTTGACCGAGTCACCTGCACAGCCTGCGGCGGAGCCGGAACCGGAGCGGGCCACCTGCAGTTGTGGCAGCGGGATCCCCGTTTCGGAAATCCAGATTGCGGGAGCTCCGGTGAGTGTTCTGGCGCTGGAGCCGCTGCTCGAGATGGTGCATGGGCAGTTGCCGCCAGGCGAAGATGGGCTGGGACCCAGGCTGCTGGCGGCGGTCAAGATTTACAATACGGTGCCGGCGGAGGCCGAGCGCGAATATGAAGAAGCGCTGGTGCGCGAGTACCGCAAGCGCTTTTCCGGTGAGGGGGCATAGATGCAGAGCTACAAGACCTGGGTGCGTTGGCTGGGCGTCCGCCGTGGGCACATCAAGTTGGGCAATGGACCTGAGATGGACTTTGCGGCCCCGCCGGACAACTATGGCGAGCCGGGGGTGCTCACCCCTGAGGACGCCTTTGTCGCAGCCCTCAACACGTGCGTCCACATGATGTTCATCTGGGCGTGCGAACGGATGAAAATTGACCTGGTTTCGTACGACTGCGAAGCGGAGGGCTTTAAACTGGTGCGCCTGGATCGCACCGAGCAGTTCGTGAAGGTGATCCTACGCCCCAAGGTCGTTGCGCGTGGCTGTGAAAAGCGCCAGGTGCAGCGGGCGCTGACTGCCGCGCAAAAGTACAGCCTGGTGGCCGAGTCGATCAAGTCCGAGATCGTTGTGGAACCGGAGATCGAGATTATTCTATAGGGGGCACGTTCAGACATGTTGGATATCAAGGTGCTTGGACCGGGTTGTTCCAATTGCCACAAAGTGCACGATCTGGCTGTGGCTGCGTTGGAAGAAATGGGGCTCGAAGCGACGATCGAGTACGTGACGAATCGCTCCGAGTACCCCAAATACGGACTCATGTTCACGCCCGGCCTGGTAGTGAATGGCAAGCTGGTATGCGCGGGACGCATCCCAAGCCAGGCAGAGGTCAAGGACTGGCTGACCGAGGCCTCGCGCTCGTAGCATGGGGAGCGCGGCGTAGACCGGCTCCCCTGTGCAGGATGCATGTGAGCCAACATGCGGACTTGACAAATGCGGTGGATCGCCTATAATATTCGTAGAATGGAATATAGGGCTGAGGCGGCATGCAGAGCACGTACGACAAACAGGCCAACCTAATCAAGGCAATCGCGCATCCAGCGCGGCTGCGCATTCTGGAGATCCTGGCGCAGGAGGAGTGTTGTGTCTGCCACCTGACCGTTCTCTTGCGACAGCGCCAGCCGTTTGTGTCACAGCATTTGATGGTGTTGCGCGAAAAGGGGCTGGTCCTGGACCGCAGAGATGGCGTGATGGTATACTATCGCCTGGCCGACAAACGCGTGGCGGATCTGGTGCTCCTGACACGCGAGCTGGTACGCACCTCGAGGGTTGAGGCGAGGCTTGAGCCCGTCCCAAGGTCGCCTGTGCCTGGCTGCACCTGCCCCAGTTGCGTAGCGTGAGTGCGGAGGTGAAGCGCCGCAGCCAGCTCGCAGGGCGGGCGGTGAGCCGACGTTCCGACGGTTTTTTTGAGCTTCAAACATTCAAAGAACCGAATGTAAGTTCAATGCAGTCATGGAGGATTCGACATGGAGTTGAGTAACTTGGCACTGCGTTTGTTCCAAGGCGGCTTGGGCAACCTGGCCGCTTACCTGGCAGCGCACGTCTTGCTCTGCCTGGTGCCAGCCTTCTTTGTGGCGGGTGGACTGGCTGCGTTGGTTCCCAAGGAAGCCGTGACGCGCTTCTTGGGACGCAATACGCCCAGGTACATCTCGTACCCGGCCGCAGCCGCAGCGGGCTCTTTGCTGGCGGTCTGCTCCTGCACCATCGTTCCGCTCTTCGCCGGAATCTACAAGAAGGGCGCAGGCCTGGGGCCCGCTATCACCTTCTTGTTCATCGCGCCGGCAGCCAACATCCTGGCGCTGGCATACACGGGGGTAGCCATCGGCGGGGACATTGCGCTGGCGCGCATCGTGCTCTCATGGACTTTTGGCATCGGCATCGGTATGATCATGGCCTTGATCTTCCGCAGAGACGATGTCACGCACGATGAGGATACGAATGACGTCTTTGCCATGCAGGCCAAGGTACCCGCGCGTACCTGGGTTTTCATGCTTGCGCTCGTGGCGATCCTCGTTTTTGGCACGCTCAAAGTGGGCCTCCTTACCAACACTTATGCGCGCCTGACATTGCCCATTGCTGGCGTGGACCGATTCCAGGCTGCGCTGTATCGCCTGCTGCCGTTTGACGCAAGCAAGGGCGAGGAGGGGGTTTCGGCTCAAGGTGTGGTCATGATTGTGTTGCTGGCGCTGACTGGAATCAGCGCGTGGCTCGGATTGGACAAGGTGGATCAGGGATTCAACCGTTGGACTGGGCTGTCCCTGGGTCTGGTGGTGCTGACGCTGCTGGTGGCCGCGGTTGGTATGGTGCCTCACGCGGATGGGCTGGACGTGTTCCTGACTGGCAAACTGTTTGGTGTGATGCTGGCCCTGGGTGTCATCGCATACCTGGCGAAAAGGTCGTTTGATCCGTTCGAGATACAACAGTGGCTTTGGGAATCGTGGCGCTTTGTCAAGCAGATTTTCCCGCTGCTGGTGGTTGGGGTGTTCTTCGTGGGCGTTTTGCGACAGATCATTCGTCCAGAGTGGATCGAATCACTGGCAGGCCACAACACTCTGCTGGGCAACATGGCCGGAGTCGTGTTTGGCGTATTCATGTACTTCCCGACGTTGGTCGAGGTCCCGATCGCCAACATGTTCCTCAGCCTGGGCATGCACCGCGGGCCGCTGCTGGCTTACTTGATGTCCGATCCTGAACTGAGCTTGCAGAGCATTCTGATCCTGTCAACGATCATTGGCCGGTTCAAGGCGTGGACGTATGTAGGGTGGGTGGCCCTTTTCAGCCTTCTGTCGGGCCTGCTGTATGGCGCTTGGGTGGATGGAACTAGCCTTCTGCTCATCATTCTATATCTGGTTGGGTTGCTGGGCGTACTGGCGTTTGGTCTCACATGGGCGGAACGGCGCAGTCGGCGTGCGATTGTGGCTGGACAGACGCGCACGAGCTAGACGAGTCGCTGCCGTGGGCAGCTTTGGACAGAGATACGACAGAACATCAGGGGGGTGGACAACATGCAAGTGAAGATACTGGGAATCGGGTGCCCCAAATGCAAGCGCCTGGAGGAGTTGGCGCGCGAGGCCGCGCGCGAAACGGGGGTCGAAGCCACCTTTGTGAAAGTAACCGACGTGCCGAGCATCATGGCATATCCCATCTTGGGAACGCCGGCGCTGGTCATCAATGAGCAGGTCAAGTCCGCAGGGCGCATCCCTCAGAAGGCGGAGATTGTGGCCTGGATGAAGGAGCTCGAGGGGTAGCACTATGGCCGAGCACCCGGCGTTTTTTCGCGCGATCCAACGCGACAACCTGCGGCGGTCGCCCAGCAGTCTCAATGGCCAGCCCGCCTTCACCGGCGGCATCCTGGTGGACCTGATTACCGTGGAGCTGCACAAGCTTAGTTTGGTTCTGGTCGGGAATCCGACGTAGCTGATGAGTGGAGGAGGTATCCTGGAGATGGATGAAAGCAAGCACTACCTGGGCATCCCGCGTCTACTGATCCCGTGGCATCCGCTGGTCGACGCAGAGGCCTGCATTGGATGCGGCGTCTGTGTCAAGGCCTGCAAGCATGGAGTCTACGCAGAGTCAGATGGGAAGGCCGTCGTGGCCAACCCGTACGAGTGCGAGGTTTTCTGTCAGAGCTGTCAGTTTCAGTGTGAGGTGGGCGCCATTTCATTCCCCAAGAAAGAGGCGCTGAAAGCAACCATCAAGGAGCTACGAAAGCAGTATCCGCCACGCTAGCTGTTGCGCAAAGCCAAGTATGACACTCTATGAGATGGAGGAACAACATGTCTGACAAGCCAAGGTTCATCATGTGTGTGTGCCGGGGGGACTGCCCTGGCTTTGAGAAGCTCAATATCTGGGCTCTGCTTAACTATGTGCGGAACGAACTCGACGTCGAGTACGCGGTTGCCCATCCACAGCTTTGTGTGGATGACGGCGATCGCTTCTGGCAGGACCTGGCCAAGCCGGGCGTGACCTACGTCGTCGGGGGATGTGATCCGCGCATGCAAAAGAAGATGTACAAGGACGCACTGGCTGCGGCGGGTGCGGACTTTGACAGGCAAATCATCCCTCTGGACCTACGCAACATGGAAACGCCTGAGGTAATGCAAAAGGTCGCTGAGGCTTTCGAGAAGCTAGAGAAACAGTAGGGATGTCGCCGCGGGCCGAGTTCAAGAACTCTGCCTTTCGGGCGCGGGAAGCAGTGGCCGTCGCTCGGGAGCGAGGGACCCCGCTGCATGACTCCCTGCCCGGTACCGCAACGAGACACATGCCTGTTCGCAACAAGGAGGATGGTATGATCCGCTCGGACATAGACCTTGCACGCTCCAGTCGGCGCATGCGGCCCCTCTTGCTGACTGGATTGGCCGCGCTCGCAATCCTGGTAATGACGGTCACCGTGGTTTCCGCTGGCGCCAAGGTGCACCTGATCTACTTTTACGATCCGGGCTGCTCAATCTGCGCCGCTGTGCATCGCGAAGTGATCGAGCCTCTGATCGCCAGTTACGGTGACCAGGTGGCGGTGGACGAACGCAGCATCGCCGACAGCGCCGGCTTTGACCTGATGCTGAACTTGGAACAGCAGTTCCGCGTCGCGGCCGGCTCGATCCCCGAGGTGTTCATTGGCCAAGACGCGCTGATTGGAGCGGACGAGATTCGCTCCAGGCTCAAGGAGCGGGTGGACTATTACCTTGCGCAAGGCGGTGTGGAGGCGCCGATCGTGGTCGCCACGTTGGCGCCCTCGGCCACAGGCACGCCAACCCGCGACGATCTTGCAGTCGGCTACACTGCCACTCCGACGGCCAGCGCCAGCCTACTCACGCCAACGACCCAGGCGGGGGCTACTCCGGCCGGGGCTAGTCGCGGGAATCCGGTCATTCATGCGGCCTTTTTCTACCAGCCCGGGTGCGACATCTGCGAGCGCCACGAGCACGACCTGCAGTACATCGTGGACAAGTACCCACAGGTAGAAGTACACCGCTTCAATGTCAAGGAAGAGACGGCACTGAGTCAGTATTTGTGCGTGCGCGCTGGCGTGCCGGAAGACCTGCACCTCACGGCGCCCATGCTGTTCGTCGGCAATGCCTTCCTGGCAGGGGAGCAGATCCGCGGACGGGCCATCGAGGCCCTCATCCAGCCATACCTGAAGACTGGCATGGCCGAGCCCTGGGCTGGCTGGGAGTCGGAGAAGGGCTCGGCCGAGGGGCAGATCGTGGAGCGCTTTCGCTCTCTCAGCCTGCTCACCGTGATCGGCGCCGGCCTGCTGGACGGCGTCAACCCGTGCGCGTTTGCCACCATGATTTTCCTCATCTCCTATCTCTCCGTGCGCAAGCGCAAGGGCCGTGAGTTGCTCGCGACGGGAGCGGCGTTTACCATCGGCGTCTTCCTGACCTATTTGGGGGTTGGGTTCGGTTTTCTACGATTCCTGGCTTCTCTGCCCGGGTTGGACGTGATCGGCAAATGGGTGTACGCGATCACCGCGCTGCTGTGCCTGGGACTTGCCTGGGGCAGCTTCATGGACTATCGCAAGGCGAGAGAAGGACGTCTGGAGGACATGAGCCTCAAGTTGCCTGAGCGCATGCGCGGCTGGACGCACCGCTTGATCCGCGAAGGGTCAGGAGTGAAGCGTTTTGTTCTGGCGTCCTTTGGCCTGGGGCTGGTAGTCTCGTTGATTGAGCTGGCCTGTACAGGCCAGGTGTATTTGCCAACCATCATCTTCGTCCTAGGAGTGCCAGCCTGGCGGGCACGGGGCGCGCTGGCGCTTGTGATCTACAATGTCATGTTCGTGCTGCCATTGATTGGCGTGTTCCTGTTGGTCTACTTTGGCACGACTTCGAAACAGCTCCTCGGCTGGATGAACAGACGCACCGCCGCAGTCAAACTGGGAACCGCGGTGTTGTTCCTTCTTTTGGCAGCCTGGCTGGGTTATAGCATTCTCGCCTCGATGGGCCTGGGGGCCGGCGCGGGCAGCAGCCAGCCGCCATCGATCGCAAGAATCGAGCCCACGGCCACCGCAACTCCTACTGTCACACCAGTACCTACTTCTACACCGGAACCTACGCGGAGCTTCCGTGTAACCCTCGTTGATCGCGTGCATCGGAACGTTGATACCGCCACGATCACCATCAAGAACTGCGGCATCTGGACCGAGCAGCGCGAAAAGCCGGGTCCCGAGTATAGAGTTCAACAAGACGTAAGCGTTGCCAAGCAGGCAGCGCCAACTGCGGGTGGCGCCGTTGTGGAGATTCCAGAGGAGTTGAAAGCCAACTTGTCTGCAGAGGTAGAGGATTCCTATGGACAGGTGTTTGACGGGGTCAAGTCCGAGTGGGATCGGGTCGAACTGCTTGCTGGGCCAGACACGTGGTATGAGTTTGTGATGCTCTGGATGGAAGACACGTTCAGCTCCACTGTGGAGTTCAGCATGAACGGGGTACAGTATGCCGTGCCCTATACGTACACACTGCGTTACCCGATGGGGGGAGGTTATCGGCAACTCGGCTGCACAGCCTGACACCGCTAGCTTGAAGCCTGCCAGTTGGCAGGATGGAACAAAGGAACAGGCGGCTTGCACGTGCGGGCTGCACCACGGTGCGGTTTCACTTTCCGGCCGCCTCGGAAGGCAATAGGGTCTTTGCGCTGCGTAGTGGGCCGGCCCGTGCGTTGACGGGCGTCCACGGATGGCTACGCCTGCCTGGCAGATGGAGGTTGGATGGTGGTAGGTGCAAGGAGGTGGCTGTGCAAGAGGCGCTGAGGGGGCTGGTTGCGGAGCTCGATGCTGGTCAGCCAGCGGCCCTGGCTACCGTAGTACAGGTGCAAGCAGGCTCGCCCGCGCAGGTCGGGTTCAAGATGCTGGTGCGGGCCGACGGAACTGTCGTGGGCAACCTGGGCGGCGGAGCGCTGGAGGCGCGTGCGCGCACGGAGACACAAGTCGCGTTGCATGATGGCGAGTCGCGCCTCAGCCACTATTCGCTGCGCGAAGAAGGCCCCGATGCGGTGGGTATGCTGTGTGGGGGCGAGGTTACGGTGTTCATCGAGGTCTACCAGCCGTTGCCCGCTCTGCTCGTTGTGGGGGGCGGACACGTTGGTCAGCCGCTGGCCGAGATGGCGTCCACCGTCGGTTTCCACGTGCGGGTGGTAGATGTGAAGCCCGAGCGGGCGAGCGAGGCGTCGTTCGATCTGGCGACCATCACCCCGCGGACCTACGTGGTACTCATCACTGAGAATCATGTCACCGACGAGCAGTGGCTGCGGCGGATTCTGAGCACACCGGCTGCGTACATTGGCATGATTGGCAGTCAGCGCAAGGTGAGAGTCATCTTCGAGCACCTGCGCAGTGATGGAGTCACAGCAGAGCAATTGGCGCGCGTCCACGCGCCGATCGGACTCGACCTGGGCGGGCGCAGCCCAGCGGAAATCGCGCTGGCCATCCTGGCTGAGGTGGTGCAGGTGCGTTACGGTGGGGGCGGGAGATCCCGCGCCCTGCTGGGGAGTGTGACAGGCGCAAGCCCCTGAACTCTTGATGCCAGGCAGCGCGTCTCAAGGCTGCCGGGGGTGGCCGACATTCATGCAAGAGGGGTCTGACAATGGACATTTTTCTGCTTGGAGTCGTGACGTGTTTGGCAATCGTTACCGTGGGGTACGTGGTGCACAAGTACTTGCGCATGCCGTGGATGTTCACGGTCGTTGTGCTGGGGATGGTGCTCTCTGCACTGGGTCTGTTCTCGAGCGTGGTGGAAAGCGCAGGGTTCCAGCTCCTGTCGAGACTGGGAATGCTGCTCTTTCTTTTCACCATCGGCATCGATTTGGAACTGGAACAGATGCGGAAGCTGGGGAGCTATGTCGTCGTCGGGGGCAGCCTGCTTGTACTGACTGAGGGCTTGCTTCTTGGCCTGTTTTTCTACTCTGCTTTTCCAGCGTTCGTGAGCAACTCCTTTGTCGTTGCATTGCTATGCGGAATCGCCTTTGGTACCGTGGGCGAAGTGGTCTTGCTGGCCATTCTAAAGGAATTCGGACTGGAGAAAACGCCATTTGGGCAATTGGCGCTGGGCATAGGCGTGTTCGATGACGTCTTTGAAATCGCAAGTCTGGCGATCATCATTGCCCTCCCAGCACTCACCTTGAATGGTTCTTCCAACGCTGCATGGAAGGACTCGGTGGCAATCATGCTCTCGTTGTGCGGATTGTTCGTGGCGGCCATTGTCTTGTCGCAGGTGGGCAAGTATACTCGCCGCTACTTGGCAAACGTGCAGAATGAGTCGTTCGTCATCCCGTTTCTGATTTTCCTGATCATCTACTGCTTCATTTGGCTCGGGTCGAGATGGTATGCGGACGTCGCAGTTGTCGCGGCGATTCTCAGTGGCGTTGCCGTGAAGCAGGTGTTACCGGAGAAGTTCGTCCAACGCTACAAGCACCCACTCTTTTTCGTGTGCAACATTTTCCTGGGCCCGTTTTTCTTTCTCAGTCTCGGCAGCAAGATGTCTCTCCATGCTGTTCTGAGCCAGTGGCCCCTAGTTCTCGCGATCATTGCCATCTCTCTGCTCGCTCGCATATCGGTTTCCTATTTGTGCTTCCACAAACTCCTGGGAAAACGTCAGTCAGTCGTGATGGGAGTCGGACTAACGGCCAAGTTCAGTACAAGCGTGGTCAGTGAAAGCCTCATGATGTCGTCTGGTCTCATCGCCCCGGCTCTCTACTCGGCAATCATGGCTGCCTTCATCGTGTTGAAGCCGGCCATTGTCGGTGCTTTCTCATGGAGTCTCGCGGCAATCAAGGATACCGTGCCCAGGGAGCTGGCCGATGTGTGAAGCAACGGTGTATCTGGACCGCGATGGCCGGCAGGAGAAGGTAATTGAGGACGCGGTCTCGACCGAGTCCACCGAGGCGGGCCTCAAGGAGAGACAATGAGTCTGGTTTGGGTCAAGGCTGGCGTTTGTGGGCAAGAGAGCACGATCGAAGTCCGGCGCACCGACATGACACATGTAGCTGTGGAGTTCGCGACTACCTGTGAGCACATTCAGAGGCTGGCTGGAGTGCTGAAAACGCTGGACATCGCACATGAAATGAGTGTTCCGCTGCTCGACACCGCCGTCTACCGGCTGGCCAGTGAGCATGTATGTCGCGGCAGTTGCGTTGTGCCCGCCGCGGTCCTAAAGGCGCTGGAGGTGGAAGCCGGCATCTTCCAGGCAGCCGAAAGCCAGATCGAATTCGTCGGCAGTGTGCAACAATAGCTAGGAAGCAGACACCTGGGTAGACACGTAGGTTACACGTGTCCAATGGCGTGCAGCCCAAGAGACAAGCCAATAACGAGGAGGAAGCAGCAATGAGAATCGCAGCAGTCACGGAAGACGGGATCACCATCAGTCAGCATTTTGGTCGTGCGCCCTACTATCTGGTCGTTACGGTAGAGAACGGCAAGATCGTGGGCCGCGAAAGGCGTGACAAGATGGGCCACGCCCAGTTTGCGGGTGCGCCGGGCGCGGAAGAAACCCACGCAGATGATCCACGTGGGCACGGTTTCGATCCAGCGGCGCAAGGCCGCCATGCGCAGATGGTCACCGCCATCGCAGACTGTCAGGCTCTGCTGGCGCGAGGCATGGGCGCAGGTGCCTACCAGAGCATACAGCAAGCAGGCATACACCCTATCGTGACAGACATCATCAACATAGATCATGCAGTACAGGCCTATGTGGAGGGCAGGATCGTCGATCATACTGAGGCGCTGCATTGAGGACGCACCGTCAAGACTCTGTGCGCATCACGTGCCGCTTCGAGAACAAGAGGCACGCAGGGCAGAGGTGCATACAGGCCGGAGCCAGAGATGTATGCAACATCCTGTGCGCGAGCCGAAATCCAGTCTAACTGCAAATAGGAGGAATGAGAAGATGGCAAAAGACAAGACGTGGCACGGCATTCCAAGAGAAGGAATCCCATGGTATCCCAAGGTGGATGCGGACGCGTGTATCGGCTGCACCCTGTGTTTCGCCACCTGCGGGCGCGGTGTGTACGACATGCAGGACAACAAGGCCGTGGTTGCCAATCCCCTGGACTGCATGGTCGGCTGCAGCACCTGCGCGACGGTCTGCCCCGTGCAGGCCATTAGCTTCCCCGAGCGGGACCTGATCTGGAAGCTGGAGCGCGAGCAGAAGATCTTCAAGGTGGTGCGCCAGGAATCCCAGGAGAAGAAAGAAAAGATGGATGCCCTGAAAGCCAGAGCCCGCGCTGAGGAAGCCGTGGCGAAAGCGACTACACGGGCACGCATGGAGGTTGCAGGCGAGTTCGGTGAAAGGCGCTTCCTCGTCAAGCTGGAGGAACTGATCCGTGGCCGTCCCTATGACCTGGTCAACCTGCGCATGGAGGTTCCAACGGTGCAGGGAGCCTTGGAGAAGACGCCCTCCTTCATGTCGTTCGAAGTCACCTCTACGGCGCAGGAAGACATCCAGGGCTTCCTGCAGGAAGTGCGCGAGCTAGTCCACGTCGAGAACCTGATCCTGGTGAGCGAAAACAAGCTATAGCCGGGCTGGATTGCCTGACAGAAGGGGAGGGAGAGTGACCAAAGGCCGAGTGGAGGGATTTGCGGCGTACGGTGTCAAACTGATCGAGCTTCTCGGCTTGTCCAGCTCCGCCGTAGGAGTGAGACTGCTCTCTGGCGAAGAACGGCCCGCCGGCAGCCAGGCACTGGAGCGGCACCGTTACTGCCAGGCGCTCATGCGCGCCCGCCGGGGGCAGTCTGTGACGCTGGATAGCGATGGCATCGCCTGCCCTGCTGCTGCTGCGGCCTTTGGCTTTCGCCCCTTGCCAGAGGGGCTGCAATCGGGTAAAGGGCTGGTCGGGTTTGGCATCGTCTCCGACCCGGCGGTGGGCAGGCGCATGTTCGAAGTCATGCCTCGGCTCGCTCCGGGCCAGGTGCAGCGCCTGCAACTGTTCCCACTGGAGCGGGCCGAGTGTGCGCCAGACGTGGTGGTTGTCGAGGACGAGGTGGAGAAACTGATGTGGATCAGCCTGGCATACCTGCACGCTACAGGCGGCGAACGCGTGCCAAGCTCGACGGCGGTGCTGCAGGCCACCTGCGTGGACTCGACCATCGTGCCGTACTTGGAGGGACACCTGAACCTCAGCTACGGATGCTACGGTTGCCGGGATGCCACTGACCTGGGGGCAGGCGAAGCGGTGCTCGGCTTTCCCGCTGCTATGCTCCCGTCCATTGTCGGCCACCTGGAATACCTGGCTGAGAAGGCGATGCCGACCTCGCGCTCCAAACGGGCGTGGGCCGCCCTGGTCGGAAAAGAATCCGCGTGAGGGCAGACGGCAGGCTCTTGCTGCGCGCTGCAATCAGCGCGGCCCAGCACGCGAGTAGGGCCACAGCGATGCACGTCACCGGTGACGGCGCAAGCCGCCGCCCGTGAGCAAGAACTGCCAAAGGCGCCTTTGACGATCATCCCCGCGGCCGGGATGCCAACCCTTCCCGCCTTCCTGGAGGCCTGGCGGCAGGCGCAGTGGGCGGGAGCTTGAGACGTGCGCGTCATCATGACGTGCGGAAAGAGGAAATAACCGTGGTGACAACAGAACAAGTCATGGCAGCATTGGCCGGAGTCATGGACCCCGAGCTGCAGCGCAGCCTGGTGGAATTGGGTATGGTGCGCAACGTGCGGGTGCAGGATAGCCGGGTGACCTTCACCCTGGCCCTGACCATCCCCGCATGTCCATTGAAGGATCAGCTCGTGTCCGAGGCGCAAGCCGCGGTGCTGGCTCTGGACGGCGTGAGCGACGCAGTAGTTGAACTGAGCGAGATGACTGCTGAAGAGAAGCACAAAGCCGGCATCGGAGGGACAGAGCAGGCGGGCATGGCTGAGCATCTGAATCGGATTCGGCACGTCGTAGCCGTGATGAGTGGCAAAGGCGGCGTGGGCAAATCGCTGGTGACCGCCCTGCTGGCGGTGGCACTCAGGCGCGAAGGCCAGTCGGTGGGCGTGCTGGATGCTGACGTGACCGGCCCAAGCATTCCCAAGATTTTGGGCATTGAGGGACGGCCAGTGGTCAGTCCCTTGGGAATCGTGCCTGTGCAGAGTCGGTTGGGCATCAAGGTCATGTCTATCAATCTCCTTCTGCCGGGTGAGGACGAAGCAGTAATCTGGCGGGGGCCGCTGATCAGCTCAGCCATCAAGCAGTTCTGGGGTGACGTGTTCTGGGGCGATCTGGACTGGCTGGTGGTGGACCTGCCCCCTGGCACCTCGGACGCCGCGCTGACGGTGCTGCAGTCGCTGTCCGTTTCCGGAGTGCTGTTGGTGAGCACGCCTCAAGACTTGGCAGCCATGGTTGTGCGCAAGGGGGCGCACATGGCCGAGGCACTGCGGGTGCCCATGCTGGGGCTGGTCGAGAACATGAGCTACTTTGTCTGCCCGGACAGCGGCCGCCGATACGAAGTCTTCGGCCCCAGCCACGGCGAGGAGATGGCTCAGCGGCTGGGGGTACCTTTCCTGGGCCGGCTTCCGCTTGACCCGCGCATCTCCGAATTGTGCGATGCGGGCAAGGTCGAGGAGTATCCCTCGGAGGCCTTCGAGGCGATGGCCCGTCGCCTGCTGGAGGTCGCGCCCGAGCCTCTCCGCTCGCCGGTCCAGCCAGAGTGAGAGAGGAGCCTGCTGTGCTGATTGACAAGTACGACCTGGAGGTGCTCACCCCACCGTGTGAGCCGGGGGCGGAAAGGTTCAGCGCCGTCGCACGGCTGGTGACCGACATCCGCGAGGCGCTGCCGTACCTGAACGCTACCCTGCGCGGAGCGGTCTACAGTGCGGCCGGACCCTCCCTGACCTGGACGAAGGGTGGGCACAAGGGTGCCTTCCATCCCTACCAGATCGCGGTGAGCAACGTCCAGGACCGTGACGCAGCGATCAGAGAGGTAGAAGGGCTGGTCAAGTTGGTCAACCGAACGTGGGAGCGCCGCGCTGAGATCCGACCAGATTACGAAACGCGGCGCCGTCCCGGCCCGATGGAGATCTACAGACTGCTTCCTCAAACCAACTGCAAAGCCTGCGGGCAGGCGACCTGCTTTGTGTTCGCCACCAAGCTGGCGCTCGGGCAGGTCGACCTGCGAGCTTGCCCGGTCGTGCAGGAGCCTCAGTACGCCGACCGGCTGGCCCAATTGAATGACTTGCTGGCGGCGGACTTGCCCGCGGTCGGCCAGCGGGAGTGACAAGATGCAGGCCGGGACGACTACCGTGTCCAGCAGCCTCAGCCCTGGCCATCTGGTTTTCTTGCCCGCTCACCTTTTCTCCAGGGATCAGAATCAGGCGACCAGTTAGGAAGGAGGATCCCTGTGCGTCTCTACGCCGATAGCGCCAAATGCTCCGGTTGTCGGGCCTGTCTACTGGCCTGTTCCCTACACCTTTTTGGTGAGAACAACCCTAAGAAGGCCGCCTTGGCCATCGTGCCCCACTTTCCTGCGCCTGGCACCTTTGAGGTCAAGGTCTGCACCCAGTGTGGAAGGTGCGCTGAAGTCTGCCCGGTGGACGCTATCCACCAAAATGAGAAAGGTGCGTACTACATTGAACCCGACGAATGCACCCTGTGCATGGCTTGCGTGGAGGAGTGTCCGGAAGGGGTAGTGTTCACCCGTCCCGACGTGGGCTATGCCTGGCAGTGTGATCTGTGTGGCAACTGTGTGGAAGTGTGCGGACCGGGTGTGCTTTGGATCGCTGAGCGGGAGGCATGACGATGTATGGCTACGCTGGACGTGTTTTGCGAGTTGATCTGACGCGGGGCATCATCACCAGAGAGCCAACGCCGGAAGCGGTGGTCCGTGACTACCTTGGAGCACGCGGAATGGGGGCGTATCTGCTTTGGACGGAGGTGCCCAAGAGAACCGACCCGTTAGGACCGGGAAACAAGCTCTTTCTCTCCACTGGGCCGCTATCGGGCACGCTCTTCCCCGGGGCAGGCAAGATGGACTTTACCACCAAATCGCCTCTCACGGGCGGCTACGCCGGAGCCAGCATGGGCGGAATGTTGGCTGCTGAGCTCAAGTATGCTGGCTACGACGCAGTCATTCTGGAGGGCATCAGCCCCCGGCCTGTATACCTGTACATTGACGACGAAAGGGTTGAACTGCGCCCGGCAGACGCCTATTGGGGTCAGGGCTCTCTCACCCTGGAAAAACGGCTGAAGGACGAACTGGGCGAGGACTTTCAGATCGCCACCATCGGACCGGCGGGCGAAAAGCTGGTCAAATACGCCTGCATCAGTCATGACTTTGGACGGCAGGCGGGACGCGGTGGCGTCGGTACAGTGATGGGCGCCAAGAAGCTCAAAGCCATCGCAGTGCGCGGTAGCGGAGGCATCCCCATCGCCGACACGGCAGAATTCGTCCGTCTTGCCCGCGAGGCCTATCGTGCCTGCAAAGAAGCGGAGGGGCTTGAGGCGTGGACTCGCTACGGCACGATGATGGTCACATCCTGGTGCAACGAGAACGCCGCCCTGCCAACCCGCAACTTCCAGTCTGGCACGTTTGAACAGGGCGCCAGCATTTATGCGTCTGTCCACCGCAAGACCATCGTGGTGACGGACAAAGCCTGTTTTGGCTGTCCGAGCCCCTGCGGCAAGTACTCGCACTCCAAGAAGCACAACATCTACGTCGAAGGCCCCGAGTACGAAACCAATGGCATGTTGGGATCCGACCTGGGCCTGGGCGATATCGAAGACATCGCGAAGGCTAACCAACTCTGTGATGAACTAGGATTGGACAGCATCTCCACCGGCGGAACCATTGCCTGGGCGATGGAATGCTACGAGAAGGGCATCCTCAACAGGGAGCAGTCGGGTGGGCTTGACCTGCGCTTTGGCAACGCCGAGGCGGTCTTCGACCTCATCGACCGTGTCGCCCACCGCGATGGCTGGCTCGGCAATCTCTTGGCTGAAGGAGTCAAGCGGGCGGCCTCAGCAGTTGGGCAGGACAGCGAAAAATGGGCTGTCCACGTCAAAGGCATGGAGCAAAGCGCCTATGACACACATAGCGCCACTTCCATGTTGCTGGCCTACATGACCGCCGACGTCGGAGCACACCACAACCGCGCCTGGGCCATCACCTACGACCTGGCCGTCGGGCGCGATCGCGTCACGCCGGAGAAAGCAGCCAAGGTTATCGAGCTGCAGCACATCCGTCCGTTGATGGACACGCTGGGCTGCTGCCGGTTGCAGTGGGTAGAGCTGGGCATGCCGCTCTCCTGCTACGCGCCAGCCCTTCAAGCACTGACCGGCGTACAGCGCTCGTGGGAGGACCTGCTGCACATCTCAGAGCGCATTTGGAACCTGACGCGCATGGTCTGGGTGCGCGAAGTCGAGGGCTTTGGCCGTGCCTGGGACTCACCCGCGACGCGCTTTGTGCGCGAACCGGCGGTGGGCGGGGTCACTGACGGCAAACTTACCCCTCCTCTAGCGGCCCAGCAGATGCTGGACTATTACTATGAGCAGCGAGGTTGGGACGCCAATGGCATTCCCACCTCCGAGACGCTGCAGCGGCTGGGCCTCTCCGACCTGGTAGGGGATCGCTCCGCATGGCGGTGACTCTGGTCGCCACGGGGGGACTGAGAGAGTACACCGGGGGCCTTCAAGAGCTGGAAGTCGCGGCCGGGCCCACTGTCAAGGAGATGTTGGGCACGCTCGGTATCCGCCCAGAACTGGTGGCGGCGGTGATGCGCAACAGAGAGCTCGTCTCCAAGGACTATCGGCCCGAAGATGGCGAGACCGTCGTACTAGTCGCCGTTCTGGGGGGCGGGTGACGCCGAAGTGAGTGGCTCAGCTCGCAGATTGGAGGCGATGCGAGAGCCCAGAACGGCGAGCAGCCCATTCCCCATGCCGGCGCCCGCGCCGGACTGGACCATTGTGGGCACAGCCCGCATGAAGGGCTTGCTTCTGCAGAGTCCAACACAAACGTGCAGGAGAGGACAATGATGTGGCGAAGCTACGGATTTCCCCGCTCAGTGGACGAGGCGCTGGCCATGCTGGCGACCCACGATGGCCGCGCCCGTCTCATCGCCGGAGGCACGGACCTGGTCCTGCAATTGCAGGAAGCAAAGCGACAGATTGAGGCGCTGGTGGACGTGACCCGCATTCCTGGTCTGGCCACTGTCACCCGAGACGATGGCACGATCAGCATGGGAGCGGCGGTGACCTACCGGCAGGCCATCAATTCGCCTGTGCTGCAGGCCGGGGCTGCCGTCCTGGTTGAGGCTGCCCGCAGAGTCGGCTCGCCGCAAATTCGAAACGTGGGCACCCTTGTGGGCAACGTGGTCAATGCCATGCCCGCCGCGGATGCCGCCATCGCCCTCTTCGCCCTGGGCGCAGAATTGGAGATCGCTTCGCCTGCCGGGAGGCGCTGGGCGCCCATCGAAACGCTGTACGAAGGGCCGGGGCGGTCAAAGGTGGACCCGGCGAGGGAGATGGTCACCGCTGTCCGCTTCCCTGCGTTGGGCGAAAACCAAGGTTCGGCCTTCGTGCGGCTGAGCCGGCGCAAGGCACTGGCTCTGCCTGTGCTGAACGTGGCTGTGGTGATCGCCCTGGACGACTATGCTTTCCAGTGGGCGCGCATTGCCATGGGCCCGGTAGCCCCGCTGCCCTTCCGTGCTCACACGGCAGAAGAAGCCCTGCGCGGCATGCCTGCCGATGCAGAGGCCATTCGCCAGGCGGTGGAGATCGCTGCCCAGGAAGCGCAGCCTCGCTCCAGTCTGTTGCGTGCGTCGAAAGAGTACCGGCAGGAGACATTGAAGGTACTGCTACGTCGAGCACTGGAACGTGCCCTTGTCCAGGCTCAAGGCAAAGGAACTGCGGAGGGATAGCATGCCAACACTGACCTTGGGACTGAATGGGGTAGGGACACAGGTAGAGGTTGCGGCGTCAGACCTCCTGGCAAACGTGCTGCGGGATCGTCTGGGGCTGACTGGAACCAAGATCGGCTGCAATGAAGGAGAGTGCGGGGCCTGCACCGTCATTGTCAACGGTCAGGCGGTACTCTCCTGCCTCTATCCGGCCTTGAAAGCGCAGGGAAAGCAGGTGGTGACGGTGGAGGGCCTGGCAGCAAATGGTGAGTTGCACGCCCTACAGCGGGCCTTCGTGGAGGCCGGGGCAGTGCAATGCGGTTTCTGCACGCCAGGTATGCTGATGTCAGCCAAAGCCTTGCTGGACGAGAACCCGCATCCCATCGAGGCCGAGATCAAAGAGGCCATCTCTGGCAACCTGTGCCGCTGCACCGGTTACTATCAGGTCATACAAGCCATCCGCATGGCTAGCGAGGAGGCGACATCATGAAGGCAAGAGTTGTAGGCCAGAGTGTGCCGCGCGTGGATTCGTGGGACAAGGTAACAGGTCGGGCTCGTTATCCAGGTGACTTCTCCATGCCCGGCATGCTGTATGGCAAAGTGGCCTGGAGCAAGCACCCCCATGCCCGCGTGCGGCGCATTGACGCCTCTCAAGCGGAGGCCTATCCCGGCGTTGTTAGGGTGATCACTCACCGGGATGTGCCGGTCAACGAGTACGGCATCAACATAAGGGATCAACCGGTGCTGGTCGCGGAGGGCGATGCGGTGCGTTGGGTGGGCGACCGCATCGCTATTGTGGTGGCAGAAACGGAGCAGGCTGCCGAAGAGGCTTCTGGTTTGGTGCAGGTCGACTATGAGCCGCTGCCGGTGGTCACTGACCCACGCCAGGCGATGAAGCCGGGTGCTCCGCGGGTGCACGAGAAGCGCGGCAAGAGCAATGTGCTGAAGCACATCAGGATCCGCAAAGGCGACGTGGAAGCCGGCTTCGCCCAGGCTGACGTGATCATCGAGGGCTACTACATCACACCGTTTGTAGAGCACGCCTATCTGCAGCCCGAAGCGGGCCTGGGCTACATCGACGAGCAGGGCCGGGTCACGGTGATCAGTGCCGGGCAGTGGCCACACGATGACATTCACCAGATTGCCCATCTTCTGAACCTGCCAGAAGAACAGGTACACGAAATCGTACCGGCTGTGGGTGGTGCTTTCGGTGGGCGAGAGGACATGTACATTCAGCACTTGCTGGCTCTTTGTGCCTACGTTTTGCGGCGACCGGTGAAGATCGTCTTTTCGCGTGAAGAGTCCATCACTCGCACCGGCAAGCGCCATCCGTTCTACCTACGGCACCGTTGGGGAGCCACCCGTGATGGAATGCTCACTGCGGTGGAGATCGAGGGCATCTCTGACGCCGGAGGCTATGCTTCTACCAGCATCCCAGTGCTGTCCAACGCCACCAGCTTCTTCGCCGGCCCATACGTGGTGCTGAATGCAAGGATTGACGGCTACACGGTCTACACCAATAATGCTGTGACCATGGCCATGCGCGGCTTTGGCGCCACGCAGCCACCCGTAGCCTACGAGCAACAGATGGACAAGCTGGCCGAGGCCCTCGGGATGGATCCGGTGGAAGTGCGGATGAGGAACCTGTTCGATGAGGGTTCGGTGGCCGTGACGGGTAATCGCATGCCAGCAGGCGTTGGTATCAAGGAGACACTGCGCCAGGCAGCGCTGGCTGCGGGTTGGCGTGAAGATGTCGGACGTTGGCACAAGCCCGACCTGGGGCAGCCCTCGGCCGCGCAAAAGAGACGAGGCATCGGAGTGGCTTGCGCCTACAAGAACGTGGGCTACTCCCTCGGCTTTGACGACAAGACTACCGCGCGCATTGAGCTTGCTCTGGACGACTCGGGGGCGATCCAGCATGCCAGGGTCAGTGTGGGAGCTGCCGATGTAGGCGAGGGCGTGCATACGGCGCTGGCTCAGATTGCTGCGGAAGCTCTGCAGGTGCCGCTGGAGTGTGTAGAGATCGCGCCTCTCGACACGGCTGAAGTGCCCGATGCTGGATCGTCTTCAGCCTCTCGACACGTGTTCATCTCCGGCAACGCCGTTCTTCGCGCCTGCCAGGAAGCGGAAGCCAAACGAGTGGCCGCGTTGCGCGCCGAGACCGGGGAGAAGCACATCGAGGCGCAATTCACTTTCCGGGGCCGCAGTGTGCGTCAGACCACGCCCTACAACCGTCAGACCGGGCAGTGCGAACCACACATCAGCTACGGTTATGCTACGCAGATCGCCCTGGTGGAAGTGGATACCGAGACCGGAGAGGTGGATGTGCTCAAGGTGTGGGCCGCGCACGACGTGGGCCAGGCGGTGAATCCGGACATGGTTGTCGGGCAGATCGGCGGCGGAGTGCACATGGGCCTGGGCTACGCCTTGATGGAAGAGTTCATTCAGCAAGAGGGCCTGGTGCGCACTCGCCGCTTCTCTGAGTACTCGATCCCTACCGCAATGGACATGCCGCCCGAGCTTGTGCCCATTATTGTGGAGGTGCCTGATCCGCTGGGGCCGTATGGAGCGAAGGGCTTGGGTGAAATGACCACTTTGCCCACGGCACCTGCTGTGCTCAACGCCATCCATGACGCAGTGGGTGTGCGCGTGGAGCGGCTGCCGGCCACAGCGGAGAAGGTGCTGAGGGCCATGAAGCAACATGGATGAAGAGAGGATCGCCCTGCACGTCAACGGCATACCATATCAGCTACTGGGCACGTCTGAGACGACCCTCCTTCAAGTGCTGCGCGACGAGCTGAACTTGACCGGCACCAAGAATGGTTGCGGCCAGGGACACTGCGGAGCCTGCACGGTGATCGTGGATGGCCGGGCTGTTCGCGCGTGCATCACTCGCGTCGGCGGACTAGATGGGGCACGCGTGGAGACCATCGAGGGACTGGCGCGGGGTGGTGAACTACACCCGTTGCAACAGGCTTTCGTCGAGCAAGGGGCCGTGCAGTGCGGCTTCTGCACCCCAGGTATGATCATGGCTGCCAAAGCTCTCCTGGATGCCAACCCACATGCGGGGCGCGAGGAGATTGTGAAGGCGCTGACGCCCAATCTGTGCCGTTGTACTGGCTATGCTAGCATCGTCCGCGCAGTACAAGCGGCGAGCGCCACAAGACGGCCAACCCACCTCCTTGAGCATGGTGACCTGCGAATGCACATTGTTGGCAAACCTCTGCCGCGCCCGGATGCGCAGGCCAAGGTGAGCGGCAAGGCGCTCTTTGCCGCTGATCTCTACTTCGAGAAGATGCTACATGCGCGGGTGCTACGCAGTGCCTATCCCCATGCTCGAATACTTGCCATAGACACCAGCAAAGCGCGCTCACTTCCCGGAGTCGCAGCAGTATTGACTGCTGATGACATCCCCGGTGCCCGCACGCATGGCACCATTCGTGCGGACTGGCCAACCCTCTGCTGGGACAAAGTGCGTTACACGGGTGATGCCCTGGCTCTGGTGGCTGCAGAGACGGAGGCGATTGCAGAGCAGGCTCTGCCTTTGATTACCGTGGACTGCGAGCCGCTCCCTGGTGTCTTCTCTCCACAGGAAGCCTTGGCCCCACGCGCCCCCCTGGTACACGAGGACGCTCCGGGCAATCTGCTCAAGCACATCAAGGTGCGCAAGGGAAACGTTGACTCTGGCTTCACGCAGGCCGATGTCGTCGTTGAGCAGGAATACCGCACGCCTTTCATCGAGCACGCCTATCTGGAGCCAGAGGCAGGGGTGGCCGTACCCGAGCCGGATGGCCGCATCACGGTGTATGTTGGCTCTCAGACTCCGTTTGAAGACCGCCGCCAGGTAGCCGAGGCACTGGCTGCGCCCCAGGAAAAGGTTCGCATCGTGCAGAGCGCAGTCGGCGGTGCGTTCGGTGGCAAGGAAGACATCACCGTCCAGATTCCTACAGCGCTGTTGGCCCGAGCCACCGGCCGGCCGGTGAAACTCGTCTTCAGCCGAGAAGAATCCATGCGCGTGCATCCCAAGCGGCATGCCACCACCATCCGCCTGAAGGTAGGAGCGACGCTAGACGGGGAACTGACGGCCGTGCAGGCAACCATCTGGGGCGATGCGGGGGCCTATGCCTCGCTGAGCGAGCCGGTGATGACGCGCACCGCCACCCACGCCGCCGGTCCCTACCAGGTGCCCAATGTCAAGACTGACTGTTATGCCGTGTACACCAACAATCCTCCGGCGGGCGCAATGCGCGGTTTCGGTGTGCCGCAAGCCATCTTCGCAATTGAGAGCGCAATGGACACGCTGGCTGAGAAGCTCGGCTTGCATCCACTGGAGTTGCGGCGGCGCAATGCCTTGCGGGTTGGCTCGATCACTGCCACGGGGCAGCTCCTGCGCGAAAGCGTGGGGCTGCTCGAGACCATGGACCGGGTGGAGGCAGCGGTGCAGGAACTGGGCCAGGGCGTGCTGACCCCTTCCGGTCCGGAGCGACGTCGTGGCTGGGGCTTTGCCTGTTGCCTGAAGAACGTGGGGCTGGGCGAGGGATTGCCGGACACAGCTGGGGCAGCGGTTGATCTGACCGATGAGGGCGGAGCGGTAGTGCGTATCGGTGCGGCTGAGGTTGGGCAAGGGCTCGTGGGGATCGCTGCCCAGATCGCCGCCGAAGTGCTGGGCGTTCCCTATGGGCGGGTGCAGGTGGTAGTGGGCGATACTGATCTCACTCTCGACGGCGGCCCGACGGTAGCCAGCCGCCAGACCTTCGTCACAGGCAATGCCGTGCGTCATGCCGCTCTCCAAGTACGCCAGCAACTGGCTGCTGCCGTAGCCGAGGTACTGGGTGTGCCTCCTGATGTCCTGGCCTTTGCCGTGGGACGGGTGGCGGCCCCCGATGGGCGGGAAGTGCCGCTCGAGGAAGCCGTCGCCCTGGCCCGTCGCGAGGGGCGACCCCTCTCAGCAGAGCACGTTTACCAGCCACCAGCCACCACTCCCCTAGGCGAGCCAGGCGACGACCACTTTGCCTACGGCTTTGCGACCCAGGCCGCATTGGTGGAGGTAGATACCCACACGGGTCAGGTGGAGGTGCTCAAGGTCATCGCCGCCCACGACGTGGGGCGGGCCATCAACCCTCAGGCTATTGCCGGGCAGTTGGAGGGCGGGGTCGTGATGGGCGCGGGCTTCGCTCTCAGCGAGGAACTGGTGGTGAAAGACGGTGTGGTGCAGAACGCTGACCTTGCCCGTTACCGTATCCCGCGCATTGGACTCGCCCCCGAGGTGGTGCCCATCATCGTGGAAGCGGCCACTTCCGAGGGGCCGTTCGGGGCCAAAGGCGTAGGGGAGATCACCTCGATCCCTACCGCTCCAGCGATCACCAATGCCATCCACGCGGCCACCGACGTCCGCGTCACGGAGCTGCCGGCCACAAGGGAGAAGGTCCGGGCCGGCCTGAAGAGCCGGCCTCCGGAATGTTGAGATCCACGCTCAGCAGATTCCGATGGCGGAGGTGGGTAATGCAGCCATTGTCAGATCTGAAGGAGGTTGTGGCGTGGGCATGCTAGAGAACAAGCATATTGCCTTCGTTGGCCTTGGCCTGGATGAGCTCATGAATCTGTGCGTCGGCCTCACCGCGGCGGCACCGACATACATCTTCCCGATTATCGAGGCAATGGCCAACGCCGCGGTGCAAGGTGGACTGCCTGCCGACCTGGCGCTCCGTATGGCGGCTGGCGTCGTACGCGGCAGCGGGGCGTTGGTGCTGCAGACCGGGAACCCCCCGGCTGCGCTCCAGGCTTTGACTCCGCTGCAGACCATGCGCGAGGCTGAGGCCCAAGTGCTCTTCGCCGAGGCGGTCCAAGTGGCTCACAGCAAGATGGACGCGTTACAAGGCAAGTTGAAACTCTAGGGCGTCCATCCCGTTATGTTCGTTTGGCCATTGGGTTGACCATGCTCCGGAGGCAAGTGCAACAATGAAGCACTTGCCGTGCGCAGTCTAGTGGGAGAGAAGTGAAGCCCATGCAAGCCGCATTCACGGTTTGACAGATCGCGCCACCTGTGCTACTATAGCAACGTTCATTGATATGATTCTTCTCCACTGTAGATGTAGCGATGAGGCGCTGAGGACGAGGAGCCAGGAGCACCCGCACGAACAAGCCGCGCTCGAACGCTGTGATCCGTGCTTGATGCTGTCGGCCAGCTACAGAACCCGCTCGCGAAGTTGGCTTCAGACGCGTTGAGGGAGTTGTTTCATGAATTGCATATCCATTTCCTTTGATATAGGAGCAGTTCTTTCTCGCCCCCTGATGACGGAGGTGAACAGGCATGACGGTTGACTCAGTGCTCGGGGTCCAACAGCAGCCCGTAGGCCTGGCTCAACTTGCCAGTTTGCTGAAGACGCTCTGCGAGCAGAACCGCATGCGCATTCTATGCTTCTTGATGCAAGGCGAGCGTGGCGTCTGTGATCTAGCAGGCTGTCTGGACCTCCCCCAGAATCTGGTGTCGCACCACCTGGGTGTCCTGCGAGAGTTGGGCCTCGTCACCGCCCAGCGAGACGCACACGATGCCAGGTGCATCCATTATTCGGTCGACCGGACTGCTTTGGCGCGACTCAACGCCTTGTACCTCAGCTTCTTCACTGCCGAGCGGGCCAGCCCCTGGCGGGTAGGCTGCTGCGCAGAGACGGAGTGTTGCCCGGAGTGCCGGGCTGCCGGAGTGTGCTAAAGGAGACTGACGCTCCCGGAGGAACCGGGCGTAGCGTAAAGGCGCTATTGGCAGAAGACTATCGAGGAGGTTATCTTTCCCTATGGTTACCAACGAAGCCAGGGTGGAGATCTTCGACCTGCCCATGTGCTGTCCCAGTGGATTGTGTGGGCCGACCATTGCCCCGGTCCTGCTGGACGTGAATGAGATGGTGCTGAAGCTGAACGGCCAGGGGGTGGCTGTGGAGCGCTATCTGATGGCCCGGCAACCCCAAGCTTTCCTGAACAACGCCGAGGTCTACCGCCTGGTGCGCGAAAAGCAACTGGCGGCCTTGCCCATCACTACCGTGAACGGGCGGGTGATCAAGGTGGGAGCCTATCCCACTTTGATCGAGGTGCAGGCAGCGCTTGACGGAGACGGCGCCGGTGGCTGAGGCCTCATCCATCTGGACCAAAGACCAGGGCAAGTAGCCCATTACTCTATCCAGCGTCTAAGGAGAATCCGTGGACACTCAATTCATCTTCTTTTCCGGCAAGGGCGGCGTAGGCAAAACCAGCATGGCCTGCGCTACGGCCGTCTACCACGCCGACCAGGGTCGCAAGACCCTGATTGTCACGACCGACCCGGCCTCCAACCTGGCCGACGTCTTTGAGCAATCCATTGGGCACAAGATCACACCGATCAAGGGCCTGTCCGACCTCTGGGCCATGGAGATTGACCCTGATCAGGCCAGCGCGGAATACAGGGATCGCGCCCTGGCCCCGATTCGCGCCCTGTTCCCAGCGCAAGTCGTCCAGGTCATGGAAGAGCAGCTCAGCGGTCCGTGCACGACCGAGGTGGCGGCCTTCGACCGCTTCGTGGATTTCCTGGACACGGGCGGTGAGAGCCAGCCTTTCGAGGTGGTCATTTTCGACACTGCGCCCACCGGCCACACTTTGCGCCTGCTGGAACTGCCGGTGGACTGGAGTCGGCACATTCAAGAGGCAGCCGGCGGCAGCGGGCAGACGTGTCTGGGGCCGGTGGCGACGATCCAGGAGTCCAAGGCCAAGTACGATCGGGCTGTGGCGCTGATGCGAGACCCAGCTCATACTACGTTTGTGTTTGTGCTCCAGCCTGAGGCCACACCCATCAAGGAGACCGAGCGGGCAATAGCCGAGTTGTCCAAACTGGGCATCGAGACCCACAGGCTCATCATCAATGGCGTCATTCCGCCGGAGGAGGCCCGTAACGCCTTCCTCGGCGAACGCATCCAGATGCAGGGTCGCTACCTCTCGCAGATCGAGCGGGAATTGCCACTGCCAGCGCAGCGCATGCCACTGCTGGACGCAGAGATCAAAGGCGTGGAACGGCTGCGCTACGTCGCCGGGCTGCTATACGGTGCAGAGCCCAGGGCAAGTGGAGGGGGGCAGGGGCCACACCGCATTTCCAGCGCAGAGCTACTGCGCTGCTCGCCCTCGTCCCAGCGGCTGGCGTTGGCCCGGCCGGATGAGGTGGTGCGCCGTCTGGTGCCAGCCAATGGCCACGGCCGTATCCTGTTCTTTGCCGGCAAGGGTGGGGTGGGCAAGACCGCTCTGTCCTGCGTGACGGCCGTGTGGCTGGCGCGGCATGGCTATCGCACCCTGTTGCTGACCACTGACCCGGCGGCCCATATCGGGGACGTGCTGGGCGAGCCAGTAGGCGATGAGGTGCAGCCGTTGAACAGAGTGGACAACCTGTGGGCAGCCAAAATCGACCCGCGCGTGGCTGCGGAAGCGTACAAAACCCGCATCCTGGATGAGGCGCGGCAGCAAGGCCGCCCGCCTGAGGCACTACAGGCCATGGCCGAGGAATTGGACAGCCCGTGCACCGAGGAGATGGCCGCCTTTGACCGCTTCATCGACTATGCCTCACGAGACAAGTACGATGTACTGGTGTTCGACACCGCCCCCACCGGCCATACAATGCGCCTGCTGGAGTTGCCGGTGGACTGGAGCCAGCAGTTGCAGGTCAAGCTCTACGCTTCGGCCGAGCTTTCGCAGGCCGATGCGGCGGCCAAGGCTCGTTTTGGGCAGGTCATTGACATGATGCGCGACCCACAGCGATCCACCTTCGCGTTCGTGACCTATCCCGAGACCACCCCCATCGTTGAGGCCTGGCGGGCAGCGCAAGAACCCTCCAGTGTGGGGATCCCGTTGGGGTTGGTCGTGGCCAATCAGGTGTTGCCGCCCGAGCAGTGCACGACGGAGTATTATTGCCGGCGACTGCTGATGCAGTCAGGTCATCTGCAAGACATGGGCGGACGTTTCCAGGTGCCTATCTTGGCCGCGCCCATGCTTTCGCACGAGGTAAGAGGGATGGACGTTCTGACCGAACTCGGAGAACTCGTCTACGGGAATGGTCGGGGATAAGGAGCACGGCCTAGGAGTGCCCGATTTGGTGCGGCCACGGGAAGCGGCTGCGCCTGGGCTTCCCCGATCCAGCCCGTGTCACCGACAACGAAAACGAGGTGCTGGCCGTCTTTCGAACTGTGCGGGATGAGATCGGCGAACGGGTTGGAGCATTGCTTAGGGACCAGGATTAACGATGCGACGGTTCAGCCATGGCCTGGAACAGGTGCGGGATTCGAGACTCCCTCGGAACGGGCCAAAGCTGGATAGGTGGTGCGCGCCTGTTTCCGGTAGGATGGAGGACAAGTTGACCAAGGCCGAGTGCGAAACTACAGCCGTTGATGCAGCCAAGGTAGCGCGAGTAGAAGCAGTCTTGCTCGATGACCAGACGGCCCAGGCTCTCGCCGCGACTTTTCAGGCGCTCTGTGACCCGACGCGGGTTAAGATCATTCACGCACTAACAGTGGAAGAGCTCTGTGTCCATGACTTGGCTGTGCTCTTGCCGGTCAGTCAGACGGCCGTCTCCCATCAACTGCGACACCTGCGAGAGTTGCGCCTGGTCAAATACCGCAAGAAGGGCCGCTTGGTCTACTACTCTCTGGACGACGATCATGTCGGTCATCTGTTCAGCGATGGTCTGGAGCATGTGCGAGAACTGAAAGCGCCCGCAATGGGGCAGGGAGGGTAATCATGTCGGGATGGAAAATGCTGGCGCGAAGGGGCAAGAACGCCGCGATCAGTCGTTGTCCGGGCGGGCGTGTTCACCTGGACTACGGCAACGTGACTCTGCGCTTCAACGAGGAGGATTTTCGCGCGTTTGCGGCTATGGTAGAGGAAGCAAAGGCCAATCAGGACGGGACACTGCCGTTCACGGGGCTAATGGCCCTGTCAACAGGCAAATATGTGATCGCTTTTTCCAATAATTGATGGTGACTGAGAATGGAGACCATGAGGCAATCTCAAACGAAGATCTTGGAGGCGCCAGCAAATGACGATGAGGTGTTGGAGCCAGCGCGGCAGTTGGCTGCTGCGCTGGCCGCGACACCCGAGTTCCAGGCTCTCGACCGTGCCGAGCTTCGCCTGCAGCAGGACGACGCAGCCCAAGCAGCGATCCGTGCTGCCCAGGAGAGGCAGCAGGCCCTTGGTTGGCAGCTCCAGATGGGCCTGATCGGCGATGCCGAGCGGGAGGAACTGCAGCGGCTACAGCAGGCGATGTTCACCCAACCGGCCGTACAGGCCTACTTAGACGCTCAACAACGGTTGGGCGCAGTGTGTCAGGAGGTGGCCGGGCTCATGTCGGAGATCATTGGCCTGAGCTTCGCTGCCAGTTGTGGTCCGGGCTGCAGTTGTGGTTGAGCAGAAGGAGAGGGGACAGTCGCATGTTGGATCCCGCAGTGGAGGCAGCGGCACGGGCGTTGGCCGTGAAGCTGAGGGCGTCGCCTGCCATTGCTGCCTTTTGGCAGGCGAAGGCGCAGTTGGACGCAAGCGAGCAGGCACGGAGTCTTATGGCGGATCTGCAACAGCGCCAGCAGGCGCTATTGCAGCAACAGCAGACTGGCGCGCTCACGCAGGCAGACATCGACGCTCTGCGCCGTTTGCAGTCGGAGGCACGCAACAACCCAGTCATCATGGGCTACCTTCAGGCTCAGCAACAGGCCCAGGCTTTTCTCCCCGAGGTCAACATGGAGATCAGTCAGCTTCTGGGTTTTGATTTCGGCCGCTCGGCCGCCGTGGCGGGCCGCTAGTGCGGCAGGTGAACACGGAGCGGGCTGCATGACAAAGACGGACGCCTTGAAACCGGAGCCACCAGTGGTACAGAATCGCCGACGGTCCAATCGGAGGAAGGAGGTGCGAGCACATGCCGACATATGATTATGAGTGCCGGGAGTGCGGACATGTCTTTGAGGTACGGGCCAGCATAAGCCAGAAAACGGCCGGGTTCAACCCAGAATGCCCCAAGTGCCATGGCCATGTCACCGACCAGGCCTTCCGGTCAATCACGTTCATCGGACGCTCATCAGGTGGTGCTGACACGCGCGGCCCAGTGGGTGGATGCGGTCCGCTATGTGGGCCTGGGCCCTGCTAACCGACGGGTCGCCTGGGGATGGTCCGGTTGTAGTACACATCTTCGGCACGTTGACTGCCTGCAAGGAGGGCACAACGGACGCCTGGCGCAGGATAGCAGCTTTTGCGCGTAGTGCCCTGCGTGCCCGCTTTGGCGAGAGGGTCGAGGTGGAGTATCACGACCTATTCTCGTCCGAGATGGACCGCTTCCCAGAGGTTCTGGCCCTGATGGCCGGTGGGCAAGGACGAATCCCCTTGGTATCTGTGGGCAAAGAGCTCCTGTCCTCCGGCGGAAACGTCTCCATACCTGACATGCGGCGCCGACTGGAGTCCTTGAGTCTGCAGACACAACAGCGAAAGGAGGCTGGGTCATCGTGAACGAGCAGGAAGTCGAAGCGTTGGTGGCATCGGTGACAGCCGAACACGTGCGGCGACTGGTCCTGGAGCTCGAACCACAGCAGCCAAAGGCTGATCGTGGCACCGTTCCGCTCTACGCACTGATGGGCGTTCTCACTGCGGACCTGCCGATCACGTCCGCTGCGGAACAGTCGCCGGTGGAAATGCGACTGCGCAAAGCGGTTATTGCTGCGGTTAACCAGGTTGAAGGCATGACTTTCGTCGAGGGCGATGGCTGATGAACCCCTGACTTTGTCTCCCTGGAAGGGAGATGACGTCTTCTTACTGCTGCCGCGCAAGGCAGCAGCGACTTGGCTTGCTGAGCTGCTCGGCTGCTGTGGTATCCGTTTGGCAGCATGACCGTGGCGACGAATCGGATTCGGCCGCCCGCAGGTACGGTTGCGCTGGCGGAAGGCAGGGTTTCGGCGAGGGCGGGGAGTGCACACTGGCAGGAGAGGCAGGGCCCACCGCCGCAGCAAGCCGAAGCTCTGCCTTTCAATCTTCGCCGACCTGGACGGTGGCGGCAGGTTGGACTTGAGTTTGAATCCGAACCGAGCAGGAGAGAGCAGGATGACGAGGATTCGTGCGGCGGTGTTGACTGTGAGCGACCGCAGCTTCCTCGGCGAGCGCGAGGACTTGAGCGGACCACTGCTCAAGGAGTTGGCCCAGAAGCTGGGCGCTGAGGTAGTCTCTTGCGGTGTCGTACCTGACGAGCAGCCGCAAATTGAGGCGGCGCTGCTCGATCTGACAGATGGACAGCACGTGGACCTGATCCTCACCACTGGTGGCACAGGCCCGGCCCTGCGCGACGTTACGCCCGAAGCCACACGGGCAGTGATAGAGCGCGAGATGCCCGGCCTGGCCGAGTGGATGCGCCTCGAGGGAGCGCGGAGGTTCACGCCGTTTGCAGCTTTGTCGCGCGGAGTAGCCGGCATCCGTGGGCGCACGCTGATCATCAACCTGCCCGGCAGCCCGCGGGCAGTGGATGAGAACATGAGCATTGTCGGCCCGCTCTTGCCGGCGGCCATCGCTTTGCTCAAAGGGGAAGCACCACCCGATGGCATACATGATCCATCGTGGACAGCTCGCTACGGAGAGGGAAAGGCATGAGTGCAAGAGGAGCGCAAGAGCAGCAGGGTGAGAGCAGGAGGTGAGCGCAAGCGCATCGAACTCGCGGCGGCATACGCCATGCGCCCTCGTCTGGCCATCCTGGACGAGCCTGAGCAGCAGGAGGGCGGTCGTCGCTTGGCGGCGCTGATAGGAACGAGGTGATAAGAGCATGACAGGACGAGGACCTTCCATGTGGCGGATGAGCAATTGTTGCGGTGGAAATGAGGAGGAGAATATGTTGACCGAAGAGCAGATCCTGGAAGCTCTGCGGCCGGTGACAGACCCGGAGATCGGGATGAGCGTGGTGGACTTGGGCATGATCCGGCAGATTGTGCTAAGCGAGGCAGGGGAGGTGGAGATTAAGATGATACTGACTACCCCTTTCTGCCCCCTGGCCAGCCAGCTCACTGAACACGTGCGCCAAGCGGCGACCGCCGTGCCTGGAGTGAAAGCGGCCAAGGTGACCCTGCTGCACGAGCCGTGGGATCCGTCTTGGGCAAGGAGGTGACCGGGGAGCATGGACTTTCCCCGAGGGGGAGGCATGGGCGAGGGAGAAGTGCTGCTGCACGGGTTCCACATTACCCACATCTTGGATTGCATCGCAGATCCGACCAAGAATAGGGTCATCGCGGAGTTCTCGGACAACGTGGTGGCGGTCTTTCCTTACCTCAATGCGGTATTGCCCCACGTGATGTACAACCCAGGGGCCAACACGATCACGCTCAAGCGCGAGTGGCGAATCCTCACCTTTTATCCACATGTGGCGGTCATGGCCAAAGTGGACGGGGAGGATGATGCAAGGACGCAGTTGACCTGGTTTCAGCAGTTGTGCAACGACACCTGGCGCAGGCGAGAGGAGATCACTCCGTGCTACGTGCCACGGCGGCTACTGGGGCCGCTGGATGTGTACCTGCTACTGCCTCGGCTCAACTGCAAAGAATGCGGTGAAGCGACGTGTATGGCTTTTGCTTTTGAGCTATTGCTGGGTGGACGATCCTTGTCCGAATGCACCCACTGGGAGGACCCGGAGCACCAGGAAGGGGGCCGCCGGTTAGCCGGACTGTTGGGAACGGAGTGACAAGAGCACGCGCCGACGAGGGCTACCCGCTCGGATATAAGCCACCCGAGAGTCCCGCCGCGTCGAGCACGGCCTGGAGTTGCTCGCGATTAGAGCGGTGCCCGTCGGTCAGCAGCGGCGGGCAAGTGGCCAGGCGTTCATGCCCCATCGCCAGTTGCAGCGCGAACGTCAGACAGGCCGGCTGGCCGCAGGCCTGGCAGTTGCTGCGCGGCAACGGCTTGTAGAGCTCTAGCACCTTTGGCCGCTCGCGCTGGACCGAACTGGGCCGGATGCTAGTGCGCTGTTCCCAGGTCTGGTTGACGCGCAGCACCACGCGCTCGACCTCGTCATGGGCTGCCTCGCGATCTCGTGCGCATGGAACGAGTATAGATGCCCATTTGCGCGCCAGAACAAGGCCGGCACACTGGCCTCGTAGATCGCCCCCTGAAGCGTTGCATTCAGATAGGGTAGCACGATCGACAGGTCCGCCCCGGCGTCCACAAAGGCAGTCCAGCGCGCTCTGCCGGGGTCCCAGGGGGCGTCTCCAGTCTCACCTCGTAGCCTGCTATCAACACAGAGGCTCCTTGTCGTCGTCTGGCGTGTTCTTGCGAGCGGAACTCGGCCGGACGGACCTGCATTGCGTGACGCATAGCACGGTTCGGCCAACTTGTCAAAGCCCGCTGTGTTTATACGTTATGAATTGGCCTTTTGACAAGATTGTGATTCTTAGTATAATAGCGAGATATTCGCACAGTGATGTGGCGGTACTGCGCCGTACTGTTCCCGAGTAATGCATCTCGGCGATGAGATGATCGTCTCTTGCGCGCATACTCTCGACCGGAGGGAATGGCAGTGGCAAAAAAGCGGCCCGCACTGATCAGCATCATCGCAGCATTGCAGATACTCCCGATCCTCTTGCTTCCTCCCAAGTTCTACCTGTCCGCGAACTACCTGCTGTTTGCGGTCCCCCTGGTGGTGTTTGCTGTGCTCGCCTGGGCACTCTTTACTCTTCGTCCTGCAGGAAGGGCGCTCACCATCTTTCTGCAAGGCTTCAACATCATCATCCGCACTCTGATCACGTTGGCCAAGGTAGTGCCGTCCAAAGCACCCGGCACGCCGGCAGACATCCCTCTTCTGGTCACTTCCTTGGTATCCATTGTGCTTTCCACATTCATTCTGTTCTACGTCGATCAGCCCGAGATCCAGTTGTTGTTTGAGGCGTGATTGCAGACAGACGGAAGGCAGAGGCTAGCGCAGCCGCAGCGCCGTCTGGCTTCACGAAAGGGGGTGGATACGGCCGGTGGGGTTTTTGCGAGGGTAGGCTAGGAGTGCTTTGGCGCTCTTCCGACTCTCGGCGTTCGTGCTTTCGATTTGTCCAGTGGAGGGTTGGCCTCCCTTCTTCCCGAACGCCATGAGTGTGTTCGACAGTACGATCACAATTCCGCGAGGAGGTTCGGAGATGAAACGCAAGTTCTGGTCATTGGTTAGTCTGGCGTTGGTGCTGGCCCTGCTGCTCAGCGCCTGCGGGCCCAAGGCTACACCGGCGCCCAAGTCGATCAAGATTGCGATCCTCGGCCCGCTGACGGGCGCCAATGCGACGTTCGGCGCATCGAACCGCGACGGCGCCCTTATGGCCTTTGAGGAGTGGAACGCCAAGGGTGGTGTGCTCGGCATGCAGATCGAATGGGTGCTGGGCGACTCGCAGTGCGACCCCAAGGCTGGCGCGGATGCCGCCAAGAAGGCGATTGACGAGGACAAGGTCAAGTACATCTGCGGTGCAGTGTGCTCGAGCGAGTCCATCCCGATCAGCCAGTACGCGAACGAGAAGCACGTGGTGCAGGTAAGCGGCACGTCCACGAACCCCAAGGTAACCGTAGATGATGCGGGCAAGGTCAAGCCGTTCACGTTCCGCGTGTGCTTCATTGACCCCTTCCAGGGGCTGGTAATGGCCAAGTTCGCGCTGAACAATCTGAAGGCCAAGACGGCCGCCGTGGTGCTGGACGTAGGCAACGACTACATCAAGGGTCTGGCGGAGTTCTTCAAGCAAGCCTTCGAGGCCGGTGGCGGGAAGGTGGTCGTGTGGGAGTCGTTCGTGAAGGAAGACACCGACTTTTCCGCGATCCTGGCCAAGGTCAAGGACGCCAACCCCGACGTGTTCTTCATCCCGGCGTACTATGACAAAGTGAACCTGATTGGCGCGCAGGCCAAGCAGAAGGGCATCAAGGCCGCGCTGCTGGGCGGTGATGGCTGGGACTCGGCCGATCTGGATCGCACGGCGGCGGATGGCGGGTACTTTAGCAACCACTATTCACCGGAAGACACGCGCCCGATGGTGGTGGACTTTGTGGCGCGCTACAAGGCCAAGTACGGCACTGTGCCGGATGCGTTGGCAGCGTTGGGCTATGACGCGGCTCTGGCCATCCTGAATGGCATCAAGGCGGCTGGCGTAGATGACCCGGACAAGGTCGCCAAGGCGATAGAGACGGTCAAGTTCGAGGGAGTCTCCGGCATGATCACCTTCGACCCCCTCCACAACCCGATCAAGAGCGCGGCCATCCTCCACGTGACCGGTGGTGCAGTCAAGTTCGAGGCTTCCGTAGCTCCGTAAGTGAGTGCTGAAGGGAGGGGGCGAGGGGAACCTGCCCCCTCCTCTTCTACGCACACCGGAAAGGAGAATGGACAGGCGACGATGCAGAAAACACTGGGGCGCTTCACACTGTTCCTACGCCGGCGCTGGTACATCGCGCTGATTCTCGTGCTTGTCCTGCTGTGGCTGCTCAATCATGCCAGGCAGAACCCGCAGTTGTTTGCCCAGTTCGTGGTTGACGGCCTACGCCTCGGCTTTGTCTATGCGCTGGTCGCTTTGGGCTACACCATGGTGTACGGCATCGTGCGCCTGATCAATTTTGCCCACGGCGACGTCTTCATGATCGGGGCCTTCACCGCGTACTATGCGTCCACACGCTGGCACTGGAGCCTCATTCCAACCATGCTCCTTGCGATGGTGGTGTGTTCGTTCCTGGCAGTCGTGATCGAACGTGTAGCCTACAAGCCGTTGCGCGAAGCCCCGCGCATTGCGGCCCTGATTACGGCCATCGGGGTTTCGTTCTTCCTGGAATACTTTACCGCTTTGGACTTTGTCTTCACTCCCAACTTCATCAGCTTTACTCCGCTGCCCATCAAGTTCCAGAGCTGGGACGTCGCCGGCATCACTGTCTCCAACATCATGTTCATCGTCATTGGCGTGAGCACGTTCTTCCTGGTGTTGCTCTACTACATCGTGTACCGCACCAAGCTGGGCAAGGCCATGCGCGCGGTTGCCTGGGACAAGCCTACGGCGCGACTGATGGGCATCGACGTCGACTGGGTGATCTCCTTTACCTTTGCGCTTGGCGCTGCGTTGGCCGGAGTAGGCGGCATGCTATACGTAATCGTCTATCCGCAGGTCCGCACCTTTCTGGGCGTCATGCCCGGGCTCAAGTCGTTCATCGCAGCCGTGTTTGGCGGCATTGGCAGCATCCCCGGCGCCTTTGTGGGTGCGCTTTCGATCGGGATGATCGAGAACCTGTGCGGGGCCTATCTGTCCTCGACCCTGCGCGATCTCATCGTGTTCGCCATCCTCATCGCCGTGCTGCTGTACAAGCCGACCGGCCTGTTCGGCGAGACGGCAAAGGAAAAGGCATAGGCCCGGTCGACAACGTCACTGCGAACAGGAGTCGTTATGAAGAAATCCCGTTTTCGTTTCCTTGGCCAGAGCGCGCTGTTTTGGCTGGCAGTGCTGGCTGTCTTCCTCGTGGCCGAGTGGATCGTGATGCCGCGCATGACCGAGTTCCGCAAGGTGGGCTGGATCATCTTCCCGTGCATCATGGCCGTCATCGCCATGGGATTGAACTTGATCTACGGTTTCAACGGGCAGTTCTCGCTCGGGCAGTGGGGCTTTTACGCCATTGGCGCTTATGCGGCTGCGGATGTCACCTATCGCTTTGCAGCCAGGGTCACGTATCCCGTGCAAGGGATCGTGTTCCGCCTGCCGCCCGTGCTGCAACGTGTAATCCCCATGGCCCAGGTCGAGCTGTTCCATTTCGATGCGGGTAAATCGGCCCTGCTCCTCGGTGCAGTGCTGTTCGGGGGTCTGCTGGCCGGGCTCATCAGCCTCGGCTTTGGCTACATCGTCCTCTTGCGCCTCGGATCAGACTATTTCGGCATCGCCACGCTTGGGTTCACCGTCATGGTGCAGGTCCTGCTGATCAACTCGGACAGGGTGCTGCCGGAGACCAAGGGTGCGCGCGGCATGATCGGTATTCCGCAGATGACGTCGTTCTTCTGGGCATTCATCTTCTTGATCGTGGTGGTCGTGGTGATGCGGAACATCATCTACTCCAGCGTCGGCCGCGCCGTGATGTCGGTGCGTGAGGATGAAGTGGCAGCACAGGCCATGGGGATCGACACCCTGCGCTACAAGGTGATGTCGTTCGTGGTCGGCAGTCTCTTCGCCGGCCTGGCAGGAGGCCTCTACGCACACCTGTACGCATTCCTGTCCCCGCTCTACTTTGACTTTGTCAAGTCCTTCGACCCGATGATTATCATCGTTTTCGGTGGCCTGGGCAACATGACGGGCACAATTATCGCCACGTTCCTATGGGCGCTGACGGTGGAGGGCCTGCGCATCTGGCTGCCGCAGGGCTTTGAGGCCTGGCGCTTTGTGGTTTATCCCATTGCTTTGTTGCTACTCATGCTGTTCCGGCAGCAAGGCTTGTTGGGCAGACGCGAGCTTGGCTTCCTGCGGGCGCCCAAGTGGCCGTTGCGCAAGACGGTCGCGGAGCCTATACCTGAAGCCGCAGAGGCGGGTGCGCCCAAGGAGGGGAGATGACCATGAGCGCAAACGCCAACGACAGGCCGGTGGTGCTTGAGATCGCGGGGCTCTGCAAGAACTTTGGCGGGATTGCGACCGAAGCAGGCTACGAGGGCGGCTTGTGGGCCGTGCGTGACTTTGACTTGACCGTGCGGCAGGGCGAGCTGGTGGGGCTGATCGGGCCCAACGGTGCGGGCAAGACCACGGTGTTCAACATGGTGAGCGGCCTGCTATCGGCGACGTCAGGCCAGGTCAACTACTACGGACGTAACCTGGTTGGCCAGCCGGCCTATGCCATCACCCAGGCGGGTATCGGCCGCACCTTCCAGAACATCCGCGTGTTCCCCAAGCTGACGGTGCTGGACAACGTGCGGATCGCCTATCATCCCCACGCGGGTTATGGTCTGGTCAACGCCATCCTGCAGGACGCGACGTTTGAGCGCAAGGAGCGCGAGATGGTGGAGAAGGCACAGGACCTCCTGGCGCTCTTCAACCTGCAGGACCGCCAGGAGGAACTCGCCAGCAACCTGCCCTACGGTGAGCAGCGCCGCCTGGAGATCGCGCGCGCTCTGGCTGCCGAGCCCAAGCTGCTGTTGCTGGACGAGCCGGCGGCCGGCATGAACCCCAAGGAAACACACGTCTTGATGGACATGACCCACTTTATCCGGGAAAAGTTCCACCTCACGATCGTGCTGATCGAGCACCAGATGAGAGTGGTGATGGGTATTTGCGAGTGGATCACGGTGATGGACTTTGGTCAGATCATCTGTCGCGGTGACGCTGACCTGATCTGCAACGACCCGAAGGTGATTGAGGCCTACCTGGGCAAAGCGGGGAGGAGGGTGTAGCCAACGATGACTGCGATGCTCGAAGTAAAAGACCTACACGTTTTCTATGGGGCAATCCATGCTTTGCAGGGCATCTCCTTCGATGTGGATCAAGGCGAAATCGTCACTCTCATCGGCGCCAACGGCGCGGGCAAGAGCACCACGCTCAAGACCATTTCCGGGCTGCTGCGCCCCAGGCAGGGCACGATGCTCTTCGACGGCCATGATCTGCTGCGGGTGGGAGCGCCCAAGATCGTCTCGCTGGGCATCAGCCAGGTGCCCGAAGGCCGTAAGATCTTCGCACCACTGACCGTGCGGGAGAACCTGGAGATGGGGGCCTACACGCGCCGCGACCCCAAGGAGATCGCGGCGAACCTGGAGCGCGTCTTTGCCAGCTTCCCGCGTCTCAAGGAGCGCATCAACCAGCCCGGCGGCACGCTCTCCGGCGGCGAGCAGCAGATGCTGGCCATGGGGCGCGGTATGATGTCGAACCCCAAGCTGCTCCTGCTGGACGAGCCATCCATGGGCCTCTCGCCGCTGCTGGTGGAGGAGGTCTTCCGCATCATTCAGGAGATCAACAAGCAAGGCACGACGATCCTGCTGGTCGAGCAAAACGCAGCCATGGCGCTGTCCATCGCCAATCGTGCCTATGTGCTCGAAGTGGGCACGGTGTTCCTGGAAGGCCCCGCCGCCGCGCTGGCCGAGAACCCGCAGGTCAAGGCGGCCTACCTGGGCAAGTAGGTTCGCAGAGCTCGCAGATTGCGCACAAGAGACGACACAACCCGGTTTCTTCTTTTGGAAACCGGGTTTTTGATTTCTTACCTCTAGTCCAGCATCGCGACAAGGCGTCTGGCGATGTTGCGCACGATGACGTCTGGCACCCCCTCGGGGGTCTTGGACTGCAGGCGCAGGTCGATCGGGTCATTCACATAATCCACGGAGACGAAGCGGCCATCGGCGGTCAGTGCGATCTCGGTGGAGAACAGGTCGAGCCCACACAGAGTGGCGATGCGGTGTACGGTGTCCATCAACGGCCGCAGACCTGACTGCACGATTTCCTCCACGGTGATGGGGGTGTAGACGTGCGTCTGGCAGTCCCACCAGCAGGGGTGGACCTCTCCGCCGCAGTGAATCACCCGAAACCAGGCGCCGCGTCCGCCGAGCGCAACCGGTGTAACGCGCGTCTGCAGCAGATAGTGATCGTTGGGGTAGAGCTGACGCGCCGCTAGCACGTCTGCCAGGCTGGATGCAGAGTGCACCACGCCCAGGCCGCCGCCGCGGCAGGCCGGCTTGATCACGAACGTAGCGCCCAGCGAGACGAGGTTCAGCGCGCGCAGCTCGGGCTGGCGGTGAAAGGGGGGCAGGATAAGGGTGTGGGGCGTGAGCAGCCCGGCGCGTGCGAACTCGGCGTGCATGGTGGCCTTGTCCCATGCTCGCAGTGCGCGCTCGCGCGGGTTGATGCGCCGCACGCCATGGGCGCGTGCCCAGTCGACGAGCGACAAAAAGGGCGCTTGTTCATCCGAGGCGCGGTCAAACAGCGCGCGCACGACGATCTCGCCACCCAGCAAAGACTGCCAGACCCCGGCCAGGTTGCCCGGCGTGACCTGCAGCAGGGACAGGCCACGCTCCCGGCAGGCGGCTTCCAGGAACGCGGCCAGATCGGCGTCGTATTCCCAGTTCCAGGCCAGGCAGAGGTCAAAGATCATCGTTACTGCTACCATGCCATCCACGTGAAACGTGAACCGTGAAACGTGAGCTTGCTACGTGTTGCGTGTTTCGCGGTTCTGATCTCCACTGAGAACGCGACTGTATTGTAGACGCAATCCATCCGGTTGTCGAATCGTCGGTCACATGACAAAGCCGACCATGTGTGCTATACTAGGCGCATGGCGACCCAAGTAGAGCTGACCCCTGAACAAAAGCGGCTGGTGCTCGCGCCCGTGGGCGAGCCACGCTCGACGTTTCAGGAGGGCCCGGCGGGCTGCGGCAAGACGACTGTGGCTGTGCAGCGCATGCTGCACCTGCTCGACGTCGGCGTGCGTGCCGACAGCGTCCTGGTCTGGGTGCCACAGCGCTCGCTCGGACGGCCCTACGTCGAAGCGCTGCGCCAGCCCAGCGCGCCGGCCGGCGGACGCGTGGATGTGCTGGGCATCGACGGCCTGGCGCGGCGCACGCTGGACCTCTTTTGGCCCGTGGTGTCTGGCCCGGCCGGGTTCGACCCCGCACGTGAGCCCGTGTTCCTCACCCTGGAAACGGCGCAATACTACATGGACCAGATGCTGCAGCCGTTCATCCAGGAGGGCGCTTTCGGGGACGTGACGGTCTCGCGCAGCCGCCTGCTGAGCCAGATCATCGACAACCTGAACAAGGCCGCAGTAGTCGGGTTCCCGCACGAGGAGATCGGCGACCGGCTGATCGCGGCCTGGAGCGGCCCCAGCAGCCGCGAGCGCGTCTACGAGGCCGTGCAGCGTGCAGCCAGTGCCTTCCGCGACTATTGCCGCCAGCACAACTTGCTCGACTTTTCCTTGCAGGTCGAGACGTTCACCCGTCACGCCTGGGCGCAGCCCGAGTGCCGCACCTACCTGCTGCGGCGCTACCGGCACCTCATCGCCGATAACCTGGAGGAGGACATCCCCGTTGCGCACGACTTGCTGCGCGAGTGGCTGGCGCACGCGGCCTCTGCGCTGCTCGTGTACGACTGCGATGGCGGCTTTCGCTCCTACCTGGGCGCCGACCCGAAGGGCGCGCTCGCGCTGGCCGATCTATGCGAGCAGCGCGCCACGCTCGAGACGACGTTCGTAGCTTCACCGGCCGTGCAGTCGCTGAGCGCGGGCCTGCTGCGGCAGGCTCCTGCGGGGCGCTCGAAGGGCGTGGCCGAGCGCATTGCGCTGTGGCAGGTGGACCAGGCGCTGACTGTGGTGCAGGAGCACTTTAACACCGAGCTGCTTGCCAACGTCGTTGACGAGGTCCAGCGCCTGATCGCAGATGAGCACGTGCCGCCGGGCGAGATTGCGATCCTGGCGCCATTCATGGACGACGCGCTGCGCTTTGCGCTGCTGACCGAGTTCGAGCGCCGCGGCGTGCCAGTGCGCTCGCACCGCCCATCACGCGCTCTGCGCGAAGAGCCGGCCGTGCGGTGCCTGCTAACCCTGGCGCAGTTGGCACACCCGCAGTGGCAGCTCTGCCCGCCGCGCAGCGACGTGGCGCAGGCGCTGGTGCAGGCCATCGACAGCCTTGACTGGGTGCGAGCCAGTTTTCTAACACAGATTGTCTACCGCATCAAAGAGCGTCACCCACGACTCGGCCCTTTCATGCGTATCCAGCAGGACGTGCAGGAGCGCATCACCTACCTGCTAGGCGGACGCTACGGTGACCTGGTGCGCTGGATCGAGACTTACTCCGCAGAGCCTCCTCTGCCGTTGGACCTGTTCTTCAGCAAGCTGTTCGACGACCTGTTGGGGCGCGCCGGATTTGGCTTTCATGCCGACTATGACGCGGCGGCCGCGGTGGCCAACCTGATCGAGTCGGTGGTCAAGTTCCGCCGGGCCTTGGAGCTGGACGATCCCGACGAGCTGGGCAAGCGCTACGTGCGCATGGTCGAAGGCGGTGTGGTGGCGGCGCAGTACCTGCCCGGCAGGGTGGGCCTCGATGAACAGAGTGCGGTGTTCATCGCGCCGGCCTACACCTTTCTGACCGAGAATCGGCCCGTCTCGTACCAGTTCTGGCTGAATGCCAACAGTCCCTCCTGGGGCCGGCGCCTGTACCAGCCTCTGACGCACCCCTTTGTGCTGACGCGCAACTGGCCGCGCGACCGGCAGTGGGGCGAGGAGGAAGAGTACGCCGCGGGCCAGGACATGCTGCGCCGTGTTGTACTGGGACTGCTGCGGCGCTGCCGGGTGCGCGTCTACCTGGGCATGAGCGAGCTCAATCCGCGCGGGAGCGAGGAACGTGGGCCGCTGCAGGAATGGGTACAGCGCCTGTTGCGCGATCTCAACCGCGCGGCGGAGGTGGAGCGTGTTTAGGCCCCGCCCCGCGCAGAAGGAGGCGCTCGACTATGCCGGCGGCAGGATGGGCATTGCCGCCGTGCCGGGCAGCGGCAAGACCGAGGTGCTCTCGGCGCTGGCCGCGCGCTTGGTCGCTACGAGCATCGACGACGGGCAAGAAGCGCTGGTGGTGACGCTGGTCAACTCTGCCGTGGAGAACTTTAGCCAGCGCATCCGTCGCTTCCTCAAGGACGAGTACCGGCTGCTGCCCGGCATCGGCTACCGCGTGCGTACCCTGCACGGCCTGGCGCACGACATCGTGCGCGAACGCCCGGGGCTGGTCGGCCTGGCGGACGATTTCTCCATTGCCGACGACCGCGAGGCCGGTGGGATTCTTACCGACGTGGTACAGTCCTGGCTGGCAACCCACCCGGAGCTGCTGCAGGCCTATCTCGACCCGGAGATCGACGCGGGGCGAGAGCGCTACGTGGCCAGGAGCTGGTGGCCGGATGATGCACTCAAGGTGGCGAGCAGCTTCATCGGGCGCGCCAAGGACCGCCAGTGGTCGCCCGAGGTGTTGCGGAGCTGGATGACGTCGCGCAGCGAGCGCTGGCCGCTGGCGCAGTTTGGCCTGGACGTCTACGCCGACTATCAGCGCAGCCTGGCCTACCGCGGCAAAGTGGACTTTGACGACCTGGTGGTGCACGCCATCTCGGCGCTGCGGCTCGACAGCGCCTACCTGGAGCGCCTGCGCCAACGCTGGCCGTTCCTCCTGGAGGACGAGGCGCAGGACTCGAGCGAACTGCAGCAGGACCTTCTGGCGCTGCTGGCGGGCCCCAACGGCCGCTGGGTACGCGTGGGCGACTCGAACCAGGCCGTCTTTTACACGTTCACGACGGCCAACCCGCGCCTGTTGCGCGACTTTCTGGCGGCGCCCGACGTGCGCACGGTGGAAATGACCGATTCGGGGCGCAGCGCCGCGCCGATCATGGAGCTGGCGAACCAGCTGGTTGACTGGGTCTGTGCCGAGCATCCGCTGCCAGAGGTCAGGACGACGTTCCGACAGCAGCACATCTGCCCCACGCTCAGGGGCGATCCGCAACCCAATCCACCCGACGACGAGTGTCGCGTGCATCTGCACAGCAAACGACTCGGTCCCGACGAAGAAGTGAGTGAGGTGGTCAAGTCCCTGGCACGTTGGGTGCCCGAGCACCGCGACCGCACTGCGGCGGTGCTGGTGCCCGATAACCAGCGCGGCGTTCGCTTTGCCGAGGCCCTCCGCCTCAGGGGCCTGGAGGTGGTCGAGCTGCTGAACAGTACGGGCGCCACGCGTGACACTGCCGGCATCCTGGAAGACGTGTTGCTGCACCTGGCCGATCCCGACAGCCCCAAGAAACTGGGTCCAGCCTTCCTGGCCTGGCACTGGCGCGAGCGCGGCGATAAGGAGCGCTACGGATATCTGAACGGGTTGGTGCAGCGTCTCTTCAGGTGCGAGCACGTCGAGGACTATCTGTGGCCCAGGCTGGCCGGTACGGACTGGCTGGCCGGGCAAGACTTCGGAGAGGACCGGGAAGGCACGGCCGTGCTGTCCGAGTTCCGCGTCAAGGCGCAGCGCTGGCAGCAGGCGGCCGGGTTGCCGATCGACCAATTGCTGCTGACGCTTGGACAGGACCTCTTTGACGAGCCGGCGGACCTGGCGCGCGCCTATCACTTTGCGCTGGCCCTGCGCGACTATGCCGACGCCAACCCTGACTACCGTTTGGCCGAGATGGCCGAGGAATTGCGCGTGGTGGCGCACAACGAGCGGCGCTTTGTGGGACTCTCGGCTGAGGACACGGGCTTTGACCCCGATCGCTACCAGGGCAAGGTCGTAGTGGCCACTTTGCACCGCGCCAAGGGACTGGAGTGGGACCGCGTGCACCTGACGGCCGTCAACAACTATGACTTCCCCTCGGGCGGGGAGCTGGACCGCTACCGTCAGGAGCCCTGGTACGTGCGCGACCAGCTCAACCCGGAAGCCGAGGCACTGGGTCAACTGGAGGCATTGCGCCCGGGCGGACCGCCCTACGTTGAAGGCGAGCCCTCGCGCCAGGCGCGTCTGGACTACATCAGCGAGCGGCTGCGCTTGCTCTACGTGGGCATCACCCGCGCCAGGCGTGAACTGATTGTGACCTGGAACACGGGTAAGCGCCAGGCCGACCCGAAGCAACCGGCGCTGGCCTTCACTGTCCTGCGCACATACTGCGAGATGCGCCAGAAGAGCAAGGAGGCCGGCCATGAAGCTGCCTGAGGGGTTCATGTTCAGCCAGAGCAGTCTGCAGGACTATCAGGACTGCGCGCGGCGCTTTCAACTGCGCTACCTGGAGCACTGTCGCTGGCCCGCGCCGCAGACTACGGACGCGCTCGAGTTCGAGCGCGACATGCGACTAGGCCACGCCTTCCACCGCCTGATGAGCCAGTTGCACTCGGGTGTGCCTGCGGAAGCCCTGGAGGCCGGGGCCGAGGCGGACCCCGAGCTGGCGCACTGGTGGGCTAACTATCAGTCTGCCCCGCCGCAGGCTTTGCCGGAAGCGCTGCGCGGAACAGAACTGACGCTCTCGACTGCCCTGGCGGGCTGCCGGCTCGAGGCGCGCTACGATCTGCTGGCAGGCGCCCCGGGCGGACGCTGGGTCATCATAGACTGGAAGACCAACCGGCGCCGCGCGCCGCGCTCCACCCTCAGTCAGCGCCTTCAGACCCGCATCTACCCCTTTGTACTGGTCGAGGCAGGTGCCACGCTTAACAGCGGCGTGCCCATCGCGGCGGAGCAGGTCGAGATGCTCTACTGGTTCGCCGAGTTCCCGGCACAGGCCGAGCGCTTCCCGTATGACAGCGGGGCGCATTTGGCCGACGCGCTTGCTCTGGATGGGCTGCTGCGCGAGATCCAAGCTCTGTCAGAGGACGGTTTTGCCAAGACTGACGACCGCCGGCGTTGCCGCTACTGCGTCTACCGCTCCCTGTGCTGGGAGGACGTGCTGGCCGGCGCGCTGGCGGAGCTGGAGGAGCCCGCCGAAGGCGAGGCCGCGCTGGAAGGCCTCGACCTGGAGACGGTCGAGCCAATCCCATTCTGAACAGGTCATTGCGGAGTTGCCGATGAAGTGGTTGGAGCCACAACCGGTTGACGTGCCGCTTGAGTTGCAGGCGGCGGTCGGCGGGCATGCGCTGGTAGCGCAGGCCCTCGTGCGGCGTGGGATCAGCACACCACAGGCCGCGCTGGCCTTCCTTGACCCTGCGCAATACACGCCGACCCCTCCGTGGGAGTTGCCCGACATGGATCTGGCAGTGCGGCGTCTGCAGGACGCCCTTGCGCGCGGCGAGCGCATCCTGGTCTGGGGTGACTTTGACACGGACGGGCTCACGGCCACCGCTGTTCTAGTGGAGGCGCTACGCGCGCTGGGCGGCCAGGTCGACTGGTACGTCCCTGACCGTCGCATCGAATCGCACGGCGTGCACTGGCATTCCCTGCAGCCCTTCCTGGGGCGCGGCGCGCGCGTACTGCTGACGTGCGACACGGGCATCACGGCCCACGAGCCGCTGGCGCTGGCGCGCAACGCGGGCCTGGACGTGATCGTCACCGACCACCACGCGCTGCCGCCAGCGCTACCCACTGCGCTGGCCATCGTCAACCCCAATCGCCTGCCAGAGGGGCATCCGCTGCACTACCTATCAGGCGTGGGCGTGGCCTATGAGCTGGCTGTCGGGCTGGGCGTGCCGGAACGCGGGCTGGACCTGGCGGGGTTGGGCCTGGTGGCCGACGTGGTTCCCCAGCGTGGCGAGGTGCGCTACCTGGTGCAGCGCGGCTTGCAGGCGCTGCACCGCGCGGAGCGTGTCGGCGTGCAGGCGCTGCTGGAGGTGGCGGAGGTCGATCCGGCCAGCGTGGACGAGGATCACATCGCGTTCTCTCTGGCACCACGGCTCAACGCGCTGGGTCGCCTGGCGCACGCCTCGGCTGGCGTGGAGCTGTTCCTGACCGACGATCTGGCGCGCGCGCGCGCGATTGCCGCCGAGATGGAGGTGCTCAACGTGCGCCGCCAGTTCCTCAGCCGGCAGGTCACTGCGGCGGCGCGGGAGCTGGCCCTGCGCGATCGCTCGGCCGCCTCTGCACCCGTGTGGGTGTTGGCGCAGCCGCACTGGCCCGCGGCAGTGCTGGGCATCGCGGCGGGCCGCCTGGCCGAGCGCTTCTACCGGCCGGTGGTGCTGATTGCCAACCCGCCTGGAGAGACTGCGCGCGGCTCGGCGCGCTCCATCCCCGGCGTGGACATCCGCGCTGCCCTGGCGCAGCACAGCGCCCTTTTCGGGAGCTTCGGCGGTCACCCCATGGCGGCCGGATTCTCGTTGTCCGAGGAGCGCGTCCCCGAGCTGCGCCGTGCGCTGATCGCGAGCATGGGCGCGCAGGTGGGTGCAGCGCGGCCCGAGCGCGAGCTGCCCGTCGAGGCTTACTTTTCCCTGCCTGAGCTCGACCTGGAGCTTCTGGGACAGGTGTCGCGGCTGGCGCCGTTTGGGGCGGGCAACCCGGCCCTAACCCTGGCCACACAGCAGGTGCGCATCGCGAGCCACAAGACCATCGGGCGCACCGGCGAGCACCGGCGGCTGGCGCTGACGGATGCGCAGGGGCACACGCAGGAGGTGCTGTGGTGGCAGAGCGCGGACCTGCCGCTGCCCGACGGTGCCTTTGACCTGGCCTACGTCCTGCGCGCCAACGAATTCGCCGGCGAGCGCCGCCTGCAGTTGCAGTGGGTGGACGCGCGCGGCGCAGAGCGACCGCTGGTAGAGCTGGCCCCGGCCGCGGCGATTGAGGTGGCCGATTATCGCTCGCTGCTGCAGCCGCTGCCCGATTTGCGGGCGCTGTGGGACGCTGGGACGACCCAACTGTGGGCTGAGGGCCTGGACGTGACGGGCTTTCCGGCGCGCGGCCGCCACCAACTGCAGCCGGGGCCGGTGCTGGCGGTGTGGACGCCACCTCCGGGGCCGCGCGAGTGGGAGCAGGCGCTGCGGCGTGTGGGCCCGCAGCAGGCCTACCTCTTTGCGGTCGATGCGGCGTTGGACGCGCCCGAGGCCTTCCTGCGGCGACTGGGCGGCCTGGTCAAGCATGCCTTGGTTGTATACGCTGGGCGGCTGGAGTGGGAGGCGTTGGCGGCGGCGACGGGGCAGCGCGCGGAGACGGTGCGCGCCGGCGTGCGCTGGCTCGAGGCGCGCGGGCAGATGGCGTTGGTGGCGCGCGAAGAGGGCGCAGTCTACGTCAGCGCCGGCGGGCGCAGGGATGAAGGCGCACAGCGCAGCGCCTGGGCCGAGTTGTGCGAGCTGCTGCGCGAAACGGCTGCGTATCGCGCGTACTGGCGCGGCGCGGAGGGGCGAAGGCTGGTTGGCGGCCGGTGACTAGTAGAACATCTCGATGGGCCAGCCCTCGCGCATGGCATGGGCCTTCAGGCGCGGGTCCGGGTTGACGGCCACCGGACAGCCCACGCACTGCAGCAGGGGCAGATCCGAATAGCTGTCGGTGTAAAAGTAGGCCTGGGCCAGGTCGCCGTCGTGGCGCCGGAGAAAGTCCTGCGCCCAGAGGACCTTGTCGGGTCCGTAACAGGTAGGCAGCAGGATACTGCCGGTGAGGCGGCCCCCAACAACCTCCAGACGGGTGCAGAGGTAGTCGTTGATCCCCAGGTAGTGAGCCACCGGCGCGACGACGTAGGGCGTGGACGCCGAGATCAGCGTGACGACGTGGCCTTGCGCGCGGTGCTCGTTGAGGCACTGGACGGCCTTCTCGGCGACATAATGCACCATCATCTCGTCAAAGAAGCGCTGGCAGAAGGTCGTGGTCTCGGCTTCGTTGGCCTTGGCGGTGATCTCGGCCAGCTTGGCGGCCACAGCCGGGTAGTTGAGGAAGCCCACCTTGTAGAGCGCCGCGTACCAGTAGGAGCGCAACATGGCCGCGCGCCCCACCTCGCCGCGGCTCCACATATAGCGCATGTACAGCATGCCAGAGCTGTCGCGCAGCACGGTGCGGTCCATGTCGAAAAAGGCGATCGTTTGGGTCATGAGTCTGCAGGGCACACCTTTCGAGTCGTAGTCGGCTGTGAAACGCGCAGCGCAACGGATGGATCATGGTGCGTGACGGACAACGCGACGCGCAGCACGAATCACACGGTCCCGATTCTAGCACAGATTGGCTGACAGCCCAAGTGAGAGGGTGTTGAGAAAGCCTTCCTGACAGGTGGCGCTGCATACCTGTCGGCGCCTGCCAGTGCACCTTTCGCGAAAGTCATTCCCCACTCTCCCGGTGAGACGAAACCCTGCAGGGATGAGCTGTATGCCGGGTCGTGCTGACGCACTCCCTGGCAGTCGTCAGGAACCAAACTACTATGGTTTGACAAGATGACGAAAAGGCGTACAATGCCACGCGTTGCAGTTAGCCCGCTACCACCTGCATAGTTGGGACGCGGGCCTTTTGCTGTCTCGGGAGCTTGTATGTTCCATGCGAGACAGGTGCGCTGCACGCCAGTCTTCGTTGAGGTAGAGACCGCATGGCACAAGCAAAGACAGTCCCGGCGGAGGCCACCCGCAAAACCGAGGCCGGGCATGGGCTGGCCCCGCAAGTCGTCAGGACTCTGATGGACGCTGCGCACAGCGATGGCGCTGCTGTCCTGCAGTCCCAGGGTACGTCCCTGCAGGGCTTGAGCGCTGCCGAGGCCGAGGACCGTCTGGACAAGTTCGGACCCAACGAGGCGGTCAGGGAGCAGCGTCAGCACTGGCTGCTGCGTCTACTGGGCAATCTCACCAACCCTTTGATCATCCTGCTGGCCATACTTGCGCTGATCTCGTTTGTCACGGGCGACATCCGGGCCACGGTCATGATGGCCACCATGATCACGATCGGCGTGACGCTGCGCTTCTTTCAGGAGTCACGCGCCGACGATGCGGCACGGCAACTTAAGGCTATGGTCAGCACCACGGCCACGGTGGTGCGGGATGGGCACAGACAGGAGGTCCCGCTCAAGTCCCTGGTTCCGGGGGACATCATCGCACTTTCGGCTGGGGACATGGTGCCGGCGGAAGTGCGCCTGCTCTCGGCCAAAGACCTGTTTGTCAACCAGGCTGCGCTCACGGGCGAGTCGCTGCCAGTCGAAAAGTCGATCGCTCCGGACACCCGGACGCTCGAGAGCCCACTGGAGGCCAACAACCTGTGTTTCATGGGCACCAACGTCGAGGTGGGTGCGGCCACGGCGGTGGTGCTCTGCACGGGCACTCTCACGCACTTTGGTTCTTTGGCGCACGGTGTGGTCGAGCGTCGCACCGAGACCAGCTTCGACAAAGGCATCAGCGCTTTCACCTGGCTGATGATCCGCTTCATCCTGGTGATGGTGCCGGCCGTGTTCGTCATCAACGGTTTGAGCAAGCACGACTGGTTCCAGGCCTTTTTCTTCGCCTTGGCCGTCGCGGTGGGCCTCACTCCTGAGATGCTGCCCATGCTGGTGACCGTCAACCTGTCCAAGGGCGCTATGGCGATGTCCAAGCGGAAAGTCATCGTCAAGCGCCTAAACGCCATTCAGAACTTCGGGGCCATGGACGTACTCTGCACCGACAAGACCGGCACGATCACGCAGGGCCGGGTCATTTTGGAGCAGCACGTGGACGTGCACGGCGACGAAAGCGAGCACGTCCTGGACTATGGCTATCTCAACAGCTTCCATCAGAGTGGACTGAAGAACATGCTGGACGTGGCCGTCCTGGCCCACGAAGAACTGGCGGCCCGTCTGGAGCACGTCTACCGTAAGGTGGACGAGATCCCCTTTGACTTTGTGCGACGGCGCATGTCCGTCGTGGTCGAGGACTCACAGCACCATCACATCCTGATCTGCAAGGGTGCCGTCGAGGAGGTGCTGGCACTCAGCACGAGCGTGGAGGAAGAGGGACGTATCGTTCCGCTGGACGAGACGCATTACCAAGCTGCGCACGACCTGACACTCGGTCTGAATGAGGACGGCTTCCGTGTTCTGGCTCTGGCCTTTCGAATCCTGCCCAACGGCGACAAGACCTATGCCGTCAAGGATGAGGTCGACCTGACGCTGCTCGGCTTCCTTGCCTTCCTGGATCCGCCCAAGGAGACCGTTCCGGCGGCATTGACCGAGCTGGCCGGCCTGGGCGTGCAAACCAAGATTCTGACCGGCGACAATGAGATTGTGACGCACAAGATCTGCAAACAGGTCGGGCTGCGAGTTGAAAGCACTTTGCTTGGCAATGAAATCGAGGCGATGAACGATCAGCAGCTCGCGGAACGAGTCGAGCATACAACGGTCTTTGCCAAGCTCTCGCCCGCGCATAAGGACAGGATCATCCGAGCGCTGCAGGCCAAGGGCCACGTCGTTGGCTTCATGGGTGACGGCATCAATGACGCGCCGGCCCTGCGCAGCGCCGATGTGGGTATTTCCGTCAACTCGGCAGTGGACATCGCCAAGGAATCGTCAGACATCATCCTGCTCGAGCACAGCCTGCTCGTGCTGATCGACGGTGTGATCGAAGGGCGCAGGGTCTTTGGAAACATCATCAAGTACATCAAGATGGCAGCCAGCTCCAACTTTGGCAACATGTTCAGCGTCGTGGGCGGCAGCATCTTCCTGCCTTTCTTACCCATGCTTCCCATTCAGATCCTGACTAACAACCTGCTCTACGACCTCTCGCAGACGACCATTCCGACAGAC